>Ga0007794_10000185_pt1 | contig 20048 bp, 18 predicted proteins | sample CryBogmetaGMA5M_FD_60365 | JGI IMG/M metagenome (GOLD analysis project Ga0007794, IMG submission 60365) | Freshwater microbial communities from Crystal Bog, Wisconsin, USA - MA5M | ecosystem: Environmental > Aquatic > Freshwater > Lake | place: Crystal Bog, Wisconsin, USA | collected 2009-07-06
GTGCGGGTGCTGGCCGCAACCAACCGTGATCTCGGCAAAGAGGTACTTGCCGGGCGCTTTCGGGAGGACCTGTACTACCGGCTGAACGTTTTTCCGATTACACTGCCGCCGTTGCGTGATCGACGCGATGCTCTGGATGATCTGGCGGAGTTCTTTGTTCGTCTGCACAGCCGGAGCATGGGGAAAAAACTTTCCGGCATTGCCGCTCCTGCCATGAAGGCCCTCCGCTCCTACAGCTGGCCCGGTAATATCCGGGAATTGCAGAACGTTATTGAACGGGGTGTTATTCTGGCGCGGGGTGAAGTGACGGCGGCAGAACTGCCGGAGCTTATCCGTGGGAGGCAGGGGAACACAGCGGGGCAGGAAGTGGGGATGCTGAAAGAGGTGGAGCTTGATGCAATTTCCACGGCGCTCAAGGCTGTCGGCGGCAATCGCCGTCTGGCTGCCGAAAGGCTCGGGATTTCACGCCGCACGCTGCAGTATCGCATAAAGCACTACGGGATGATTGGTGATGTAGAATAAAAGCGCGGTGCAGGATTTAGAACGTCAGTGCAGAATCTGCACCGACTCTCCTGCACCTGCCCCGTTACAATCTAAATAATAGTAGAAATAACAGGTTGTTACAAATATGTTCCAGTTGGCACGTCTCGTGGAGTGTGTATGGGCAAGATGGACTAACCCACGAGGAGGAAACAAAATGAAAACGAATCAGATGATGGTAATGGGATTGGCGGCACTCTGTGCACTTGCTCTTGCAGGTGAGGCATCGGCTCGCGGCGGCAAGGGGGGCTCAGGAGGGCAGGGAATGAGCAGCGGCACCTGTACACAAACAGCTTCGGCAGGAGCAACAAGCCGTCCGGCTGGATCACAGCGTCGTGACGGTACGTTCCTGACTACAGGTACAACCGCCAATGGTGCCACAACCCGCCCCGGAAAAGGCAACGGCCTGCAGGACGGCAGCCGCCTGACCGTGACACCGGCAGTACCGGCAACAACTGTTGCACCGTAACACGGAATCACTCAGTAGCCTGCGGGGGGCGGACGCGTCCCCCCTTTCATCAAGGACTATCGCCATGCAACCGACAATAATCATCATATGCCTGCTGGCACTTTTTCTCGGGTCCCCGCCTCACCTTGCGCACGCGTTCTGGGGGAGTGGCGGAGACAAACAGAGCGGACTTGATCTGGAAACGGGATATGACGCCAACACCGTTACAACTCAATCAGGGCGTGTCGTCTCAGTCCACACCGGTGACGATCGCCGCAATGCACAGCTGGAACTGGAAAGCGGGGGAACCCGAACTATTGTGATCCTGGGCCCACAGCGCTACTGGGCCGAACACGGCATCGCACTCAAGCCCGGAGACTCTCTTACAGTACGCGGCTCCAAAGCTCAGGGAGCTGATGGCGTTGTGTACATACTTGCCCAAAAAATAACTGATACCTCCCAACAAACGGCTGTAACCCTGCGTAACGAGTCTGGTCGCCCGGCGTGGGCCGGCGGCGGTATGGGTGGCGGTGCAGGCCAGATGAATGGCCGCCCGTCTCAGACACGTCAGCAATCGCCCGGCAGATCAGGCGGGGGCCGAATGGGGAGATGAGTTTTCAGACAAGGACCTTAAATGCGCAAACTTATTTTCATCGGCATTACCATTATAACCTTCGTATGCAGCTCTTTTTCTGCCTTTGCAGAATCACCATCACCACCGCCACCAAAATTTGCAATCGGCCTCGGTCTGGATCTGTCCAGCGGTTCGTTCGGCACCAGGTACACCAGCACCTACATCTCCCTGCCGTTGATCATTGACTGGTTTCCCAGCGAGCGGATGGACTTTGAGCTGATCGCTCCGCTACTCGGTCAGCAGACAAGCGGATCCGGTAAAGGATCGGGCGGTATGCTTGGCGGTGATTACGGGTTGGGAGATATAACGCTGACAGGTGGCTATGCCGTACTGATGGACACGGAGACAACACCGTACGTGCGGCCGACCCTGTATGCTAAATTCCCGACGGCAGATGAAGGCGACGGACTCGGTACCGGAAAATTCGACATCGGAGCCGGGGTAGTTGTCTCAAAATGGCTGGGTGACTTTCAGCCGTTTACCGAGTTGCGCTATATCTTTCAGGGGGCATCTCATGACGACATCGGCGCCGAAAATTTCCTTATTGGTGATGCCGGTGTCGCCTACAGTCTGAATGACCGCCTATTGGTTTCGGCATATATCCGCTCCGGTACACCGCAGTTTCACGGTATGGCCGCTCCGTTTGAGACTCGGCTGAAAACCGTATGGCGCTTCGCCGAACGGAACTACTCTGAAATGTATGTGCTCAAGGGTTTTAGTGACGGAAGTCCCAAGTACGGGGGAGGTATTGCGATTTTTACCGAATTCTGATTTGCCGCGAGTCCGTCGTACCGATTGACATTGTCGTCCCATTACAGTAGTGTACCAAGCAACTAGGCCCTGGGGGAGTTCAACCGAACTGAGATCCGTGCCGCTGGAGTTTTACTCCACACGCGCGGGAACCCTTTGCACCTGAACCGGGTAATTCCGGCGTAGGAAAGCGGCTTGCAGGATGTACACTTTATCCAGCCGCCTGATGTTGAATGTCAGTGCGGTTTTTTTATGTGGGGAACACCGGTGAGCGATCCCAGACCATTTCGGCTTGTCGTAAATAAAACTGCCCAGATACCTGATGTTTCAGGGGTTTATCTGATCACTGACCAGGTGGACGGCCTTGTTGACAGGGTCGGTCAGGCGCTTCGGGGCGGGGTCTCGGTGCTGCAGTACCGGGCCAAAGAGTTGGCATACGACGAGCGGCTGGCGATGGGGGGAGAGTTGAAACGCCTTTGCTCCCGTTTCGGTACGACCTTCATAATCAACGATGATGTCACCCTTGCCCGTGAACTGGATGCCGACGGTGTCCACCTGGGACAGGACGATGGTCGTATTGCTGACGCCAGAGCGCTGCTCGGGGCCGGCAAGATTATCGGCAAGTCCACCCATAATCTGGAAGAGGCGCTGCTGGCCGAACAGGAAGGCGCTGATTATATCGGTTTCGGCGCGATGTACCCGACCGGGAGCAAGGTTGTGGCCCATCTTCCGGGAGTTGAAGGGCTGGAAGCCGTACGCGGCCGCATAAAGATCCCGATCGTGGCTATCGGGGGAATCACCGCCGGCAGTGCCTGCCGGGTGATCGATGCCGGTGCCGATGCGCTGGCCGTTATTTCATCGGTACTTTCCAGCCCGCGCCCTGACATAGCGGTAGCGGAACTGCTGCTGCTGTTTAATCGCAAATGCCCCTTTCCGCGCGGCGCCGTGCTGAGTATCGCCGGAAGCGATTCCGGTGGTGGTGCAGGAATTCAGGCGGATATCAAAACGGTTTCACTGCTGGGCAGTTATGCCGCCACCGTGCTGACCGCCCTGACCGCCCAGAATACCCGTGGCGTGTCAGCAATCCACAGTCTGCCGCCAAGTTTTGTGCTTGAACAGCTTGATACGGTGTTGAACGACATTCCGATCGATGTCATCAAAACCGGTATGCTGCACACCCCGGCGATAATAGCGGCTCTGGCGGAACGCCTCGGAGAGCGGCAGGTGATGATCCCCATGGTGATCGACCCGGTGATGATCGCCAAGGGGGGCGCCGCACTGCTGGAGCGGGAAGCGGTGCAGGTCTTTTGTGACCAGCTGCTGCCGCTGGCCTATCTGCTGACCCCCAATATTCCGGAGGCGGAGCGTCTTCTGGGGCGTACGATACAGAATGAGGCGGATATGGAGCGGGCCGCTGCTGACCTTCACGCACTGGGTGCGGCCAACGTTCTCGTCAAGGGAGGGCACCTGGCCGGACGGCGTGCCACCGATATTCTGTATGACGGCAGTCGGTGCCATCAATTCAGCTCGGAACGTTTTTTCACCAGTAACACCCACGGGACCGGCTGCACTTACGCCTCAGCTATTGCCGCCCTGCTTGCCCAGGGGGAGCCGCTGCTGACAGCGGTTGAAAAGTCAAAAACATTTATCAGTTCAGCAATTCACTCAGCCCGGTCGCTGGGGAAGGGGCATAGCCCGGTCAACCATTTTCTTGCCGCACGTGAACTGCTGAAAACTTCAAAGCCAAAGAAATCAAAGGATTAAACACATGACTCAGCTTGAATACGCCCGCAGGGGCCTCATAACCGAAAAAATGCAGATTGCAGCGGCAGCGGAGGGTGTTACTCCGGAATTCATCCGTGAGGGTATCGCCGCCGGCACCATTGTTATCTGTCACAATATCAAGCACACCAACGGTACCCCCCTGGCGGTGGGAGCCGGACTCCGCACCAAGGTGAACGCCAACATCGGCTCGTCATCCGATGATACCGATATGGCAAAAGAGGTGGAAAAAGCCCGCATTGCCGTTAAATACGGCGCCGATTCCATCATGGACCTTTCCACCGGCGGGCCGGTTGATGAAATCCGCAAGGCGATCATTGCCGAAACCAGCGCCTGCATCGGCACCGTGCCGCTGTATCAGGCGGCGCTTGACGCGGTTCGGGTCAAAAACAAGGCTATTGTGGACATGACGGTTGACGATATTTTTGCCGGAGTTATCAAGCACGCGGAGGACGGAGTCGATTTTATCACCGTCCACTGCGGGGTGACGCGCGGTACCGTTGAGCGGATGAAGAATGAAGGACGCCTGATGGATGTGGTGTCCCGTGGCGGCGCCTTCACCATTGAGTGGATGAGCTACAATAACAAGGAAAACCCGCTCTTTGAACACTTTGACCGGCTGCTGGAGATCACCAAAGAGTATGATATGACCCTGTCGCTGGGGGATGGCTTCCGTCCCGGGTGTCTGGCTGATGCAACTGACCGCGCCCAGATCCATGAACTGATTCTGCTGGGGGAATTGACCCAGCGAGCCCAGGCCGCCGGTGTGCAGGTCATGATCGAAGGGCCGGGTCATGTGCCGCTGAACCAGATCCAGACCAATATCCAGCTGCAGAAACGGCTTTGCCACGGCGCGCCGTTCTACGTGCTCGGGCCGCTGGTGACCGACATTGCTCCGGGTTACGACCACATTACCTGCGCCATTGGCGGTGCCATTGCGGCGGCTGCCGGTGCTGACTTCCTCTGCTACGTTACCCCGTCGGAGCATCTCTGTCTGCCGAATGTGCAGGATGTGCGCGACGGCGTTATCGCCACCCGCATTGCCGCCCACGCCGGCGATATTGCCAAGGGGGTCAAAGGGGCCATGGCCAAGGATATCGCCATGGCGAAATGCCGCAAAAAGCTGGACTGGGAAGGGCAGTTTGCCCTGGCCATGGATCCGGACAAGGCACGCGAGTACCGGGCCAACTCTCCGGTGTCAGATCATGGCGCCTGCACGATGTGCGGCGAATTCTGCGCTTACAAGCTGATGGATGATGCGATGAAAAGATAGCGGCAGCAAATGCTGTGTCGGACATAAAAAAAGACCTCCCGGAGCTGTAACTCCCGGAGGTCTTTTTTTGTGCAGTGCGCAGTGTGCGTCAGGACAGCAGGTGCACGAACAGACCGCTGCGCAGCTTCGGCTCAAACCAGGTCGATTTCGGCGGCATGATCTGATCCTGATCCGCCAGCTCGATCAGTTCGCGGATGGAGGTCGGGTGGAGTGCAAACGCCACCGCATATTCTCCCGAGTCCACCAGTTTAACCAACTCATCATTACCACGAATGCCGCCGACAAAATGGATTCTCTGGTCGGTGCGCGGGTTCTCGATGCCGAGCAGCGGAGCCAGCAGCGAGTTCTGCAGGATGGAAACATCAAGCCTGCTGACGGTATCCTTCTCGTCGACGATAGCCGGACCGGCGTGCAGGTGGTACCACGCTCCCCCCAGATACATACCGAAGTGGTGACGCTCTGCCGGGATGACCGGAGTAGGGGAGGAACTGACGGCAAAGCTGCCTGCCACCAACTTCAAAAACTCTCCGGCACTGTGGCCGTTCAGGTCCTTGACCGCCCGGTTGTAGGGCATGATGTTAAGCTGGTTCTCCGGGAACACCACCGTCAGGAATGAATTGTACTCCTCATTGCCGGTATGACCCGGGTTGCCGGTGCGCCGCAGTTCACGCACCCGTCCTGCGGCGGCGCTCCGGTGGTGACCATCGGCCACGTACAGTTTCGGGATAGCGGCAAACAGGACTATAAGGCGGTCGATGAGGGTCTGGTCGGCAACGATCCAGGCCGTGTGGGCAACGCCGTCATCCGACACGAAATCATACTCCGGCGGGCCGTTGGTAACCCCTTCGATAATTCCCTCCACCTCGGCGCAGGAGCGGGACAGGTAAAAAACCGGCTCATCGTTGGCATCCAGATAATCAATATGCTTGACCCGATCCTCTTCCTTGTCGGCCCGTGTATGCTCATGTTTTTTGATAACGCCGGACTGGTAGTCATCAACACTGGCACAGACCACCAGGCCGGTCTGGTTGATGGCACCCATGCGCTGGCGATACACATAAAAACAGTCGCGGGAGTCCTGACTGAGCACTCCGCGCTGGATGAACTCCGCCAGATTCAATCTCCCGCGCAGATAGACCGACTCATCATGCGGGTCGAGCTCCACCGGCAGATCAATTTCAGGGCGGGAAATATGCAGAAAACTGTTCGGGTTGCCGGCCGCCATACTGCACGCCTCGGCGACATTCATCACGTCATAGGGGAGGGCTGAAACCTTTTCAACCAGTTCTTTAGGGGGGCGGAGAGCCCGGAAAGGTTTGATGAATGCCATATAGATCTCCTTGCATCACGTCCCCCCTGTTCAGGGGCGACACGCTAAAAATATCGTTTTGCTCCTACAAAGCGCTTCTCAAAATAGCTTTCGTTGACTGACGTTACCCGGATGTCTTCCCCCCGGCGCGGTGCGTGAACGAATTTGCCCCCACCGACATAGATGCCGACGTGGCTGATCGTATCGATTGACGCCCCGAAAAACACCAGATCGCCATCTTTCAGATCGTCTTTAGCCACCAGGTCGCCGGCCTTGAACTGGTCGCGCGAGGTGCGGGGAATGCTGAGGCCGCACAGGTTGTAGACCGCCCGTACGAAGCCGCTGCAATCCATACCGTCAACCACAGTGTCCCCCCCCCAGCGATAGGGGATGCCGACGAAACGTTCTGCGGTGCGGGCGGCGATGACCCCCATATCTCTGGTGTCCTTGCCCGGTTTTGGCGCCGGTTTTTCAGCACTTTCTTTCGGGACAACCGGTTGGAGCGCTGCGGGGGGATTTTTGATCTCGTCCGGCGGTGTCTTCTGCACCCCCGGCCCTTTGGGCTTGCTGAAGACAACCTCGTTGGGGGGGGCGATGTAATAGCTGTCTATCAAACGTTCAGCCACCAGTTTCTTGGCCGCTTCAAGAGCTTTGCCCCTGCTGGGGAAATCGCCAAAACGCACGGCATACACGCCGTTGTCCTTACGGTAATAGAACGCGTCAATCCCTTTGGCCTGGAGCCGTGTCGTAAAGCGTTCGGCGTTATTGACTTCGGCAAAAGCCCCCATCTGTATCGCGTACCCGAGCCTGGTGATGCCGGTTGTTTTTGCGGCATGGGCTGTAACGGCACAGATGAAGAGAAGTAGAAATGCCAGCAATGTGCGAAAAGTCATGGGGTGCCAACTAAGATGAAGATGTGATAGTTCACTGGCGCCGATACTAGCCGCATTCGGAGTAACGGTAAAGCAGAATTTTCCCGCAGTGCGCCTAGAGCATTGACACGGGGGGTGCTTTTAAGGTACTTTCGCAACCCCAAAGCAGATGGATTGCATGTACGCCATTTTAGCTCAGTTGGTAGAGCACATCACTCGTAATGATGAGGTCGTCGGTTCGATTCCGACAAATGGCTCCATAAAAAACAGGCACTTACAATTATATATTGTAGGTGCCTGTTTTGTTTCCGTGAAACGGTTGCACTTTAGTCAACGCCGAAATTTCATTTCCGGATTATCTTGGACAGCAATGTTATTAGTTCATATCTTGCCGCTCGACCTTGCCCAACTCTCTTCAATATCCCCAATTCCAACAACCGGTCCAACTCGCGAAAGGCCGTAGCCCTACTGGTGTGCGTCATTGATGCATACTTCTGGGTGGTCATGCCACCGGCAAAACCCTCGATACCGGCATCCAGTAACCGATTGATCACTTTATTCTGCCGCTCGGACAATTGATCCTGGGCATGGTGCTGCCAGAAATCTGACTTGGAGAACACGCCATTCATTATGTCTTCCGACTTCTCAATCGCCCTGGCAAAGCAGCCCATGAACCAGACCAGCCAATCGGTCACGTCTCCTGAACCCTTCTGGGTCTTCTCCAGAATATCGTAGTATTCTTCTCGCTCGGCCATGATCTGGGTGGAAAGGCTGTAATACCGTACCCGCTGCTTGTCATCCTGGGCCAGGGCCATATCGGTCAGGGCGCGGGCGATCCGGCCATTGCCATCGTCAAAGGGATGGACCGTCACAAACCACAAATGTACTAAGGCCGCTCGGATGATCCCTTCAACACTACCCAGGCTCTCATCGAACCAAACAAAGAAACGTTTCATTTCACCATCAAGCTTTTCAGCTGGTGGTGCCTCAAAATGGATCTTCTCCCTGCCAATGGGCCCTGATACAACCCGCATTGGTTCTTCACTGTCCCGCCAACCGCCAACCTTGATTTTGTGCATCCCGGAATACCCGGAAGGAAAGAGTGCCGCCTGCCAACCCCATAAACGATCCTGAGTAAGTGGCCGATCAAAGTTCTGGGTAGCGTCCAGCAGCACAGAAACAAGATCATCAATCCTTCTGTCCACCGGCAGACCGGCTGACGGTAGCCCCAGGCGACGGGCAACAGACGAACGCACCGAACGCACGTCCAACTGCTCCCCTTCGATGGCAGAGGTCTTGATTGCTTCTTCCACCAGGATCTCGGCTTGTGCCTGATGATCAAGCGTCATGCCCAGACCACCGACCTTGCTGAGCAGTTTGCCTTGCAGTAGTCGGCATTCACTTAATGGTGCCAGGAGCCCGTCAGCATCCCAGGTCAGGTCAGGCCAGCTATTTAATTGCCAGATGTAGGTTTGCATGGATTCGTCTCAATAATCGCTTCATTTAATTAGATGATTTCTTCTAGCACGCGATACCGTTAATAGCAAATAGTTTAATGTCGGCAGTATATGGATATAGCTGGAGTCCGTCCGGAGTTTCCGGATGGCCACTACCTGGGCTTTCGTGGCCCTGGTGCAAAATACCGCCCTACTTTTTCATCCAATTCGTCGATCCAGCCGGCTTTGGAATCAGGAAAGGCATCCGCGTAGGGCACGTAGGGTTTTATGTCCAGAACAGGCGTGCCGTCCAAAAGGTCGACTCCTCTCAGGTGGAGCGTCCTGCCTTCGATTTTTAGTAATTCTACAGCGGATAGGCCGATTGAATTGGGGCGATGAGGGGATCTGGTGGCCAGAACTCCGCGCTTTGGGCCACCCCGAGGCGGCTTGACACAACTTTTCCAGCCTTCACTGAGATGAAAGGCGAAGATGAGCCAAAGTCTGTCAAAACCGTTCAGATCATGAATGACTTTCTCGTCCAGCCAATCATGAAGTACCAAAGTGGCTAGTGCGGGATCCCCCGTTTCCGTGCCTTCCACTACCGTGCTTTGATGAGGTGCATCAATGCGGCGGGAATAGGGGGATTGCAGGATACCAATGGGGCGATAGGAGAAATATAAGTCGTGTGTCATGCGGGCATTATCGTATCGGTTATCTTCTCAATGCAAGGCCAAAAGCAGGTTGGGTGCCCAGTGGTGTGAGGAAAGACAGATCAGTATCTCAGAGTCATAGATACTTTAGCGATGCCAATCTGTATTTATGATACAATCAGAACCGTCACGCCAAAGGAGTAACCATGAGAAATCTACCGCTACGATCAACTACGGTTCGGCATCTACCCCCACTGACCTTGTTAATGTTCATACTTCTGTTTTCGCTGTTTGTTCCCATGCAGACCTGGGCGGGGATTGAGATCCAATGTGAAGGAACGATCAGGTCCTGGGTGTTGAGCGGGTACTATCGCACCGGTGAATGCTCATGTCCCACTCCTACAAGTCACCCGGTGTGCGTCACACCGTCAGGTTCGTCTAAACAATCTCCTTCCCGCAGCAATTCCGGTGGCAATTCCATGGAGAATGACATCAAGCAGCAGTTATTCCAGGGTGTGCTGGAAGGGTTGACGCAGAAACCCAAAAGAAACTCCCCGTCACAGCAGCAGCAAAAAGCGCAGCAAGATGAATATCGGCAGCTCCAGATGGAGAGAGAGCAGAAGGCACGCGCGTTGGAATTTGCGCGGCAAAAGGATTTTGCTGAAAAGAAGGGTCAGCTTTTAGGGGATTTAAAAGGGGTGAGTGCCGGAGCGCTCGCCGATGTGAAAACTCTTGATGGTGATGCAGAGACAATGAGAAGAGAAGCGGGCGAACTTTTTGACCAATCGACCGGTTCTAACAGGAAGATTGAACTTTCTGCCGGGACCGATTTCTTTGGGACCGCACTGTCAAAGCCCGAAATTTCAACGTTGATGGAGCCGGATACTGACCCCGTAATCGTCGATGTACGTGAAGCGCATACGTTTGTTGTCCAGAGTTTAAAACAGCATGAAAAAGCGATTAAACGTATGGAACCTCCCAAAAAGGAAGAAAAAAAAGAGGGGGTTAAAAAACCGGACTGCGGGGAGATGATTGCCAAATATAACCGGCAGATTGATGATATGAAAAAGTTTCAAAAACAGACCGAATTTACCAAAGGCCAGTTTGACGAATGGCAGCAGAAAAACAATGCGGCATTCTGGGCGACAGTGGTTGACGGGGCTTCGTTTGCATTTGGTGAATTTTTCGATTATTTGAAGGAAACCCGAAGCGGTGCTGAAAACATTAAACGCAATCTGGAATTGATTGAGGTCAGACTGATCAATGAAAAGGTATATTCCCCCGCACAGATTGCCCGCATAAAAATGCAGCTGAATGTAAGAATGGCTGAATACCGAATGGTCAAATTCTCCTCGGAGTTTGGCACCGTAAGCGATTATTTCGATTACGTTAAAAATGTAATTCAGTCTTCTGTCGCAGAAATAGGCAGCACTGATGCCGATATACAAGAGTTGCTTGCAAATCCGAAGGTGAAAGAATACATGGGAGATTTCCCCACAGTTGATGCAGCACAGTTTTTGGTTGGAAAATCAATAACCGCATTTTTAGCAACAAAGGGGCTTGCAAAATTTTCATATGTCGGTGTTGCGCAGTTGGCTGTGAACACCGCATACAACGCCACGGACCTGTATTTGAGTTATAAAAATATTTGTACCCTGCGTAATGCTGCTGGCAAAGAATTGGAAGCGGCGCGAAAAATCCAGGGTCAACTTGCCAATTCTTACAACGCAATTGTTGCCTGTAAAAAACAGTAGCATCCTCAGTGACCGGTTGGGGCAGATGCGTGCCAGAACGAGCACAATTGACCATCAGGGAGATGAAACATGAATATGAGAGCGGATATACTTACCGGTTATGTGATGCTGTTGTTACTGACTTGCCCCGCTTTCTGCCAAGGGGCAGACGATGCGCGGAAGCACCTGGTGCGCGGCATGGCGGCAATAGAGATGGCGAAGGGTGAAGAGGACCTTGTCGGCGCCGCTGACGAGTTTAAACGGGCAGCGGAGATTGCACCTGACCTGGCGGCGGCCTGGTACAATCTGGGCTCTGTGCAGGCCAAGCTGGGGCAGATAAAGGATGCCATTGCAAGTTACCAGCGCTATCTGCAGTTGGCGCCGGGTGCCGAGGACTCACGCCGGGTCGGTGATGAAATAATCAAGCTTGAATACCGCCTTGAGAAAGCAGTAGCCTTCCAGACCAAAAGCGGCCAATGGCTTGACAAGGATGGCACCTTTTACACCCTCACCACTGCAAAGGACAAGCTTGAGATACGGGGCAATCATTTCCGTTCCAGGGATGATATTGAATACAGGGATGTCATGATATTCAACTTTGGTGCTATCGGTGATCTGGGTGTTGAAAAGCTTACCATACGACTGGAACTGCGCGGCAGTAAACTTTCCGGCTCGTGGGAGGTCCCGGCAGGCAAAATAAGCTCGTTTGACCGGTGTATATTACCAGCCGAAAAGGGAGAGGCTGAAGGCGTGCTTGACGATCGGAATAACAGCATGGTGCTGCGTCTTGTGCGGGCAAAATACAAAGTAGTCCAGGTGGAGCCGCCTGTTTTCGGAGATAAATACTGCGAAGAGGTGTCGATTATCGAAACACGCCCGGTGGAATTGGTCTTGTCTGGTCCATTGCCCACCGGCGGAGTGCGCTCTGCCGGGCTGAACTCAAGCGGTAATTTTACAATCAACACGCTTGATACGCCCTCAAATGAACAATCTGCCGGGCTGAAAGAGGGCGATGAAATCATCTCGATTGATGGGGTTTCTGTGCAGCAACTCGCTACACCGGTTGCGAAAATACGTGCGTTGCATGGGAAAATCGGCAGTTCGGTCAGGCTGTCTGTTTTGAGGGGGGGCGGCTTGTTTTCCAGTGCTGAAACGAAGAATATAGAATTTCTCCGAAGCGATATCTCAAAGTAATAATCAGTGTGGACAGAAGTAGTCAGGTAATGACTCCAGAAACAGAACAGGCACTTACAATGCTGCATTGTAGGTGCCTGTTCTGTTTTAGCACATCACGCCGGTGTCTAATGCTCTGCTGCCCGTATCTCCATGTAGTAAAGCCGTACATTTACGGAATATTCTGAACCGGACGCGGCAACCAGCGGACTGATTTTATCCAGGATTGTTAGTGCCTGATTTTCCGATGTGGAGGTCCGTGGGGTAACATCGCGGGCGTACACGATGATGCGTATGTCTGCCCCTGTATCACGCGGGCTTGATTGGGTAAACTCCAGAGCCATCTGATCCCGTTTGAGTATAGCGACTTTCCCGCCGGCTACTTCCAGAACTTCCGCAATTATAACCGGCAGTTCTCTGGCCAGATCATCAAGCACATTTTCCGCAACATTTGGATTGTAAATAATTCGTACGTTCATAGTCTTGGATTCTCCTTGTTTGATTTAGTAACTACACCCTACCACCAACTGCGTTGCCTGAATAGGATTTTGTATACAATCTTTCGTTTTGTAAATATTTCCATAAATTTCCAATGTGGAGTATACTTTACCTAAATGATGTAATACAGGAAAGGTGGCGTTTCTTATGAAAACAGCAGCTGTAGCCGTGTTATTCGCAATGCTGTTTGTTTCAGTTCCGGTGCAGGGCGCTGAGACCGTTTGGTTCAGCGGGGACGGGCGCTGCCCGCCGCCGAAAGACGATGGAACGTATTCAGCTCCGTATAACGCTCTGGACCATCGACAGGAGTATCCGATCTTCCCCGGAGCCGATAAGCCCGGATGGTCGTGTTCCTATCATAGGGAAGACGGAGTTATCGTACAGTATGGTGATAGTCGGACTCCCCAGCAGCAGTGGATGGCCGTATGGGGTGACAACCACGACAGTTGAACCGGATTCAAGGGAAATACAATGAGTGACCAACAGGATAAAGAAAACAATGAAACGGAGTGCAGCTGCGGAGAACTGCATAAGGGGCATATCTGCTGGCTGTCGCATATGGGGCTGCTGAATGAGGTGTACCACATAAGCTGTACCCCGACGGTGGCCTGTGCCAAATGCGGTGCGAAAGCCAATTTACCGCATAACGTCTGTTTCCCGGAGCCATAACGGTTTCTGCTGCTATTCCGCATCGCCGACGTTGCGCCGAACTCCCATGAGATACGCCACCACGAAGTCTTCCAGATTACCATCCAACACTGAATCCGGATTGCCTGACTCCACCCCGGTACGCAGATCCTTGACCATCTTGTAGGGGTGCAGCACATAGGAACGGATCTGGCTGCCCCAGCCGATTTCTTTCTTTTCTGCGGCGATTTCCGAGGCCTTGTCCTTGCGCTCTTCCACCTCCCGCTCATACAGCTTGGCCCGCAAAACCTTCATGGCCGTGGCCCGGTTGGAGATCTGACTCCTCTCTGACTGACAGGCGACGATTATGCCGGAGGGGAGATGGGTAATGCGGACGGCCGAGTCGGTGGTGTTGACGTGCTGACCCCCGGCGCCGCCGGAGCGGAAGGTGTCAACCTTCAGATCAGTGTCACTGATTTTGATCTCGATATCTTCCTCTTCAATTTCAGGGAAGGCGTACATGGAAGCAAAGGATGTGTGACGCCGGGCGTTGCTGTCAAAGGGTGATATGCGGACAAGACGGTGAATACCGGCTTCCGCCCTGAGGTAGCCGTAGGCATATTCGCCGCTGACGTTGAAGGTGGCGGATTTGAGTCCCGCTTCATCCCCCGCCTGATATTCGGTGATGACGGTCTTCCACCCTTTCTTTTCACAGTAGCGCAGGTACATGCGCAGGATCATCTCGGCCCAATCCTGGGACTCGGTGCCGCCGGCTCCCGGATTGATGGTAATAAAGCAGGAGTTTCGGTCATGGGGGCCGCAGAGCATCCGCTGGAACTCGGCAGCTCCGACCGCTTCCATCAACCGCACAGCCATGCCATGGACTTCCGTCAGAGTTTCCGCGTCCTGGGCTTCTTCGCCCAGTTCGATCATTACCCTGGCATCTTCCGTCTGCCGCACCAGTCCGTCCCACAGCTGAACTACTTTTTCCAGCGTGGTCCGTTTCTTGATGATTTCCCGTGAAGTTCCGGAGTCATCCCAGAATCCGGGTTGCGCCATGATCGATTCCATCTCCATGATCGCTTCACGCTTGGCATCTATGTCAAAGAGACCCCCGAAGCTTGGCGATTCTCTCTTCACAATCCTTTACTGCTGCTATTTCTTCTCGGTACATGGCGCTGACTCCTTGGGAGTGATATTTTTTCGTTTAATCCAGACCATCAGGGCGATAGCGGCGGTCAGGAACACGCAGAACCAGGCCGGCAGATCGCCGATTGTCAGGTACAGTGATGCGCCGCTGCCCGGCAGGATCTCGCCGGTGCGGGAAGCTTCGGTAAACAGGCCGGTCATGGTCTGAATATGGCCGTTCTGGTCAACAATCGCGGTTATTCCGGTATTGGCCGCCCGGATCAGCGGGGTGCGGGTTTCGATGGCGCGAAAGATCGAGATGGCCAGGTGCTGATACGGCGCAGACGAACGGCCGAACCAGGCATCGTTGGTAACCGCCACCAGCACCCGTGCTCCAGCCTGAACATACTGACGGGCCAGCTCTGGAAAGATGATTTCGTAACAGACCTGAACACCGAGCTTTGTCGTTCCGGTATCCAGCGTGACCGCCCGTTCACCCGGGGCGAAATCGCCGATGCCGACAACGATCTTGTTGATGAAGGTCAGGATGTTGCCCAGAGGCACATACTCGCCGAACGGCACCAGATGCAGCTTGTCGGCACGTCCGACCGTCTCGCCGCTGGGCGAAATCATGAAGACGCTGTTCAGGAAGGTGCTTCGGCCGTTGCGCAGTTCGTGGGCCGGGCTGCCGAACAGCAGGCAGGCGTTCAGTTCCCGCGCCAGACTTCTGATGCGCTCCGCCTGGAGCGGTTCATCCTGGAAAAAGAACGGTACGGCGCTTTCCGGCCAGACAACCAGATCTACCCCCCCTTTGGCCGCTTCCCGGCTGAGGCGCTCATAGGTATCCACCGTACGCTGGCGGAATGCCGGGCTCCATTTGACGTCCTGGGGAATATTGCCCTGGATCAGCGCCACCCGCAGCGGTTTTGATGTTAATGACTCCGCTACATTCAAACGGCTGAAGCCGTAGAAAAGGGTGGAGATCAGAAGGAGCAGGAGTATAACAGCGCTTTTTACCGGGTAGGGGACGCCGGCACCGGAAACCGCACGCAGGGCGCGGTGCAGGACAATGTTGGTCAGGACGATCAGCAGCGTAATGCCGTAGACCCCGGCCAGATCGGCAATCTGGATCAGCGGCAGCGTCCGGAACTGGGAGTGTCCCAGCATGGCCCAGGCAAAGCCGGAAAAAAGGAACGAGCGGATAAAGTCAAAGGCTACCCAGGCAATCGGGAGAGTAACGGCGGTCTTGATACCGATCTGCTCCCCCAACCGGGCAACGAGGGTGCTCAGGGCGTAGAACAGGGCCAGCCAGAAAACAAGCAGCAGATATGCCGGGATGCTGACCGCCCAGGGGAGGTGGCCGTACTGGGTAAAGACGATATTGAGCCAGTACAGGATGGCGGCGTAGGCGGTAACGCCGCAGGTCAGGCCGACGCGGAAGGCTTCCTGCGGAGTACTGTCTTCCAGGGCGATCAGCAGGGGAATAAGGGCGACCCAGGCCAGAAAGGAGAGGCCGGGGCTCGGAAAGGAAAGGGCGATAAGAATACCGCTGGCGATGGCAAGCGCACCCCGGCGGTCAAACAGCCGGTAGAGCTTTGATAACGACAGGAAAGTGCTCACTCACGCCCCGGATCTTCTGCCGGAACGCTGCTGATACGGCTGATGGCAACTTTTTTTACCCGCCGGAGATCGGCGTCAAGGATTTTCAGTATCAGCCCCGCCCCCTCGATGGTGTCACCGATGGTCGGAATCTTTCCGGTCAGGTGGAAGGCCAGCCCGCCCACGGAGTCGAACTTGTCGCGCTCTATCTCCATGTCAAAATGTTCTTCAAGCTCTTCAACCGGGAGCCGTCCGTCAGCGGTAATGCTGCCGTCCGGGTTGATTGTCAGCAGGGACTCCTCGCTGTCATATTCATCCTGAATATCCCCCACGATCTGCTCCAGCAGGTCCTCAATGGTGATCAGGCCGGATGTGCCGCCGTATTCATCAATGACAATGGCCAGATGAATCCGCTTGCGCTTGAACTCCTGCAGCAGCTGCTCAAGGTTTTTTGATTCGGGAATGAAATAGGGGGGGCGCATGATGTGACGGACTGAAAGGCGCGCTTCATCGGTGCCCCACTGCTTGAGAAGATCTTTGGCGTACAGCAGGCCGATGATGTTATCAATGGAATCTTCGTACACCGGGATACGGGAGTGTCCACAGTCAATGATGGTGTCCAGCAGTTCCCGCACCGTGGCGTCCACAGTGACACAGGCCATTTCAGTGCGGGGCACCATGATCTCCCGCACAATGGTTGATCCGAGGGAGAAAATCGAGCGGATCATCTCGCTTTCTTCTTCGTTGACCAGGCCGCCTTCTTCCGATGCTTCAATAAAGTCGTTGATGTCCTGCTCGGTTGTTTTCTTGCGTCCGGTTACAAGACGGCTGACCCGTTTGATAAAACCGGACTTTCTACTGCTACCTTCTTCCACTACTTTTTCCTCCTGGTCTCTGGCGTGTTTCCTGTTTCTGATAACCGACAGTCGGCACTTTTTCCGGTTCTCCCGCCAGATCGCGCACTTCGGCATCGGTGAGATAGCGGAACTGCCCGGCTCTGAGTGTGCCGAGGGCAAGAGCACCGTAGCGGATACGTTTGAGACGCACCACCGAAAGGCTCACCGCTTCGCACATCCTGCGCACCTGGCGATTACGCCCTTCATGAATTGCCACCGAGATCCAGTCGTTCTGCTCGCCGCTCTTCACCAGACTCACGACCGCCGGTGCGGTTTTGCCGTCTTCCAGCTCAACCCCGTCGGCCATGCGCTTCAACTGCTGGTCGATGACCTTGCCGCGCACCCGGACGTGGTACTCTTTCTCAATCTCGTGGCGCGGGTGCATCAGGCGGTTGGCCCATTCGCCATCGTTGGTCAGCAGCAGCAGCCCTTCGGTGTTGTAATCCAGACGCCCGACAGGATAGACGCGGTCCGGCACGTCCTTCAGCAGGTGGGTGACCAGCGGGCGGTCCTGACTGTCTTTCAGGGCGGTGATGTATCCGGGCGGTTTGTTGAGAAGGATATACAGGCGCTGGGTGCCTATTTTCAGGGTTTTGCCATCAACCGTAATGGTGTCTTTGGTCGGGTCGGCCTTGCTTCCCAGTTCGGTTACCACCACGCCGTTGACGGCAACCTGGCCGTTGGTGATGAGTGTTTCAGAAGCCCTGCGGGAGGTAACACCGGCGGCGGAGATGATTTTTTGCAGACGTTCAAGCATTGTGGTTCCTTATAAAAAAACAGGGGCGGTTAAACCGCCCTCTGTGTCATTCCTATTCAGCCAGCCGTGTCATGGCCCGGAACTTTTTGTAGCGCCCTTCCACGAGCTCGTCGCCGGAAAGTTTATTCAACTCATTCAGATGGCGGGTGATCGCCTCCTTCATGTTTGCGGCGGTGGCTTCATGGTCGCGGTGGGCTCCACCGACCGGCTCCTTGACGATTTCATCAATGACACCAAGCTTGATGATGTCCTGTGCCGTCGGTTTCAGAGCTTCCGCCGCCTGGGCGCCTTTCGTGCCGTCCGACCAGAGGATGGCGGCGCATCCTTCCGGCGAGATAACGGCATACACAGAATGCTCCAGCATCAGGATGCGGTCGCCGACGGCAATGGCCAACGCGCCGCCCGAGCCGCCTTCACCGGTGATGCAGACGATGACCGGAGTACGCAGGCTTGCCATTTCGCGCAGATTGCGGGCAATGGCCTCAGCCTGGCCCCGCTCTTCAGCACCGATGCCGGGGTAGGCGCCGGGGGTGTCGACAAAGGTGATCACCGGCAGTTTGAACTGCTCGGCCATCTGCATCAGGCGCAGCGCCTTGCGGTATCCTTCCGGATTCGGCATGCCGAAGTTGCGGAAGACTTTCTCCTTGGTGTCGCGCCCCTTCTGGTGGCCGATCGCCATTACCGGCTGACCGTTGAAACGGGCCAGGCCGCCTATGATGGCATGGTCATCGCCAAAGTTGCGGTCGCCATGGAGTTCGATAAATTCGGTGAGCATGAGGTTGATGTAGTCCTGGGTAAAGGGACGGTTGATGTGGCGGGCCACCTGGGCGGTCTGCCAGCGGGAAAGGTTGGCAAAGATATCGGCCCGCATCTCCTCCACACGCCCTTCAAGGGCGGAGACGTCGGCACCGATGTCCAGACCGTCGCCGGCAAGAGCATTCAGCTCCTCAATCTTCTTTTCCAGCTCAACTATCGGTTTTTCAAATTCAAGATAAAACGGATTCGCCATTATAGATACCTCTTCGTTTGAATGCTTTTGACGCAGTTTACTCAAAAGTGGCGGCATTATACCCTAACAGCCGCTCCACTTCCAGCCTTAATTCATCGCTGGCCGCCACGTTCATTTCGCTTGCCAGCGGCATATAAGAACGGCTCCGCTGCGGTATCAGAAACTGGATGGTGGCCGGCACATTCCCCGGGTGCCGCAGGATGACTTCCTTCAGCAGCGGCATCTGCTCCGGTGGGGTTTCATCGACACGGAGCACGAAGGTGACCCGCTTGGTTGTCTGGGCCCGGGCTTCGGCCAACAGCTTGATGTCGCCCGCCGGGCCGCGGTCACGCTGGAAACGTTTTCCGTTGTTTTCCTCACCGCCCTTCATGATCAGAACCTTGCACCCTTTTTCCCCTTTTTCCAGCTTGCCGACCACCAGCAGAGGTTCATCGGTTTTCAGCAGTGGGGAGGATATCGCGTAAATATCTGAAAAAACGGTGACTTCCACCGAACCGGTCAGGTCTTCAATGGTAACGAAGCCCATGCGGTCACCCTTTTTCGTCGTGATTTCCTTCAGGGCGGAAACAATGCCGCAGATGCGCACTTCACTGCCGTCGGCCATCTCCACCATGCTGGCAATGTCGGTGTTGGCAAGACGCTTGATGTCGTCGATATAGCGGTCCAGCGGGTGCCCGGTGATGAGAAAGCCGAGCGCCTCCTTTTCATAGGCCAGCTTTTCCTTGTCGTGCCACTCGGGGGTATCGGGCAGTTTCATGCCGCCGGTACTGTTTCCCCGTGACACCTCCTCGGCCCCGAACAGTGAAACCTGGGCGCTGGCCTTTTCCTCCTGAAGCTTCTGGCCGTATGCGGAGGCCGTCTCCAGTCCCTCCATCTGGGAGGAACGGGTCGCTCCGGTGGAATCGAAGGCGCCGCACTTGATGAGCGATTCAAC
>Ga0007794_10000186_pt1 | contig 20007 bp, 14 predicted proteins | sample CryBogmetaGMA5M_FD_60365 | JGI IMG/M metagenome (GOLD analysis project Ga0007794, IMG submission 60365) | Freshwater microbial communities from Crystal Bog, Wisconsin, USA - MA5M | ecosystem: Environmental > Aquatic > Freshwater > Lake | place: Crystal Bog, Wisconsin, USA | collected 2009-07-06
TGGTGCATGCCTACCTGATGTACGGTTTCCCCACCCAGACCGTGCAAGACACGGTGGACGCGCTGGAGTATGTGCGACAACTGTTTGAAAATGGATGCATTCAAAGTGGATTCTTCCACCGGTTTGCTTGCACGGTGCACTCACCTGTAGGCATGAACCCCGCTGACTACGGTGTGCAAGTCGTGCCATTGCCTCAGGTGAGCTTTGCCAAGAATGACATCGCCTTTATTGACCCTACTGGCACAGATCACGACACCCTTGGACTTGGGCTAAAGAAGGCCATTTACAACTATATGCATGGCGTTGGGGTGCAAGACGATGTACGCAACTGGTTTGAATTGCCCAAGGGTAAGTGCCCCAAGTCCACCGTGCCGCGCCACCAAATTGCGAAGGCCTTAGGTTATTGATGCGACAGGGCGCGGCGGTAAAACATACGTTTGACCACCTCGACGACGGCAAGGTAGGTGACCACCATCACCGACAAGATGCCGTAGAAATAGGCGGGCGGTGCGACAAACCCTAGGTGCGCACCGAGTGGTGTCAACGGTAAGCCAATTGCCGTTGCGACGATGGCTAAAGAGGTGACAGTCAATAACGGGTGAGGTCTGCTTTTAAAGGGGTTGCCTCGCGTGCGAATGATGAAGATGACCAACACCTGCGTGCACAGCGACTCCACAAACCAACCCGTTTGAAACAATTGTTCTTCTGCTTTTAATACCTCCAGCAACACATAGAAGGTCAAAAAGTCAAAGACCGAGCTGATGGATCCGATGATGAGCATGAAGTTGCGAATGAAATCCAAGTCCAGAACGCGTGGTTTGGCCGTTTCTTCGACATCGACTTCGTCCAGCGGGATTGGAATTTCTGAAATGTCATACAGGATGTTGTTCAGCAAAATCTGCGTCGGTAACATAGGCAAAAATGGCAGAAAAAGAGCCGCACCGGCCATGCTAAACATATTGCCGAAGTTGGAGCTGGTGCCCATCATGATGTATTTCATGATGTTGCCAAAGGTGCGGCGGCCCTCCAGCACGCCCGCATGCAACACATTTAAATCTTGTCTCAATAAGATGATGTCTGCAGCGGCTTTGGCCACATCAACGGCTGAGTCCACCGACAAGCCAACGTCGGCTGAGTGCAGCGAAGGCGCGTCGTTGATGCCATCGCCCATATATCCCACCACATGTCCGTTGGCTTTGAGTGCCAAGATGACCCGCTGTTTTTGACCGGGGTTCACGCGACAAAAAAGATTAGCCGTTTCGACACGCCGTTGCAGTGTTTGGTCATCCAACTGTGCGATCTCTTTTCCGGTCAATACGTCAACCACTTCAATGTTCAATTGCGCGCAGACATGACGTGTGACCAAATCGCTGTCGCCGGTGACCACCTTGATGGTGATACCCGCTTGTTGCAGTTGCCGAAGCGCAGGTTCTGCGCTGACTTTTGGGGGGTCTAAAAATGCTGCAAAACCTGCCAGCACCAACCCTGATTCATCGTTGACCACAGCTGCCTCATGGTCGCGAGGCACCTCGCGCCAGGCGACGCCGAGTACGCGCAGGCCATCACTTTCCAGCGCATGGAAACGATCTTGAACCTCCTGCAAGATCGCGTCGTCCACCTCGCATGGTTTGATTTCTCCTTCTGCGCTCACTTCCACGTGCGTGCACAAGCGAACCATGTCTTCTGCGGCACCTTTGGCGACAAGCCAGCGTTGCGTACCGTTGTCGACCAGCACTGAGACGCACCGACGTTCAAAGTCAAAGGGGATCTCGTCAATTTTTTTCCACGCGCTCACGTCGATGGTTTGGTGATTCAGAATTGCTTCGTCCAGCGGGTTCTTTAAGCCCGTTTCAAAAAAGCTGTTGATGTAGGCAAGCTCTAACACCCTTGGGCTGGGTTGCCCGTTGATATCGAGGTGACGCTCAAGGCGAATTTTGGCTTCGGTGAGGGTGCCCGTTTTATCGGTGCACAGAACGTCCATCGAGCCCAAGTCTTGAATGGCCGTTTGGCGCTTCACAATCATTTGTAGTTTGGCCAAACGGATGGCCCCGCGTGACAAGGTGACCGAAACCACCATGGGTAGCAGCTCGGGCGTCAAACCGACTGCCAACGCAACGGCAAACAAAAATGATTCCAACCAAGGTTTGTGGAACCACGCGTTCACCAACAACACAAACAACACCAGTACCACGGTCAATCGCATGATGAGCATGCCAAAGCGACGCGTGCCGACTTCAAACGAAGTGGCCGGTGTTGGCTTTTGAATGCTATCCGCAATGTCGCCCATCGCCGTCTGAGCACCCGTTTTGACCACCCAAACGCGCGCACTTCCGCCAATGACAGATGTGCCCATAAAAACGGCATTGCTGGCTTCTTGCATGTCGGTTGCCGTCTCGGGTAACAAGCCCGGTTTCTTTTCAACAGGGTAGGCCTCCCCCGTAAGCAGTGATTGGTTGACGAAGAAGTCCTTGGCCTCTAGCACCAACGCGTCCGCAGGCACCAAGCACCCTGCGCTCAGCAGGACGATGTCGCCCGGCACGACGTCACGCACAGGCATGTCAATGGGTGCACCATCTCGTAACACGGTGGTTCGCACGGAAACCGATTGCCGAAGTTTGTCTGCGGCGGCGTTGGCACGAAACTCTTGTACAAAGTCCAAGCTCACGCTGAGCATCACGATGCCGCTGATGATGGCGAAGTTGGTCACCTCACCTGTGAGCGCAGAAACAGAGCTGGCCATCAGCAACACCACCACCAACGGGTTTTTAAAGCGCGCGAGAAACTGCTGAATCAGTGAGGGGCCGTTGTGGGTCGACAGCGTATTGGGGCCAAAGGCGCTGGCAAGTTCTCGTGCTTGGTCGGACGACAAGCCGTTGCTTGCGATTGGTGTCACGCTTTCACTGACGACTTGAAGCCACCAAGGCATCACCGCGGCTTTGGTTTTTGAAGCTTGGGAATCGTGTGGCATGTCAATCTTCAAGTTTTCTTCATCGTAGTCCTGAAATTGGGCGCTATTTGCGATTAGAATTATGGCTTCGGAATTAATCACTCCACGCGGGAATAGCTCAGTTGGTAGAGCGCAACCTTGCCAAGGTTGAGGTCGCGAGTTCGAATCTCGTTTCCCGCTCCAATTTCAAAGAGCCCCTGAAACACATGTTGCAGGGGCTCTTTTTTATTTATCGAAGCAATGCCAATGACCCACAGCAATTTGGATGCACCGAGCTCGGAAGAGTTATTTCGCCTCACCGACAACGGTTCGGGCGGATGGATGCAAACCGCCAAACGACGCTTGAAGTTTCGTTTGCGATATTGGTTGTGCGAGTCGCAGTTGCACCGCATCCGTAGTTTCTTTCAAACGCACGGCTTGAATGAACTCACCCATAGCGAGTTGCCGGTGATGTTGCGTCCTATGCGGCCCTATTTGTGGGGCGGTTTAGGCGCAGAGGCCAGAACCAATGGCCTGTTGGCACACTTTGAGTGGCTGATGGCGCGCCATTCAGCTCAAACAGTGGTGGACTTTTACAAGCGCGGCTCTTATTCGTTTTTCACCCAAACTTACCCAGAGGGGGTGATCACCCTCGAGATCGAACCTGGTCGTGGTTTGGGCCGAGAAGGGGAGTTTGAGTTACATCTCAAATGGAACGGTGCGGCCGTGATGCGCGCGGCATTCAGCATATTGCCTGCGACGATGGTGGGCATCCAAACCCCCGGTTTTGTGATGGCCATAGGCAATATGCAGGGCCAGCGGTTTTTGAATCAAGAAATCAAAATCGTCACGCAAAAAATGGAGCGAACACGCCCCCAAAACATCTTGATGACCGCGTTGCAAGGCTTAGCATCTGGCTGGCAGTTGGTGGGGATGGTGGGCGTCTCTGATGTTGCGCATGTGTATTCAGGCTACCGCAGTTTGTCCCAGCGTGTGGGGCAGAGTTATGACGGTTTGTGGGCAGAACTTGGCACCACGGGTGCGCTGTCCAAAGTGCACTGGAGTCTGCCCATTCAATGGGAGGCGCGTTCGGAGCAAGATGTGCCGTCGAACAAGCGTTCGCAACTCCGACGTAAGAACGAAATTCGGCAAAAGATTTTTGACGAAGTGGCGCGCAACAGCGCGGGACTCTGATCCCTGCGCTGCGCTGCGCTGCGCTGCGCTCAGCAGGCTTACTTTTTAGGCAGTGTGCCGCCGTTCTTGACGCACTCGTCCAAGGTTTTGAATTCAGTGAACTTTTTGGTACGTTCGTAACTGTTGCTGTTCTTGTCGTGGCAAATGCCAGAGTCAGACTTCTTGACGACGGCCTCAGCTGCGGCTGCGGGTTGTCCAGCTGCGGCGCGGCCGCCGCTTTTCACGCATTCATCCATGGACGCAAAACCTGTGAACTTCTTGGTGTTACCAAATGAAGTGCTGGTTTTGTCATGACAAATACCCGCGTCTGACTTTTTCACCGCAGGGTCTGCCGTTTCTTTTTTGTCTGCAGCGTGAGCCATGCTGAGGCACAGGCCGAGGAGGGAAACCAGTAAAAAATGGTGGGTGGCACGTTGCGTCATGAATAGTCTCCTTAATGGATTCAATGGTTGATGGCTTTAAGCCTTGCTTAAAAACTTCCAGCGCAAATATAGACTAAAAATATCCGAAATCGACGAGGTGTTTGTCCAGTCCCTCAGGTGGCTGACGTAAAATAAACGCAAACAAAGACACTGCCCGAGTGGTGAAATTGGTAGACACAAGAGACTTAAAATCTCTCGCTTCCGTAAGGGGCGTACCGGTTCGATTCCGGTCTCGGGCACCATTTAAACGCACATTTGAAGGAGTTTCTTCATGGCACGCTACAACGCCGCGTACGAAATTCATGTGCATGGGCTGGTTCCATTGCAGTCAGAAGTTGGCTTGGATCAGTTGCAAGACGCTTTGCGTCCTTTATGGCAATATGCCGGCGCTGCCTCGCTTGAAGACGGTGCCGCCAGCTCCTACCCCGAAGAGCCGGGTATTCGCTTCAACCCCGAAGAACATACCTTGCAGATGTGTTGGACGGTACCTGGCGATGACGATTTCCGCCAAAGTTTGGACGAAATGTGCATGAGCTTGAATGAGCTCACTGTTGCTGGCGCACCCATTGAAGTCACCTTCTATGACAATGACTTCGACGATGAAGACGAAGCTCGCGGCCAAGATTCACGTGATGACTTTGTGATGCTGTTTGTGGGCCCCACGCCTGCAGACATCATGCAAGCTCAGCGTGACATGTTGGTCAACGATGTGATCCATTTGATGGAACGCCATTTCGATGGCGCCGAGTTGGGTGGTGTGGTCAACGAAATAGACAAGTTGTTCTCTGAACGTTTTGATAATTTGGTCAATTCACTGGATCTAGGTCGTCCTCCACGCGGTCCAAGCAGTGGTCACGGCGGCGGCCATGGTGGTCGCAAGCCACGACACTTGCACTAAGCCCTCTACGGTCAAGACATAAAAAAACCGGCCTCTGCAAAGAGAGCCGGTTTTTTTGTGTGAAAACTTAGTTTGACTTGATGTCAATACCTTTGAATTCACCGGTGGCTATACGTTTTTGCCACTCAGCAGGTCCAGTGATGTGCGCGCTGGTGCCGCCTGAATCCACCGCCACGGTCACGGGCATGTCGACCACATCGAACTCATAAATAGCTTCCATGCCTAAGTCAGCAAAGCCCACGACTTTGGCGTGCTTAATGGCTTTGGACACTAGGTAGGCAGCGCCCCCCACGGCCATGAGGTAGGCTGATTTGTGTTTCTTGATGGCTTCAATGGCAGTTGGGCCGCGCTCAGCTTTACCCACCATCGAGATCAGACCGGTTTGGGCCAGCATCATCTCGGTGAACTTGTCCATGCGGGTGGCGGTGGTAGGGCCTGCAGGGCCAACTACCTCGTCGCCCACGGGGTCGACAGGGCCGACGTAGTAGATCACGCGGTTGGTGAAGTCCACGGGCAACTTCTCGCCCTTGGCCAGCATGTCTTGAATGCGCTTGTGCGCCGCATCACGGCCTGTGAGCATCTTGCCGTTGAGCAAGATGGTTTGACCGGGCGTCCAACTGGCGACTTCTTCCTTGGTTAAGGTGTTCAAGTCCACGCGCTTGCTCTTTTGGGTGTCGGGGGCCCAGTTCACGTCGGGCCAGAGGTCTAACGAAGGGGCATCTAAGAAGACAGGGCCTGAGCCGTCCATCACAAAGTGAGCGTGGCGTGTCGCTGCGCAGTTCGGGATCATCGCAATCGGCTTGCTGGCCGCGTGCGTCGGGTACATCTTGATCTTCACGTCGAGCACGGTGGTCAAGCCGCCTAAGCCTTGTGCACCAATGCCCAAGGCGTTGACCTTGTGATACAGCTCCAAGCGCAAGTCTTCGACTTGGGTGAGCGTGTCGCCCTTGCTTGATTTCTCCAGCAATTGGTACATGTCCAAGTCGTCCATCAAGCTTTCTTTGGCCATGAGTACCGCTTTTTCAGCCGTGCCACCAATGCCAATGCCCAACATGCCTGGAGGGCACCAGCCAGCGCCCATCGTGGGTACGGTTTTGAGGACCCAATCCACCACGTTATCGCTCGGGTTGAGCATGTACATCTTCGACTTGTTTTCGCTGCCGCCACCTTTGGCTGCAACCGTGATGTCGACTTTGTTGCCCGGCACGATCTGGGTGAAGATCACGGCGGGTGTGTTGTCTTTGGTGTTTTTACGGGCGAACTGTGGGTCATCGACCACAGAGGCGCGAAGCATGTTGTCTGCGTGGTTGTAGCCACGGCGAACGCCCTCGTTGATGGCGTCCTCTAAGCCGCCGGTGAAGCCTTCCCAGCGCACATCCATACCAATTTTCAGGAACACGTTGACGATGCCGGTATCTTGGCAAATAGGGCGGTGACCGAAGGCACTCATTTTGCTATTGGTCAAGATTTGTGCGATGGCGTCTTTGGCCGCAGGGCTTTGTTCGCGTTGGTAGGCGCTGGCCAGGTGCGAGATGAAATCAGCCGGGTGGTAGTAGCTGATGTACTGCAGTGCGGCGGCGACCGATTCAATCAGGTCGTTTTGGCGAATCGTGGTCATGTGTGGAGTCCTGAAAAAAGCCAGAGGTAAAACAGCCTTAGAGTTTACCCAAAGCCCCTGTCAGGATGCTTGCATGCGGTGGGGCTTTATTTAATGCCCAAGATCCAAGCGGCCAATTTTTTGGCTTCAACGTCATTGACTTGCATATTGGCAGGCATGGGCACAGGCCCCCAAACACCTGACCCACCTTTTTGAATTTTGGTAGCCAGCGTGTCAACCGCAGACTTGTCTCCTGCGTATTTTGCCGCCACGTCTTTGTAGGCGGGGCCGACGATTTTCCGATCCAACGTGTGGCAAGCCATGCAGTTTTTGGAGGTGGCCAAGGCTTGGTCCGCCCAGACTTGGGAAGACACGGAGGCGACAGCGAACGCGAGCGAAGTAAAAATGATTTTTTTCATGTCCTAGCCTCTGATGTGTGCAAAGTTGTGAGTGTGAGCCAGTTTATAACGCCCTCTGCCCGTGCGAATTTGCCCCTGCTCGGTGTCGCAGATTAGAACTTTGGGGGATGGGGGCCGAGATGTGTGGGCGATAATCTCACAAGATTTTATTGATGCTTTTCTGACCGGAGCCCTTCTCATGCCTGCTTACCGTTCCAAGACCTCCACCGCTGGCCGCAACATGGCGGGTGCCCGTTCCCTGTGGCGCGCCACAGGCATGAAGGACGATGACTTCAGTAAACCGATCATCGCCATTGCCAACTCTTTCACCCAGTTCGTGCCGGGTCACGTGCACCTGAAAGACTTGGGTCAATTGGTGGCCCGCGAAATTGAGGCCGCAGGCGGTGTGGCCAAAGAGTTCAACACCATCGCCGTGGACGACGGCATTGCCATGGGCCATGACGGCATGTTGTACTCGCTGCCTAGCCGCGACATCATTGCCGACTCGGTGGAGTACATGGTCAACGCCCACTGTGCCGATGCGATTGTTTGCATCTCTAACTGCGACAAGATCACCCCCGGCATGTTGATGGCCGCCATGCGCCTGAACATCCCCGTCATCTTTGTCTCGGGCGGTCCGATGGAGGCTGGCAAGGTTCGCTTGGCCAATCCGCAGACGCAAGTCATGGAATTCAAGAAGCTCGATTTGATCGACGCCATGGTCATGGCTGCCGACGACAAGGTGTCAGACGCCGATTTGGCTGAAGTCGAGCGTTCGGCTTGCCCCACCTGCGGCTCTTGTTCGGGCATGTTCACGGCCAACTCCATGAACTGCTTGGCCGAAGCGTTGGGCTTGGCCCTACCAGGCAACGGCACCGTATTGGCAACGCATGCGGACCGTGAAGAATTATTCAAGCAAGCAGGTCGCACGATTGTTGACTTGTGCAAACGCTATTACGAGCAAGACGATGTGTCGGTGTTGCCGCGTTCAATGGGCTTCAAAGCGTTTGAAAACGCGATTGCGCTGGACATCGCCATGGGTGGTTCAACCAACACCATCTTGCACATCTTGGCGATTGCCCAAGAAGCCGAGATCGAATTCACCATGGCCGACATTGACCGCATGTCAAAAATTGTGCCTCAGTTGTGCAAGGTTGCACCCAACACCAACAAGTACCACATCGAAGATGTGCACCGCGCTGGCGGAATCATGGGCATCTTGGGTGAGTTGGATCGCGCAGGCAGGTTGCACACCGATGTAGGCACCGTTTTGGGCAAGACCATGAAAGAGGTTTTGGACGATTGGGACATCGCACGCAACCCATCGGAAGCCGTGAAGAAGTTCTACATGGCTGGCCCCGCTGGCATTCCCACGCAAGTGGCATTCAGCCAAAACACGCGCTGGCCTAGCCTTGATACCGATCGTGCCGAAGGCTGTATTCGCTCGGTCGAGCATGCATTCAGCCAACAGGGCGGTTTGGCTGTGTTGCGCGGCAACATTGCGATCGACGGATGCGTGGTCAAAACGGCTGGCGTAGACGACAGTTTGCTCGTGTTTGAAGGCCCCGCCCACGTGGTGGAGTCGCAAGACGAAGCGGTTGCGAACATTTTGGACGATCAAGTCAAAGCGGGCGACATTGTGGTGGTGCGTTACGAAGGCCCCAAGGGTGGTCCCGGCATGCAAGAAATGTTGTACCCCACCAGCTACATCAAGTCCAAAGGGTTAGGTAAGGCGTGCGCTTTGTTGACCGATGGACGTTTCTCTGGTGGTACTTCTGGCTTGTCCATCGGACACTGCTCACCGGAAGCTGCTGCAGGAGGTGCCATTGGCTTGGTTCGCAACGGTGACCGTATTCGCATTGACATCCTTAACCGTACGATCAATTTATTGATCAGCGATGAAGAAATGGCCAAACGCCGCGTCGAGCAAGACAAGCTGGGATGGAAGCCCGTTCTGCCCCGTCCTCGCAAAGTATCGGCTGCGCTCAAGGCCTACGCTTTGCTGGCCACCTCGGCTGACAAAGGTGCTGTGCGCGACCTGTCGCTGTTGGGCGATTGAACCTGCCGTTAAACACTGTGCTGCTCCATCCCCAAATTGACCCCATCGCTTTGCAGTTGGGTCCTTTGGCCATCCACTGGTATGGCCTGACTTATCTGGCTGCATTTGCCCTGTTTGTGGGTTTGGCCCGCTTGCGCTTGAAGCATGAGCCTTATGCCGCCCAAGTAGCTTTGGGCACTTGGTCCAAACAAGACATAGAAGACATCTTGTTCTACGGGGTGATGGGCGTGATCTTGGGTGGCCGCATTGGCTATTGCTTGTTTTACAAGCCGGGCTACTACCTTGAGCACCCACTCGAAGTGCTTGCGGTGTGGCAAGGCGGCATGAGCTTTCATGGTGGCATGCTGGGTGTGTTTGTGGCCACCGCTGGGTTTGCTTGGCAACGCCAACGCGCTTGGCTATGGGTGACGGACTTCATTGCGCCTTGTGTACCAACCGGTTTGGCCGCTGGACGTGTGGGTAATTTCATCAATGGTGAGTTGTGGGGGCGGGCTGCTGACCCCACATTGCCTTGGGCGATGGCGTTTCCTCAAAGTGGCAGCTTGATCCCGCGTCACCCCTCTCAGGTGTATCAGTTCTTGGGTGAGGGTATTTTGTTATTTGTGGTGTTGTGGCTCTACGCTCGCAAACCACGTGCCGTCGGCGCTGTCTCTGGCGTGTTCATGATTGGGTACGGCAGCTTACGCTTCATGGCCGAATACTTTCGCGAGCCTGATGCGCACCTAGGTTTGTTGGCGCTGGGCATGAGCATGGGCCAATGGTTGTGCTTGCCGATGGTGCTGGTGGGTCTGGCTCTGTGGCTTCGCGCCACGCGCAGCCCAGCCACCCTTTAATTTTTCCGCGTTAGCGTTTCCTTCAGGGAAAACCCCTGCAGATCAGGGTATGTTTTTTTGTTTTTGTCTTTCATAATTACGTGTAATTACAGAAACATTAACTGCACCTTTACACACGATGCGCGCTACCCCAAGCTCCTTGCATGATGACGTTGCCTCACAGCTGCGCGCTTACATCTTTGATGGGCAACTTCGGCCCGGAAATTTCATTGATGAAGTGACGTTGTGTGAACTCTGGTCCATCTCTCGCACGCCGTTGCGTGAGGCCTTAAAGGTGCTCACGGCGGAGGGCTTGTTGCGACATGAGCCTCGCCGAGGTTGCTTCGTGAACGAGGTGACAGAGCAAGACTTGGACGACATTTTTCCTGTCATTGCCCTGCTAGAAGGTCGTTGTGCATTTGATGCGACCCAACGCGCAAACATCGCCGATGTCCAAACCTTGGAGCTCTTGCATCAGCGCCTGCAGCAGCATGCCGATGCAGGCCGCATCAACGATTACTACGATACCAACTTTGCCATCCATGAGGCCATCATCCTATTGGCCAACAACAAATGGCTGGCGCAATCGATTTCTGATTTACGCAAGATTTTGAAACTTGCACGCTTGCAGCAGCTCCATGCGCCAGGACGGTTGCAGCAAAGTTTGAAGGAACATTTAGCTGTTTTCGCCGCACTCAAAGCGGGTGACGCCGGAGCGGCTGAACAGGCCATGCGAAATCATTTGCTGCAGCAGCGCCAAGCCTTGCGAGAGCTGGCTTCTGCGCAACGCAGTGTGTTGACGGCGTAATGCCAGAAAGAGCAATAGGATGAACGCCACAAATTGGCTCAGTAGCAAACTCAACTTGCTGCGCAACTCAGCCCCTGCGGCGGTTGATGCGCCTAAGCCGGAAATTCGTTCGTCTCGCGAACGTTTGGATGCCACACTTCGTCAGCAAAAAGAGGCGCTGTCACCGCGCACGCTGCGGCGAACCCTCACTTTGCTTCAGGCCATCGTCGATCCACGTGTGAGTGAAGTCGAGGGCGGTCGGCGCGCCAAAGCCTTGGCCGATTGGTACGGGAAAGCCGGAATCGACGAACGGCAAGATGTGTGGCTCCTGATCAGTGAGCAGTTCGCCCCCGATGCGGTCAAGGTTCGTGCGGCGCGTGATGGCTATGACGCTGCCTTGGGAACTGTGGATGAAGGTACTGCTGAAATCCGCTTGCGTCGCGCCTTGGTGTCGCCACGCACCCGCTTGTTACAACGCTTTGCCGCATCAACTGGAGGCATGCGTTTTTTGGTTGACTTGCGTGCCGAGCTGTTGCCATACCTCAAAGGCAACAAACGCCTGTTGGCGTTGGACGCGGAGCTGGAGAATCTGTTCTCGACGTGGTTTGATGTGGCTTTCTTGGAGTTGCGAGGCATCAGTTGGGATTCACCCGCATCCTTGATTGAAAAACTCATCAAATACGAGGCGGTCCACGATATACGCAGTTGGGCTGATTTGAAAAACCGGTTAGACAGTGATCGCCGCTGCTATGGTTTCTTTCATCCCAGCTTGCCAAACGATCCTTTGATTTATGTCGAGGTTGCCCTGCTCCATGAGATGGCGGACAACATCATGCCGCTACTGGACGAGTTGGCAGCGCCTGAAGACTTGCAAAAGTCAACGGTAGCTATTTTTTATTCCATCAACAACACGCAGACTGGTTTGAAGGGCGTGAGCTTTGGTGATTCGCTCATCAAACGCGTGGTCGAAACCTTGCGCGGAGAGTTTCCCAAACTAAAAACCTTCGCCACCTTGTCGCCCATCCCTGGATTGCGCTCTTGGCTCTCCAAAAATGTAGAAGAGTTGTTAAGCAAACTCAGTGACAAAGAGTTGTCTGCCTTGGGGCGAGAAATCAGCTTCGAGCCGCCTTCTGCTTCCCATGTGATGGCGGCGATTGAACAAGCTCAAGTGCTTGAGGTTCTGTCTACAAAATCACCCTTACGTCAATTTCTGACGCGGGCGGGCGCGCATTACTTGGGCCAAGCCAAACAAGGTGATCAAGTGCTTGACCCCGTGGCCCGTTTTCATTTGGGTAATGGGGCGTGCATTGAGCGTATCAACTGGTTTGCCGATCCTTCTAATAAAGGCATTAAGCAGTCCCACGGTTTGATGGTGAACTACTTATATGACCTCAAACGACTAGACAAAAATCGGCAATTGTTAGATAAAGGTACAGCACCAGCGGCGGGTGATGTACAAGATATGTATTTCAAGTGACTCGTGTTCGCTCAATAAAACCATGAAGGAGACAGCTATGCATCATTCCACTCTCACCCACAACCGCCGCCAATGGATGGCGCTCACAACCGCGGTCTGTGCTGCGTTTAGTTTGGGGGCGCAGGCGCAGTCAAGCTGGCCGACCAAACCCGTCACGTTAATTGTTCCTTTTCCGGCAGGTGGTGGCACCGATGTATTTGCTCGTCCTTTCTCGGCGCAGTTTTCAAAGCAATCTGGTAAAACTTTGGTCATCGATAACCGCGGGGGCGCAGGTGGTAACTTAGGTGCCGGTGTTGCTGCCAAAGCTGCACCCGATGGCTACACCTTGTTCATGGGCGCTGTGCATCACTCCATAGCCCCATCCATGTACCCCAAGCTTGATTACGACTTGGAACGCGATTTTGTGCCCCTCGCGATGGTGGCCAGCGTGCCGCACGTGTTGGTGGTGAATCCTAAGAACGTTCCGGGTGATTTCAAAGCGTTTATGCAAGTGTTGCATAGCAACCCAGGTAAGTTCAATTACGGCTCTGCGGGGGGTGGTACCTCGCATCACCTAGCGGGTGAGTTGTTTAAGCTACAAAGCAAAACCTTCATCACGCACATCCCATATCGCGGCGCCGGTCCGGCCTTGCAAGATTTAATCGCTGGCAATGTGGACATGATGTTTGACGGTCTGGGTTCCTCGGCCCAACACATCAAAGGTGGCCGCATCAAAGCGTTGATGGTGTCGGGCAACAAACGCAACCCATCCTTCCCCGATGTTCCTTGTGCGGCAGAGCTGGGCATGCCCGATTACAACGTGACCACTTGGTATGGTTTGTGGGCGCCTAAAGGAACGCCCGCTGACGTGCAGGCCCGTGTGATTGAGGAGGTGCGTAAAGCCGCTGCATCAGAGGAGATCAAAACCAGTTGGGCGAATAGTGGCGCAGAGTTCCCTAATGTGACCGGCGCACAGTTCGGCAATCTTGTTTCTGCTGAAATTAAAAAATGGGCCGCCGTGGTAAAGGCCTCGGGCGCCAAATTGGACTGAACTGAAACAACACGATGAATCACAATCTTTATGCGGCGTTGCGGACCGCTTTCCCCTCAAATCTAAACGCGACAGCCATCGAGACGGATGAGGGTTTGATCTACAGCTGGTCCGACCTAGAGCGTGCCAGTGCCATGATGGCCAATTTGCTCGATTCGCTGCACATCCCCAAAGGCGCGCGCGTGGCGGTGCAAGTGGAGAAGTCGGTGGAAGCCGTCATGCTCTACCTCGCCACTTTGCGGGCAGGCTATGTGTTCTTGCCCTTGAACACCGCTTACCAAAGTGGAGAGATTGAGTATTTCATTGGCAATGCTGAGCCCGCAGTGGTGGTGTGCAGTAGCAAGAATTTTGGTTGGGTCAGCAAGATCGCCTTCAAGGCGGGGACGCACCATGTTTTCACCTTGGATGACAACCGAACAGGCAGTTTGCTCGAGCGCGCCGCACATTGCGCTGACAAGCATCAGGTGCTTCAGAGCAAGGCAGATGACTTAGCTGCCATTTTGTACACCAGTGGCACAACAGGCCGCAGCAAAGGCGCCATGCTCTCGCACGGCAACATGCTCAGCAATGCGCAGACCTTGAAAAAGTATTGGGGTTGGAAGCCTGGCGATGTGTTGATTCACGCTTTACCTATCTTTCATGTGCACGGTTTGTTCGTCGCCATTCACGGCGCGCTGCTGAACGGTAGCAAGATGATTTGGTTGTCCAAGTTCGATCCCAAACTCGTCATTGCCAAAATGCCAGAAGCCACCGTGTTCATGGGTGTGCCCACGTTGTACGTCCGCATGTTGGCAGAGCCTAGCTTGACCAAAGCTCAAGCGGCGAACATGCGTTTGTTCATCGCAGGTTCAGCGCCATTGTTGTTGGAGACTTTCAACGAATGGCGCGATCGCACAGGACAAGCAATTTTGGAGCGCTATGGCATGAGTGAAACAGTCATGCTCACTTCCAACCCTTATGCTGCTGATGCCCGTTACCCCGGTCAAACCGAGCGTCGTGGTGGCACGGTAGGCTTTCCCTTGCCTGGGGTGTCCTTGCGCGTGCAAGACGACGAGGGCCATGCTTTGCCTGTGGGAGAGATCGGTGGCATTCAAGTCAAAGGCCCCAATGTGTTTGGTGGGTATTGGCGCATGCCTGAGAAAACCAAAGAAGAATTTACCCACGATGGCTTCTTTAAAACGGGAGACGTAGGAAAGATTGACGAGCGTGGCTACGTGGTCATCGTCGGGCGCAGCAAAGATCTGATCATCAGCGGCGGCTACAACGTGTACCCCGCAGAGATTGAGGGGTACATCAATGACATGGCTGGCGTGGCTGAGAGCGCTTTGGTTGGGGTACCTCACCCCGATTTTGGTGAAGTTGGCGTGGCGGTGGTCATCGCCAAGCCCGGTGCTAGCGTTCAACCTGATGCCGTGATTGGGGCACTCAAATCACAACTGGCCAATTTCAAGATTCCCAAGAAGTGCTTTGTGGTCGCAGAGCTGCCCCGCAACACCATGGGAAAAGTGCAAAAGAACTTGCTGCGCGACCAGTACAAAGGTTTGTTTTAACCAGCCAAAACAGCAGAGTTCACCCGTTGCGTGATGTGCGCCAAGGCTTCATCGACTTGGTCAATCAAGATCAAGCACAAGTCGCCTTTTTGCAAGCGCTCCATCGCGCGGTCAATCGCTAAAAACTCGCCATGGATTTCATCAATGTGGGTTGTGCGTTTGGCTCCGTCCAAGCCTTGGCGCAAGAGTTTGAGCACCTCACCATCGACGCGACCGCGTTGGCAGGCGTCTTGGTAGAGCACCACGTCGTCAAAGACTTCACCGATGATGCGGGTTTGTTCGCGAATGTCCTCGTCACGACGGTCTCCCGCGCCACTGATCACTACGCTGCGACGCTGAGCGGGCAGGTTGGTGACGGCTTGGACCAAAGCTTTGATCGCGTCTGGGTTGTGGCCGTAGTCGGCAATCACCGTCGCACCCTTGTAGTCAAACACATTGAAACGCCCAGGCACAGCATTGCTGTCGCTGATGAAGGTGGCTAGACCTGTGCAAATGATCTGCCAAGGAACGCCCACCGCCCATGCCGCGCCGATCGATGCCATGGCATTTTCAATTTGAAAACCAATCGCGCCACTGCGCGTGACGGGAATCTCTGACAGGGGGATACGTACCGAATGGTTGCCTTGCATGGCCACGATTTGGTCATCTTCTACGAACAACACACGCTTGCCTTGTGCGCGGTGCGTCGCAATCACGGGATGGTGTGAGTCCAAACCAAAGAAGGTCACTTGGCCTGGGCAGTTGCCTGCCATGGCTGCCACCATCGGGTCGGTTGCGTTCAAAACAGCGGTACCAGACTCGGCCACGTTTTGCACGATGACGCGTTTTAACACGGCGAGGTCTTCGACGGTGGAGATGTAATTCAAACCGAGGTGGTCACCCATGCCGATGTTGGTCACAACAGCCACTTGGCAACGGTCAAAAGCCAAACCTTCGCGCAGCATGCCACCACGTGCGGTTTCGAGCACGGCGGCATCTACATCTGGGTGCATCAACACGTTGCGTGCGCTGCGTGGGCCACTGCAGTCACCGCTGTCGGTTTGACGGCCGTTGACATAGACGCCGTCGGTGTTGGTCATGCCCACGCGCAAACCATGGGCGCGAAGCAGGTGAGAGGTCAAACGTACCGTGGTAGTTTTGCCGTTGGTGCCGGTCACGGCAATCACGGGGATGCGACCATCGCCACCGTCTGGGAACATGGTCGCCATCACGGCTTCACCCACATCACGGCCTTTGCCAAATGAGGGGCTCAAGTGCATTCGCAAGCCTGGCGCGGCGTTGACTTCAACCACCCCACCGCTTTGCTCTTCCATGGGGCGCAGTACCGATTCGCACACCACATCGACGCCGCAAATGTCGAGGCCGACCATTTGCGCCGCGGCAATCGCGCGTAGGGAGACTTCAGGGTGCACGTCATCCGTCACATCGGTGGCTGTGCCTCCTGTAGACAGGTTGGCGTTGTTACGCAGAATCACACGAGCACCATTGGCGGGTATCGACACCGCGTCAAAACCTTGTTCTTTCAGGCGGGCAATAGCGATGTCGTCAAAGCGAATTTTGGTCAGTGACGTGGCATGACCTTCACCGCGGCGTGGGTCTGCGTTGACGATGTCAACCAACTCGCGCACGGTGTTTTTACCGTTGCCAATCACCAATGGGGGATCGCGCCGCGCGGCTGCAACGAGCTTGTTACCCACCACCAGCAAGCGGTAATCGCTGCCGGGGAGGAAGCGTTCAACCAAGACATCGTCGCGGAAGGACACTGCCGTGGTGTAGGCCGCCTTGACGCCTTCTTCGGTTGTCACGTTGACTGAAATCCCTTTACCCTGGTTGCCATCGCGTGGCTTGATGACCACGGGCAAGCCAATTTCTTGTGCTGCGGCCCAAGCATCATCTTCGCTGGTGACAGGACGCCCCAAAGGAACGGGCACGCCAGCGGCGTGGAGGAGTTTTTTGGTGAGCTCTTTGTCTTGTGCGATGGATTCGGCAATGGCGCTGGTGGAGTCAATCTCCGCCGCTTGAATCCGGCGTTGTTTGCTACCCCAACCCAGCTGTACCAAGCTGCCTTGGGTCAAACGACGAAAAGGAATGCCGCGTGCGATCGCTGCATTGACGATCGACGCAGTGGATGGGCCGAGGCGAATTTCTTCGTCGAGTTCGCGCAGTTGGTGAATGGCTGCATCCACATCAAAGCTGGTGTTGTTGAGCGCGGCCACGCACAATTCGTGTGCTAGTTTGACAGCCAAGGTGCCAACTTGTTCTTCGGTGTACTCCACCGCGACTTGGAACAGACCTTGGTCGGTGGTGGCCGTGGTGCGGCTGAACGTGACAGGGCAACCGGCCTCAATTTGCAAATGCAAGGTCGCCGCTTCTAACGCGTGCGCCATGCTCAGCTTGACCTTTTGTGCGGTGGGCCGAAGTGTGCCCACGCCGGGAAACAAGTTGCGCAACCGATTTTCAAAGTCGGGGTGTTGACCTAGATCGATTTCGTCATCAGCACACGTCACCATGGCTTCCATGGCCGTGTGACGGGTCCAGAGGTTTGGGCCGCGCAGGGCGCGAATACGAGAGACTTCCATTAGCCATTCATCCTTGCAACGTCTTTGGCAACGTGTTGATTTTGTTGTCCGAAATTTTTCAAACCAGCGCGAATGAGCAGTGGTGCAATATCCAGCGACCATGCGGTGGCAACAGTGGCCAACAGCGTGGAGATGTGCAAACCATTTTTAAGCAGACGGGCAATCAACTCGAGGTCGAGGTGGAACAGCTGAGTTTCTTGGTCGCCGCGCGCCAAGATGACATGACCTTCTTTGCAGAACACAGCGCGCCCCCCTTGCTGCAGGTGCGCCATCACGGTGGCGTTGTCTTCGGCTTTGGCGTAGTAAACGACTTCACCGTCGCTCAGTTCGGCCAGCGTGGTCACAGCTTCTTCATCAGCGTTGAGTACTGCGGCACCTTCGGGTAAAACCAAGTCGATTTGCGTGCGAATCACGGTGCGCATTTGTTCTGCGGTTTGGATGTCATGCTTTTCAATCAGCTTGTCATCCGTGTCGGGCATGTTTGTGACCACGCCGATCAAGCAACGGTCGTAGGCCAAGCCTTCATCCAAGATATGGGCGGGCGTTGTTTCAAACACAGCGGCATCAAGCGCACGGTTGATGAGTAAACGCTCTGAAGTTTCAAAACCGCGTGCGTCGTATTTACCCAAATGGTGCTGGTCCATGAACAAGCCGTCTTTGCAAGCCAAGCCTGTGCGACGACCCGAGAGGTGCAACAACCAAGCGACCAACTGCGACAGCTCTGTGGTTTGCTTGCTACCCACAATGCCCACGACAGGAATTCGACCAGATTCATTGGGGCCAAACAGGTGTTCGACGATGGCTTTGCCCACAGGGCGAGGTTCACCCACAGCCGGCTTGACGTGCATCAGCAAGCCGGGACCTGCATTGACTTCAATGATGGCTCCGTGAGTTTCTTCCAGTGGTCGCGAGATGTCTTGTGTCACGATGTCGATGCCGGCGATGTCCAAACCCACCACGCGAGCGGCGAGGGTGGCGACAGCAGCGACGTCGGGGTGAACCAGATCCGTCACATCGTTGTTTAGGTTGCCGTTGCGTTGCACCACCACAATGCGACCTTTGACGGGCACGCTATCAGGCTGCAAGCCTTGACGTTGGATTTCCAGCAACGACATTTCGCCGCGTGCCGTGTGCAAGCGAATCAGGTCGAGGGGGAAGCCTTCGGCCAAGCCGCGACGCGGGTCGGTGTTGATTTGTGTGTCTATCAGTTGCTCTACCGTTGACGTGCCGTCTCCGGTGATACATGCCGTCTCGCCACGGGTGGCCGCCACCACGCGGTCGCCGACCACCAAGACGCGGTGTTCATCGCCGCGTACATAGCGTTCGATCAACACCTCGCTGCCTTCTTTTTCAGCAGCGGTCCAGGCTTTGCGCACGCCTTCTTCGGTGTTCACGTCAAGAGACACGCCCCAGCCACGGTTGCCATCGAGGGGCTTGACCACCACGGGTAACCCGATGTCTTGTGCCGCTTCCCACGCTTCGTCTGCGGTTTTTACGATTTGACCTTCAGGCACAGGGATGCCACATTGGGTCAGTAAACGCTTGGTTAAGTCTTTGTCGCTGGAGATACTTTCAGCGATGGCGCTGGTCCGGTCAGTCTCGGCTGTCCAAATGCGACGCTGGCGTGAGCCGTAGCCCAATTGCACCAAATTACCTTCTGTCAATCGGATGAAGGGGGTTTTGCGTTCTACCGCAGCATCGACGATGCACGCGGTGCTCGGGCCTAAACAACGCAAGTCAGCAATTTTTTTCAAACGGTCAACCGTGGCCGTGATGTCATACGGCAAGTTATTCGCTGCGGCCATGACGAGTTCGCGGGCGGCTAAGAAGCTTTCGCGGCCCAGCTCTTCATGCTCGGTGCGAAATACGACTTTGTAGATGCCGCGCTTGCTGATCTCACGGGCCTTGCCAAATTCGGCACGGGCACCTGCCAAGAGCTGTAACTCGATGGAGACGTGCTCCATGATGTGGCCCATCCATGTGCCGCCAATCAAGCGAGTCAAGAAGCCGCCGCGATGGCCGACGCCGCAGTGGTGCTCGACCAAGCCGGGCAACCAGCCATTGATGCGGTCATTGAAGCCGTCGATTTTGTTGGAGGGATGGTCTTCCATCTCGCCCAAGTCGATCAGTGCTTCGATGATGGGGCGATATGTCCAGATGTTGGGTCCGCGCAAGTAATTCATGCGCAGGATTTGAATGTCTTTGAAGGCCATAACTTAGCGGAGGATTTGGGTGGCGGAAGCGAGAGCAAGCATCGAGGTCGTCACGGCGACCTCCG
>Ga0007794_10000199_pt1 | contig 19419 bp, 17 predicted proteins | sample CryBogmetaGMA5M_FD_60365 | JGI IMG/M metagenome (GOLD analysis project Ga0007794, IMG submission 60365) | Freshwater microbial communities from Crystal Bog, Wisconsin, USA - MA5M | ecosystem: Environmental > Aquatic > Freshwater > Lake | place: Crystal Bog, Wisconsin, USA | collected 2009-07-06
GTCTTGCGCTGCTGTTCGGCCTGGGTGGAGGCCAGGACGCTGTCGCGGCGGTCTCGTTCCTCAAGGTTGCGGAGTTCCTCGATCCGGTCGCGGTTGATGCGGATCAGGTCGTGATTGTGCTCCAGGCGGGTCTGGGCGGTGGCGCGCTCCTCGGTAGTCTCCCCGATGGCATGCTCGATTTCCACGATGGCATTGCGCGATTCAGCACCCTTGGCTTCACCCTGCTGGAGACCCGAGTGCAGCTCGGCGATCTTCTGGCCGAGCTCGGTGATCGTGCCCTCGAGAAGCTGCAGGTCGCCGTTCATTTTCTCCAGCTTGCGGGCGGTCCAGTAGACATCGTACTTGCGCAGTTCATCGCGCAGTTCCTTGTAACGGCGCGCCTTGCCGGCCTGGCGCTGGAGCGAGCCGATCTGGCGCTTGACTTCGCGAACCACGTCATCGAGGCGAAGCAGGTTGGCCTCCGTTTGGTCCAGTTTGCGGAGCGCTTCCTTCTTGTCGGCCTTGAAGCGCGTGATGCCGCTGGCTTCCTCGAAGATTTCGCGGCGGTCTTCCGGACGCGAGCTCAGGACCTGGTCGATGCGGCCCTGTTCCATCAGGGAGTAGGAGGAGGTCCCGATCCCGGTATCCATGAAGAGCCGCTGGATATCCTTGAGGCGGCAGGCGGTCTTGTTCAGGAAATACTGGCCTTCCCCCGAACGGAACACGCGGCGGGTGACGGTCACCTCGTTGTAGTCGGTGCCGAGCGTTGTTTCGCAGTCGGCGAAGGTGATGCTGACTTCCGCCATGCCCACGGGCTTGCGGCTGTCGGTGCCGTTGAAGATGACGTCCTCCATTTTGCTGCCGCGGAGGGCTTTGGCGCTGGTCTCGCCCAACACCCAGCGGACGGCGTCGGAGACATTGCTTTTCCCGCAACCGTTCGGGCCGACAATGGCCGTCATGCCGGGCTCAAAGGATAATGTGGTGGGATTCGCAAAACTCTTGAACCCGACCATATGTAGTGATTTCAGATACACAGCGCTTCTCCTGGTCTAAGGGCCGCTTCCGGCCCGGCAAAAATAAGTTGGAAAAGTAGCATGAGGACGGGTGGGCTTCAACCAGAAATCCGATGCCCCGGGTTCGGGACACAAGACTGGAATTTTCGTGCCAACCGCGCGCCGGGTATTGACCTGTCGGAAATCAAAAAAGGGAGGGCGGCGGAATCAATGGGTTTCTGTTGTGTATATCGGGATGACTGTGATAAAGAAACCGTGTTTTCGGGGTGGCTGGAGAGATCCAGCCCGGAACTTGTTGCAGGGACAAAGCGAAGGGAAAACGAGCATGAAGGACATTGCTGTTACTGACGTTCGGAACTTTGTTTTGATGGGGCATACGGCCAGTGGAAAAACCACGCTGGCGGATGCGATGCTGTACAGGATGGGCGTGAACGACCGGCTGGGTTCGGTTGACCAGGGCACCAGTCTCGGTGATTACACCGACGAGGAAAAATCCCGCAAGACCACCATTTATGCCAAGTCCTTCTGCGGCATGTACAAAAGTTCCGATGGCCATAACATGGATATCGTCTTTTGCGATACTCCCGGCTATGCCGATTTTTTCGGCCAGGTCATCCAGGCTAGCCGCATCGCCGGCGCCGCCCTGATCACGGTCGATGCCCATGCCGGCATCCAGGTCGGCACCATGAAGGCCTGGAAACAGGCGTCTGCCCTTGATATCCCGCGTGCCATCGTTGTCACGGGTTTGGACCGCGAGAATTCGCCTTTCGAGAAGATTATGGACGAGATCAAGGCCACCTGGGGGGACCGTTGCATTCCCGTTCTCATGCCGCTACCCGACAACAGCGCCGTCGTCGACGTCCTGGCTGCGACCAATGTGCCGGATTCCATGGGGGATGCCGTGAAGGCCGCCAAGGGCGCCCTCGTGGAAATGGCGGCGGAGACCGACGATACCCTGATTGAAAAATACCTGGCCGGGGAGCCCCTGACCGCCCGTGAAATCGCCGATGGATTGCGCCACGCCGTGTTCGATCGCAAGCTGGTGCCTGTTTTTGCCTGCATGGCTCTGAAAAACATCGGGGTGGGGGAACTCCTCGACGGCATCGCCCGGTTCTTCCCGTCCCCTGCGGATCGTCCCATGAAGGACGCCGCCGGCAAGGCTATCGACACATCGCCGTCCGCGCCGTTTGTGGGGTATGTGTGGCGCACGGTCAATGATCCTTTCATCGGGCACATGAGCTTCGTCTATGTCTGCGGGGGAACCCTGAAGGCCGACACCGAGGTGTTGAACGTCAACAAGGAACAGAAGGAACGCATTGTCCAGTTCGTGGCGCTGAATGGCAAGAAGCAGCTTCCCATCACGGAGGCCGAGGCGGGCGACATCGTTGCCATTGCCAAGCTGAAGGCGACAGGGCTTGGGGATTCGCTCTGCCAGAATGGCGCCAAGGCGACGTTTGAACCGTTCAAGTTTCCCAATCCGGTAATGTGGTATGCCGTGGCGGCGAAGACCCAGGGGGATGAGGACAAGATCGGGACGGCTTTGCACAAGCTGGCGGAAGACGACCCGACCATCCATGTCGAGCGCCACCCCGCCACCCACGAGACCATTCTCTCGGGGATGGGTGACACCCACCTGTCCGTGGCTGTCGAGCGGATGAAGAAGCGCAACAGCGTGGATGTCGTCCTGAGCACCCCGAAGATCCCCTACACGGAAACGATTACAGGGCGGTCTGAAGGCCACTACAAGCACAAGAAACAGTCCGGTGGCCGCGGCCAGTACGGCGAAGTTTACCTCAAGGTCGAGCCGCTTCTCGAAGGCGATGAGGACTGGTTCGTGGATGCCCTTGTGGGCGGCGCCATCCCGCACAACTTTGTGCCGGCGGTCCAGAAGGGCATCGTCGAGGGGATGACGAAGGGTGCCCTTGCCGGGTGCCCGGTGGTGAAGGTGAAGTCCACCGTATATGACGGGTCGTACCATGATGTGGATTCCTCGGAAATTGCCTTCAAGATTGCCGGCAGCCGGGCCTTCCGGGATGCGATCAGCAAGTCCAAGCCTGTCCTCCTCGAGCCGATCATGTCGGTCAAGATCACGATCCCCGAGCAGTTCATGGGCGATGTCAACGGCGATATGAGCCACCGGCGCGGACGGATTGTCGGAATGGAGTCCGCTGACGGGATGCAGACAATCATCGCGGACATACCCCAGGCGGAGCTGTTCACCTACTGCGCCGAGTTGCGGAGCATGACGGGGGGACGCGGTTCTTTCGAGATGTCCTTCGCGCGGTATGATGTGGTGCCCTCGACAGTCGCCCAGAAGATCATTGCGGCGGCCGCCAAGGTGAAGGAGGAGGAGCAGGATTAAGCCTGGCTGGTGAATCCGTTTGCCTCATCACTGACGAACTGCGAGCTTTGCCCGCGAAAATGCGGCGTGAACAGGCAGGCGGGCCAGCGCGGATATTGCCGCGCGGGGAGTGTCGCGGAAGTATACCGGTACGGCCTGCATCACGGTGAGGAGCCGCCTGTTTCCGGCAACAGGGGGTCGGGCACGGTCTTCTTTAGCCGGTGCACGTTGAAGTGCCTGTACTGCCAGAATTATCCCTGGAGCCAGGACGGACAGGGACGTGCCGTGGAGGCGGAGGAATTCGCCATAATCCTTGGAAAACTGGCCCTGGAAGGGTGCCATAACTGGAACTGGGTCAGCCCGACGCCCTGGCTGCCCTGGATCTACGAGGCCTGGGATCAGGCAGTGAAGGCTGGACACGCGCGTCCGATTGTGTATAACACAAGCGGTTTTGAACGGGTGGAAGTGCTTCGGGCGATGGAAAACTGGGTAAATGTGTACCTGACCGACCTGCGGTATGCAGACTCCGGGACGGCCCGGGAAGGCTCGGATAGCGCCGGATATGTTGAGTTGGCGAGAACGGCCTTGCTTGAAATGTGGCGCCAGACCGGGCCGCTGAAGACGGATGCGGACGGGATTGCCACCCGGGGAACGATCTGCCGGCTGCTGGTGTTGCCGGGTCGGGCCGATGAGGCGGTGGCCAATCTGGAATGGCTGGCGGAGACGGTGGGTCCCCGGATCCCCGTGAGCGTGATGGCGCAATACACGCCCGCGTACAAGGCGGTGGACGTGTCGCCTTGGAACAGGCGCCCGACGGCCGGGGAATACGGGCGCGTGGTTGAAGCCGTGGAACGGCTGGGGTTTACGGAAGGCTGGGTTCAGGAGTACGAGACTCCCACGCCCGACAATTTGGTTGGATTCAAGATGAGTCCGGTGTAGCCGGACTGATTAATATCAGGAAAGAGAGGAATGAGATGAGCGGTCATAGTAAGTGGAAGACAATTCAGCATAAGAAGGGCGCGGCGGATGCCAAGCGTGGCAAGATTTTCAGCAAGATGGCCAAGGAGTTGATGGTCGTTGCCAAGGCGGGCGGCGGCAACCCCGACACCAACACGGCGTTGCGCAACATGATCGTGCGGTGCAAGGCTGTCAGTATGCCGAATGAGAATATTGACCGCGCCATCAAGAAGGGTACCGGCGAACTCGCCGCCGATATCATGGAAGAAATCACCTATGAAGGCTTCGCGGATGGCGGAGTCGGGGTGGTGGTCAAGGTTCTGACCGACAACAAGAACCGCGCGGCGGCCGAAATCCGCCACATTTTCTCCAAGATGGCCTCGGGGTTCGCGTCCCAGGGTGCTGTGTCACGCGGGTTCAAGCGCCGTGGCCAGATCTTCGTCGATGCCAACGCTGTTGAAGAGGATAAATTGATGGACATCGTCCTCAACGCCGGCGCCGAGGATATGAGCCGCGATGGCGAGCAGTTCGAAATCCTCACCGATCCGAATACCTTTTCGGCGGTCATGGACGCCCTTGAAAAGGCCGGCATCAAGACGGAAGACGCGGAAATCCGCCTCGTTCCGGAAACCTATGTGCCGGTAACCGAAAAGTCCGTGGCCAAGTCCGTCATGAAGTTTGTTGAAGCCCTCGAGGACAACGACGACGTCCAGAATGTTTACACAAACATGGACCTCGACGACGCCGTTCTTGCGGCAATTGAAAAGGAATAAGACGGGTCGCCATGCGCGTGCTGGGGATAGACACTTCGCTGCGTTCAACAGGCGTGGGAGTAGTTGATTCCCTGGCAGGCAAGACGGTGGCGGTGGAATACGGTCGGATTCACAACTCCGACCGTATTTGTTTGTCGGAGTGCCTCCGGCGCATCGATGGCGGGATCCGGGAGATCATCAGCCGGACCAAGCCGGACATCGCGGCCATCGAGAATATTTTCTTCGCCAAGAACCCCCGGACCGCGATGGTGCTGGGCGAGGCGCGGGGCGTGGTTATTGCCGCCTGCGCTTCTGCGGGCATCCCGGTCTACCAGTATGAACCCCGTCGCGTGAAACAGTCCATTGCGGGAACCGGGGCGGCCGACAAGCTGCAGGTCCGGAAAATGGCCATGGTTCTGCTCGGGATGAAAGAAGAACCCCAGGAGGATGCCGGGGATGCCCTTGCCATCGCCCTGTGCCACCTGAACAGCCGGTCCCCGGTAGCGGAGCTGGCGCCAAAACCCATTTGAGGTCTGTCCCATGATTACATTTCTGGAAGGCATAATTGAGGACAAGCAACCGACCCATCTCGTCCTGAATGTCGGCGGGGTGGGGTACGATGTGGTCATCTCCCTGAGCAGTTACGACCGCTTGCCCGGACTCGGGGAGAAGGTCCGCATCCTGACCCATGATCACATTCGCGAGGACGATCATCAGTTATTCGGGTTCATGACGGCTGATGAGCGGAGGGTCTTCACCCTGCTGCTGGGGGTTTCGGGCATTGGTCCCAAAACCGCGCTTTCGGCGCTGAGCGGCATGTCGGTCCGCGAACTCAAGGTGGCCATCACGGACCGGGACGTCAAGCGGCTCAGTTCCATTTCCGGTATAGGCAAGAAGACTGCCGAGCGGATGATTGTGGAATTGCGCGACAAGTTTGGTGCCGGGGAAGTCATGGCCGCTGCGGCGCAGGGTAACCCTGAAACGGAATCCGATGTCAGGCTGCGCGATGCTGTGCTGGCTCTGATTTCATTGGGCTACAAAAGGGCTGAAGCCCAGGAGTTGGTGATGAGGGTCACCAGTCAGCCTTCCATGGCGGGCAAGGATGTTGAAGCCATTATTCGCAAAGCCCTGGCCGGGTAATCCCGCTTGGGACTGGGGCTCATGTCCTGGTGTTCTGCTGTTGATACTGCCTCGGTGACATTCCCGTGATCCTGCGGAACTGACGGGAGAAGTAGTTGCTGTCGGAGAAGCCCGTGGCCAGTGCAATCTCGGTAATTGAACTCTCCCCATCCGTCAGCTTCGCGCAGGCGTGCTGAACCCTGAGCCGGATCAGGTGGTCAATCGGCGACCGTTTCATAACCCGCCGGAACGCTCGCAGTAGTGTGCTCTGCGACATGCCGGCAATGTGCGCGAGCCGGGCTAGCGGGATTGACTCCTGGCAGTGGCTCTCCATGTGCGCCAGAACCTTTCCCAGACGCATCATCGCCCGCGGCTCCGGATCCCGGACTCGCGAGTAGCTTCGCGCCAGGAATCCTGCCAGTTGCAGCATCAGGGCGCCTGCCATCGAGCGATAGCCGCCGGCCTTGCATGTCAGCTCGCGCTGAATGGCTTCAGCCAAGCCCTTCGCGACCGCCAGGTCATGCGCCGAAAGCGACAGGCGGTACAGAAGCCCGTGCTTCTGCCGCAGGACCGGTTCCAGCGTGATGAGCGCGTGAAAGCCGGGCAGTTCGCCAAGATCCGTGTCACCGCCGAAGAAGTGCCCGGCGTCGAACAGGACGTTGATCACCTCCATGTCTTGAACATCCTTGTAAGAGTGTGGCTGGTCCATGTGGATCACGAACACATCGCCCTCGCGGATCGGGTATTCCTCTTCGCCGGTGACGTGCATGCCTTCCCCTTTCGTGACAATCACCAGCTCCGTGAAATCATGGCTGTGGAAAGGAAGAGATCTCTGCACGGGGGTTTGCATCACATACAGGGGAAGACCCGCTTGCGGGAAGAAACTCTTCCGGCTGTAACGGGTATGGGGTGAACTGCTATTTTGTGCTGGCATGACCGGATAGTGCTGATATTTGACCAAATCGTCAAGGCGCATAAACGTCAGTAAACCTATTCTGGAGACGATTATTGCAGATATGGGTTTCTGCACGATGCGGTCATAATTAGATATGCTCTGAAACCAGGAAGAGACCGGGATGACAGACCTAGAACGCTTTATCGCATGCATGGAGTACCAGCCGGCCGATCGCCGACCCAACCACGAACTTGGCGTCTGGTCCCAGACCGCCAACCGCTGGCAGCATGAAGCGCCGGATGCGGTGGCGGGATTCAGCTGGAACTGGTTCGATAATGAGCCGGCGTTGAAGCTTGATCGCCGGGAGTTCATCCATGTGGAATACGATTTTGTGCCGTGCTTTGAGCACCAGGTGCTTGAGGAAACGCCGGAGTACGAGATCTCCCGCAACTACCTCGGGATTGTTACCAAGGCACTCAAGGAGGGCGCCATTGGCGGCGCCCGGATGTGCATGGATCAGTACCTTGAGTTCCCGGTTAAGGTGCCTGCCGACTTTGCGGATATCCGGAGCCGCATGAATCCGCACCTGGCGTCTCGGTATTCGTCCACCCTTGACCGGCAGGTCGCGCGCTGGAAGCAACGTGACTACCCGCTTACGCTTGGCCGTAATTGCGCAGCCCGCGGGTTCTACTGGCGTGCCCGCGAACTGATGGGGACGGAGGCTCTCTCCTATGCGTGGTACGACTACCCTGATCTCATGCACGAGATGATGGAGTTTATCGCCGACTTCATCATCGAGGTCAGCCGCCCCGTCCTGGAGAAAATCCAGGTTGAGTGCTTTGTGTTCAACGAGGACATGTCCATGAAGGGCGGTCCGCTGCTGGGGCCGGACACCTACCGCGAATTCATTTTTCCCCACATGAAACGCGTGGTTGATTTCATGCGCAGTCACGGCACCCGCTATGTGGCCGTGGATTCGGATGGCGACCCCACGGCGCTGATCCCGCTGCTGATGGATGCCGGCGTCGATACGATCTGGCCGATTGAGCGCGCCTCCGATGTCAGCCCCATGCAATGGAGGAAGCAGTTCGGCCGGTCGCTTCGGCTGTGGGGGGGGGTTGACAAGCGCGTTCTTTCCCGGGGCCGCGAGGCCATAAGCCGGCACCTGCAGGAGTTCATTCCCCTGATTGAAGAAGGCGGGTTCATTCCGACCGTGGATCATACCGTTCCGCCGGATGTGTCGTGGGATGACTTCCGGACGTACATGGATCTGAAGCTGGAGCTGTTAGCCGGGAATTTCAAGGCGCTAAAAGCATAATAGAAATACCCCCCGCGACTGACCTTGTGTTCCCGGATCGCGGCCATGCGAACAACTAGAATGAAGGAGTAGACGATGTTGCCAAGAGAAAGAGTTGCGGCGGTTATTCAACACAAGAAACCCGACCGGATGCCCATCTATGGCTGGGTCTCTGCCAATCTCGACAAGCAGATCTCAGCCGCTTTCGGATCGGTTGCCGCCTTCGAGGACCGGTATGAGTTCGATTATGCCCATCTGTTTGGCGGCCCTTGGTGCTATCCCGGCAAAGCCGTGGACAAGCTTCGCCTGGATCTGGATCGCCCGATCGAACCAGCGGACTTCCTGGCGATCCCCTATGATGATCCCAACAATGCCGCTGCCTATGCCGACCTGATAAGGGCTGTGAAGCATCACAAGGAACAGCGTGGACGCTTCGTGTATGTCCAGACGCCGGGGATATTCGAGGCGCTTAACGGCGTATTCGGCATCGAAAATCACCTGGCCTGGCTCCTGCTCTATCCCGATGACCTGAAGGCGGTGTATGCCCGGCAGGCCAATTGGAACCGGCAGTTCGCAATGAACTGCATGGACCTCGGCATCGACATGATCCATGTCTCTGATGACTGGGGGTCGGAACGCTCCCTGCTTTTCAGCCCGGAAACATGGTGGGAGATGATCTATCCTTATCACAAGGTGACCACGGATGCGGTTCGGGCGCGCGGGGGTATTGCCAGTCTCCATTGCGACGGCAATTTCTCCCAGGTGGTCGATGGCGTGGTCAAGCTGGGGTACTCCGTGGTGCATCCGTGGCAGGAGTCGGCGGGCATGAGCCTGCAGGTGTTCAAGGACTGCTGGATGGATAAACTCGTTGTCATGGGCGGCCTGGATGTGCAAACGACCATAGGATTTAACGACCGCATCAAGCTGCAGCACGAGATAGAGCGGGTGGTCGGGATGTTTGCCGATGGGGGCATGATGTTCTGTACCACCCATTTCGTCCAGGATCACTGCACGATCGAAGAGCTCACCTTTGCCTATGACCTGGTCTACGACCTGGTCCGCAAGCAGGGGAAACTGCGTTAATCCGCTTTGGCTTCCCGATAATACGGGTGGGGTGGGGGCGATCAAACCCCGGCGGGGCTGATGTGTTTCCAAACGGAGCCGGAATGAACTCTATTGACGTGCGACAGTCGATCCCCATAAAGTGTCCCGTCATTTAGGAAAGTTTGACGGTATGACTGAACGTTTTATCAGTGACGGACTGAATAAACCCGACAAGGACCTTGATGTCCGCTTGCGGCCCACCCGGTTCCGGGACTTTGTGGGGCAGAAGAAGGCCAGCGAGCGACTCGAGCTCTTCACTGCCGCTGCGAAAAAACGCGGCGATGTGATGGAGCATGTGTTGTTGTCCGGCCCCCCGGGGCTGGGCAAGACCACGCTGGCCTATATTCTTGCCGAGGAGATGGGGGTCAATATCAAATCCACCTCCGGTCCCGTCATTGACAAGCCCGGTGACCTGGCCGGCCTGTTGACTGGCCTGGAACGCGGGGACATCCTGTTCATTGACGAGATCCACCGGATGCAGCGCTCCGTTGAGGAGTACCTCTATTCCGCCATGGAGGATTTTGTGATCGACATCATGATCGATCAGGGAGCCAATGCGCGGTCCGTCCGGCTGAACCTCCAGCAGTTTACACTGATCGGGGCCACCACGCGCAGCGGGCTGCTGACCTCGCCGTTTCGAGCCCGCTTCGGCCTGCCCATCCGCCTTGACTATTATAGTGCTGTAGATCTGGAGCATATCGTCAACCGGTCGGCGCGCATCCTGGATGTGGATGTCGATGCGGGCGGGGCGCGCGAAATTGCCCGCCGCTCGCGGGGAACGCCCCGGATCTGCAACAATCTGCTGCGCCGCGTCCGCGACTTCGCGCAGGTCAAGGCCGATGGGAAAATCACCGGGGATATCGCGGCGCAGGCCCTCACCATGCTGGATATCGATGAGGACGGCCTGGATGAGATGGACAAGCGCATCCTTGAAGCCATCATGCACCGTTTTTCAGGGGGGCCGGTGGGGCTGAGTTCGCTGGCGGTTTCCGTGGGGGAGGAAGCCGACACCATTGAGGAAGTGTATGAGCCGTTCCTCATCCAGGAAGGTTTTCTCAAGCGCACTCCACAGGGACGCATGGCCACGGATCTGTGCTATAAACGCTTCGGGATCAAGCCGTCTGAGGGGCAGGGGCGATTGCTTTAACCAGCGCGACATTGTGTCCTGCGTTTTTTCAAAACCCCGCGTATCGCGTCATTCTGTCGCAACCAATCGATGATTTGAGTTCAAGAATATTTTATTGAAATAGTTGTATCTAGCTCCACGGGAGATAATTAGGAGCTGAAACACCGTCTGGTTTGCCTGATGTTGGCACATGCTTTGCTATAGAAGAGTGCGCAGGGAAAATAACAATGTATGTCGCACTTCCCGTCTGATCGGGAAAGGAGATATTTATGTCAAAGGTATTGGGAATTGATTTGGGCACGACGAATTCGTGTATGTCGGTAATGGAGGGTGGCGAACCGGTTGTGATCCCGAATGCCGAGGGGATGAGGACGACTCCTTCCATCGTGGCGTTCACGAAGTCGGGCGAGCGTCTGGTGGGGCAGGCCGCGAAGCGGCAGGCGATCACCAACTCAAACAACACGATCTATTCGATCAAGCGTTTTATGGGCCGCAAGTATGACGAGGTTGCCCATGAAATATCCCTGGTGCCGTACAAGGTGGTTCGCGCGAAGAATGGCGACGCCCATGTGCAGGTGGGTGACAATGTCTACTCGCCGCCTGAAATCTCCTCGATGATCCTCCAGAAGATGCGCGCGGATGCCGAGGCCTATCTGGGCGAAAAGATCACCCAGGCGGTGGTCACGGTGCCGGCTTATTTCAATGACAGCCAGCGCCAGGCGACCAAGGATGCCGGGCGTATTGCCGGTCTGGATGTGCTGCGTATCATCAACGAGCCCACCGCCGCGTCGCTGGCCTACGGGTTGGACAAGAAGAAGGACGAGAAGATCGCGGTCTACGATCTGGGTGGCGGCACGTTCGATATCTCTGTTCTCGATATCGGCGAGGGCGTGTTCGAGGTGAAGGCGACCAATGGCGATACCCATCTGGGTGGCGACGATTTCGACCATACCATCATGCTTTGGCTGGCCGAGGAATTCAGGAAGGAGCAGGGGATTGACCTGACCAAGGATCCCATGGCGATGCAGCGCCTCAAGGAGGCAGCGGAAAAAGCCAAGTGCGAACTGTCCAGCGCCCTGAGCACCGATATCAACCTCCCGTTCATCAGTGCCGATTCATCGGGGCCGAAGCACCTGAACGTCACGCTCTCCCGCGCCAAGCTGGAGCAGCTGGTGGATCCCCTGATCGAGCGCACCATGCAGCCCGTGAAGAACTGCATGAAGGACTCGGGCCTCGCCACGGTTGACGAAGTGGTGCTGGTGGGCGGAATGACCCGTATGCCCAAAGTCCAGGAAATGGCCAAAAAGCTCTACAACAAGGAGCCGCACAAGGGTGTCAATCCGGATGAAGTGGTCGCCGTGGGCGCCGCCATCCAGGGCGGTATCCTGAAGGGCGAGGTCAAGGATGTGCTGCTGCTCGACGTGACTCCCCTGTCTCTGGGTATCGAAACCCTCGGCCGCGTGTTCACGCCCCTGATCGAGCGCAACACGACCGTCCCGACCAAGAAGACGGAAATCTTCAGCACGGCGTCCGACAACCAGCCGTCCGTGGAAATCCATGTCCTGCAGGGCGAGCGGAAGATGGCCGACCAGAACAAGACCATCGGGCGCTTCCATCTGGATGGCATCCCCCCGGCGGCCCGCGGTGTTCCGCAGATTGAAGTGACGTTCGACGTGGACGCCAACGGGATCCTGCATGTGTCGGCGAAGGACCTGGGTACCGGTCGCGAGCAGAAGATCACCATCACCGCCTCCAGCGGCCTGTCGGATACCGAGATCAAGGATATGGTCAAGGATGCCGAGGAGCACGCGGAAGACGACAAGAAGCGCCGCGAATCGGCCGAAACCCGGAACATGGCGGACAATCTGGTCTACCAGACCGAGAAGCTGATCAAGGATCAGGGCGCCAAGATGGCGGATGACAAGAAGAAGCCCGTCGAGGAAGCCGTCGAGAAGGTCAAGACTGCTCTCAAGGGTGAGGACAACGACGCGATCAAGACGGCCATGGACGAGCTGAACACCGTGATGCAGGCCTTTACCTCGGAGCTGTATTCCCAGGCCAAGGCGGCCCATCCGTCAGGTAACCCCGAAGAGGGTGCCGCGCACGAGGGTAAGGCGCATGACAAGGGCAAGGGCGGCAAGGATGACGTGATTGACGCCGACTTCGAGATGGTTGACGATAAGAAGAAGTAAGGATAGGACGCGGGTGCGGCCGTTCCGTGCCCGCGATAGGGTAACGTAATAAGAAAGGAGAACTGTAATGCTGAAAGTGAAACCGTTGGCTGACCGGGTTCTGGTTGAACCCAAGAAGGAAAAGGAAATGACGAAGGGGGGAATCATCATTCCCGACAGCGCCAAGGAAAAACCCATGGAGGGTACCGTCATCGCCGTGGGAACCGGCAAGCGTGACGAGGCTGGCAAGCTGATCCCCTTCACCGTCAAGGCGGGCGACAAGGTCCTCATGCCCAAGTACGGCGGCACCGAGGTCAAGATTGACGACAAGGAATACCAGATCATCCGCGAAGATGACATTCTCGGCGTCCTTGAATAAGGCTCGCGCATTGATTCAATAACGATAACCACAGGAGATAAAAAATGGCTGATAAAGGCAAACAACTCAAGTATGACAGCGAAGCGCGCCAGGCGATGCTTCGCGGTGTTGAAAAGCTGAGCCGCGCCGTCAAGGTAACCCTTGGCCCGTGCGGGCGTAACGTGATTCTCGACAAGAAGTTCGGCTCGCCGACCATCACCAAGGACGGTGTGACGGTTGCGAAGGAGATCGAACTGCCGGACCCCTTTGAAAACATGGGCGCACAGATGGTGCGTGAAGTCGCCAGCAAGACCAGCGATACCGCGGGTGACGGCACGACGACCGCGACCCTGCTCGCCGAGAACATCTACCGCGAAGGCCTGAAGAACGTCACGGCCGGCGCCAACCCGATGAGCCTCAAGCGCGGCATCGACAAGGCCGTTGAGGCCGTGGTCGCCGCGATTGCCAAGCAGTCGCAGAAGGTCAAGGAGCATGTCGCCATCGCCCAGGTCGCAACGATCTCCGCGAACGGCGAGCGCGCCATCGGCGAGATCATCGCCGACGCCATGGACAAGGTCGGCAAGGATGGCACCATCACCGTCGAGGAGGCCAAGGCCATCGAGACGACGCTGGATGTGGTCGAGGGTATGCAGTTCGACAAGGGCTACATCTCCCCGTACTTCGCCACGAACATGGAGGCCATGGAGGCGGTCCTGGAAGACGCGTACATCCTGATCTACGAGAAGAAAGTCTCGAATCTTCAGGATCTGCTGCCCCTGCTGCAGAACGTGGCCAAGACGGGCAAGCCCATGCTGATCATCGCCGAGGATGTCGAGGGCGAAGCCCTGGCGACTCTCGTCGTGAACAGCCTGCGCCGCACGATCCAGATCTGCGCGGTCAAGGCGCCCGGTTTCGGCGATCGCCGCAAGGAAATGATGAAGGATATCGCCGTCCTGACGGGTGGCGAGTGCATCACCGAGGATCTCGGCATCAAGCTGGAGAACGTCAAGATCGAGGATCTGGGCCGCGCGAAACGCGTGACCGTGGACAAGGAAAACACCACGATCGTGGAAGGCGCCGGCAAAATGGCGGCTATCCAGGGCCGTGTCGCGCAGATCAAGCGCCAGATCGAGGACACCACCTCGGATTACGACCGTGAGAAGCTCCAGGAGCGCCTGGCGAAGCTCGCCGGTGGCGTGGCCGTCATCAACGTCGGCGCCGCGACCGAGACCGAGATGAAGGAGAAGAAGGCCCGCGTCGAGGACGCGCTGCATGCGACCCGCGCCGCGGTGGAAGAAGGCGTGGTTCCCGGTGGTGGCGTGGCCCTGCTGCGTTGCCTGAGCTCTCTGGACAAGGTGGATGCCGAAGGCGACGAGAAGATCGGCGTGGATATCATCCGCCGCTGTCTCGAGGCGCCCCTGCGCCAGCTTGTGGACAACGCCGGCCTGGAAGGTGCGGTCATCGTCCAGGAAGTCAAGAAGCAGAAGGGTAACATGGGCTATAACGTGGCGACCCGCCAGTACACCGACCTGATCAAGGACGGCGTTCTGGATCCGGCCAAGGTGACCCGCATGGCGTTGCAGAACGCCGCGAGCATCTCCGGCCTGCTCCTGACCAGCGAGTGCATGATCACCGAAATTCCGAGCAACGAGAAGCCGGCTCCGATGCCGGGCGGTGGCGGAATGGGTGGCATGGGCGGAGATATGTACTAAACCGTTTGTAGAAAACGGTTGACCTGTGTAAACGGGGCGCATACACTGCGCCCCGTTTACTTTTCCTTACGGAGGTGAATTTTGAACGCTGAACTGATTGAAAAAGCAAAACTGAAGATGGGCTCGGTCCCGCTTCTCGTGAATATGGTCTCCCGGCGCGTCCGCCAGCTCAATGCCGGCATGCGTCCCTATCTCAAGCCGCTCAGCCCGAGCGAAGAGAAGGTCGACATCGCACTCCGCGAAATCGTGGAAGGCAAGTTGACGGCTGAAATCGGATACTTTGACCCGTCCAGCTCCGCGTCAGCTGCCAGCCATTAAAAACCGGCAGTGACATATGGCGGCCGCTAAGGATAGTAAAGAGGCGGAGAAGGCCGCGACCAATCGCAAGGCGTTCCACGACTATTTTGTCGTGGATCGTTTTGAGGCTGGCATTGAACTCCTGGGAACCGAGGTCAAGTCGGTCCGCGCCGCAAATGTGACCCTGACCGGCGGTTACGCCAGGATCGAGGAGTCCGGACGGGTCGTGCTCTACGACGTCCATATCGCCCCCTACGAATGCGGGAACCGCTTTAACCATCAGCCCACCCGACCCCGGACGCTGCTGCTCCATCGCAAGGAAATTGAGCGGCTCAAAGGGGTGATCGCCACCAAGGGGTACACCATGGTCCCCCTCAAGCTGTATTTCCGGAAGCGCTGGGCCAAGGTGGAAATCGGACTGTGCAAGGGGAAGCAGGACGAGGATAAACGCCACGCCCTGCGCCGCAAGGACGCCGATAAGGAAGCCCGCCGCGCCATGGCCCGGTTCTAGTCCCTCCGGCTATTTCACGGCAGTCTTTTGAACCCAGCCGATACCCTGGTCACAGGAGATGCGAACCCACTCATCGCTGGTTGAATCCACCACCACGGCCGTTCCGGGCTTGAGGGCGAAAAGTTCACGGGCGGCGTCCGAGGGGCCGAACCTTACGATTGTTTCAGACGGTCCCTGCATGACCATGCGCTGGTGCCCCTGCAGGCGCGCCAGAAGCCGGCTCCACCATGAATCAGAAGCCGGTGAACTTGTCGTAACCTGGCGCGGGGGTTCTGCTGTTGTCGCGCCTGAGCGCTGCTGGGGGGGAACATATGCCGGCTGGCGGGGAGCCTGCTCGGCGTGGTGCTTGAGCGGGAAGGGGCCGGCTACCCGTGTCTTATACCGCGATTCCCGGCTGTCAAAGTAGGTCAGGCTGATGGCAGGGAGTGCCTGAAGCGGGCCGTCTTCCGGAACCACAGTCTGGGTGTAGACCTGTCGAGTGGGGCTGCTCTCCGCCGGCATAGGCTTTGCCTCATAGACTTTGAGGCCGGGGATGCTGGCAACCTTGGGGAGCGTGCAGGTTTCGGGAAACCAGTCGCCATCCACGGTAAAGGTCAGGGTAATCAAGTCGCCCGGCGCGATATCCAGGGGCGCAGCCTCCACGGCGAAGGTGTAACTGCCGACCAGGCCTGAAAAATCGGAAGGTTTACCGGTCTCCGGAAGGGGGAGTGCGGTGATCTGAAAGGGCTCAACCGGGATATGGATGGGGCTGCGCGCTTCCTGCATGAAAAAATGAGTCCGGCTGGTTTGAATCAGGGTGCCATCCAGGCGGGGGGCCAATGTCAACGTGCCTGCTGTTTTCACGCGGGCCCATGTCTGGAATCGGCGGATCTCGACCGGTTGCCCCCCTTGTGTGGCCGTCTCGATGGGGAGTTCTTCAAAGGCTCGAGTCTGGAAATCCGTTTGGGCCGGGAGCGCGGATATGGATATCTGCTTGTCGAGTGTGTTCCCTGATATCCGGATCTCCAGAGTCAGGCGAAACGCTTCGCCGGCCCTCAGGGATTCCCGATCCGCCGAAAACCGGGCCCACACAGGGGGGATCGGGAAGGCGGGCGGCACAAACAACCCGGTCAATGCCAGAATCATCGCAATGGAGTGAGACCTTTTCATCATCGGCACGAAAGATTAACTTCCGCCTCTGAATGCGTAAAGGTTTTATGTTGATGACCCCCTCTAATGTCTGGCTAAAACCGGGGAGTTCTGCATAATTCAATCCCATTGTCATTAGTTGCCGGGAGAGATACGGTCATGATTCTTTACGTAGTGATGGAAACAGCCAGGAAATATGAGTTGGGAAACTGGCATCGTCAACGTTTGGCGCTTGAAAGAATGTCCGGTGATTTCTGTCTGATGATTCATTACAAGCAGTTGAGCCTGAAGATGCTCGCGACCGTCAAGCCCTGGGCGATTGTCTACAGCGGCGCGGGCACGCCGTTCGGAGAGTATGATGTCCGGAATCACCGGCCATACAAGCAGGTGGTCCTGACTTCCGACATTCCCCAACTCGGGATTTGCGGCGGCCATCAGCTGGCTTCCGAGTTTTTTGGCAGCACACTGGGGATCATGAGGCGGACCCGCGCCGATGAAGCCGATCATAACCCCAAGTATCATCCCGGACAATTCAAGGAATGGGGCGTCTATCCTGTAACGGTGCTCCAAAAGGACCCCTTGTTTTCCGGGTTGGGCAGCGTGATCAAGGTTCAGCAGCTTCACCGGAGCGAAATCAAGAAAATCGGCAGGGATCTGATTGTCCTGGCGAGCAGCCCGGCCTGCCGTGTCCAGGCCTTTCGTCACCGCACAAGACCCTTTTACGGGGTCCAGTTCCATCCTGAGGAGGCGACGGAGGCTTATCCTGACGGGTTCAAGATCCTTCAGAATTTCTTCCGCTGGGCTGCCGCTCGACAGAAATAAGGGCTGTGTGGTAAGTTTGGAGCCTCTTAACGGGAATTTATCGTCATGAATGAAGCATTGAAATTCAGGCAGAGCATCGCGGATGCCCGGCGGGTGGTGGTTAAGATCGGCAGTCGTGTTCTGGTTCAGAAAACCGGTCGCCCGGAGCATCGCCGCATCAAGGCGATTGTCGGTGAACTGGCCAAATTGCAGCAGTCCGGGCTTGAAGTCGTCCTCGTCACCTCCGGTGCAATCGGGGCGGGTATGGAAGCCCTGGGGATCAAGACCCGGCCAACGGCGCTGCCTGACCTCCAGATGGCCGCCGCCGTGGGGCAGTCGCGCCTCATGACGGCCTATGACAAGTTGTTTTCGGCCAGGCGCTGCAAGATCGGGCAGGTGCTGCTCACTCACGATGATTTCAATCATACAGTCCGCCAGACTAATGCCTGCCGGACGATCGAGAACATGCTCCGTCACAAGGTTATTCCCATCGTCAACGAGAATGACGTGGTGGCCGACGAGGAAATCCGGGCCGATATCACGCTTGGCGACAATGACTTCCTCGCATCCCTCGTCGTGCGCCTGATCCGGGCGGACCTGTTCATCATCCTCAGCACGGTGGATGGCTTGCGCGCCCCCGGTGCCAGCGGGAAGACGCGCCGGGTGTCGTATCTTGAAAAGGTGGACAAGGAATCCCTGGCTCTGGTGACAGGCCAGAAGGGGAACTTGTCCAAGGGTGGCATGGGATCCAAATTACGGGCGGCGGAACTGGCATCCCATGCGGGCTGCCATGTGGTTATCGCTGACGGGCGGGCCGTCGGGACGATCACCCGCGTGATGCGCGGGGATGATGTGGGGACTTTCGTGGTCGCTTCGCTATAGAGATAACGCGGACAGGAGTGATGTATGGGCTTGCATGAAGATATGCTGATGCTGGGTAACAAGGCAGTGGCGGCATCTCGTGAACTGGCCCGGCTTACGGCCCGCAAGAAGAACACGATCCTGCTGGCCATGGCCGATGAGATCGAGTCTTCCCGCGAGATTCTCAAGCAGGCGAACTCCAGGGACCTTGAAGCCGCCCGGGCGTCCGGCATGACGGCCTCCTTGCTTGACCGCCTGACACTAACGGATTCACGCATCAATGCCATGGCGAAGGGGTTGCGTGAAATCTCCGGACTCAAGGATCCTGTGGGGGCGGTGATCAGTCGCTGGATCAGGCCCAATGGCCTGGAGATCCTCAAGACCCGCGTTCCCATCGGTGTGATTGCGATTATCTTTGAGTCGCGCCCCAACGTGACCGCCGATGCCTCGGGATTGTGCTTCAAGACGGCCAATGCCGTTATTTTGCGGGGCGGCAAGGAAGCCATTGAGTCGAACCAGGCGATTGTCGCGGTCCTTCAGGCTGGCGGAAAGAAGAAGGGCTTGCCCGAGAATGCCATTCAACTGGTGACGACGACGGACCGCGAGGCGGTGCGCGAACTGGTGCAACTGGAGGGAAAGGTTGACCTCGTTATTCCGCGCGGCGGCGAAAGCCTGATTCGTGCCGTCGTCGAGCAGGCGCGCGTCCCGGTGATCAAGCACTACAAGGGGGTATGCCACACCTATGTCGACGCCTCGGCGGATTTGAACATGGCCCTTAAAATCTGTGAAAACGCCAAGTGCCAGCGGCCGGGCGTATGCAATGCGATGGAAACCCTCTTGGTGCATGAGGCCGTTGCGGCGCCGTTTTTGCAGAGGGTGGCGGCGAGGCTGGGGGAAGAGCTGCATGTGGAATTAAGGGGCGATGAGGCCGCCAGGGCCATCATCCCGACCATGACTCCGGCGACCGAGGAGGATTGGAACGCGGAGTATCTTGACC
>Ga0007794_10000200_pt1 | contig 19340 bp, 17 predicted proteins | sample CryBogmetaGMA5M_FD_60365 | JGI IMG/M metagenome (GOLD analysis project Ga0007794, IMG submission 60365) | Freshwater microbial communities from Crystal Bog, Wisconsin, USA - MA5M | ecosystem: Environmental > Aquatic > Freshwater > Lake | place: Crystal Bog, Wisconsin, USA | collected 2009-07-06
ACTTTCCGGATCATGAAAAAAGGCTCCCGATCCACTTGAGCGCCCCCGAGAGCGAGTTCAGGATTTCCGACAAGACACCCGCAAGCGCCTCCCCCCTGCTGGTCCAGGTGTTGTCAACATCTTCAGGCCAGGCGGAAAATGAACTGACAGACAGGTAGTTGGTCAACACCAGCGTCGGCATGAAAGGGATTTCCGTCTTCAGCAGAACAAACGGGAAGGTTTCGATACTCTCGAGGGTTTCCAAGGAGATACCGAACGAAACCGTGGCCCGCTTGGCGCCTCCAGCTCCGCCCCAACCTTCTCCGATAGCACTCAGGGACAACGTCTCCTCCGAGACCCCGGCGAAGGCGGCGTCATTGTCATAAAAAAAGTTCCCCACCGTCCCGCCAGTATCCGCTTTATGCCCCATAAGCCACGCCGCATGCCGTGCCGCCATGACGGCACGCACATGGTTGGTCCGCATGTAGCTCACATGGGTAATCAACACCCAGGCCAACGCCATGATGGCCAGGCCGATGCAGGCTTCAATCAATGCCTGCCCTGAGCGGCGTTCCCGGCCCCGGCCATGTTTTGTTGATACGCTCATCATCCCATGCCCCGTCCTAGTGATAAATCCCGATAGGGCTCAACTCGTCGCCCCGCGTTGGTTTTTTATAATTAAAGGGCAGGTACACGGGGATAATCTTTCCCTTGGAATCAACCGTGTCGGTGTACGAGATCACGGGGGTCCCTTCGACCTGACTGCTGGCCAGTGCAATGAACGCAGGCACCTTCAATACCACGGGATTCAGGATTTCGCCGGAGAACATCACATTGGTATCCGTAAATGTGGCCCCCTCGAATGCCTTGAGCCAACGCAGGGAACCCAACCCGGCGACCTCGTCCTGGTATTCCTTCCCCGCCATCCAGGTCATATAACCCGGATTGCCCTGGTAATATTTATCCTTCCACCCCCACTCATCCGGGGGATCACTCATTCCGGAATAAAAACCCGCGCCCTCCCATCCATTCTGGCAAGCCGCCTTGCCGGCGTCATACGACACACTCGCCATGTCATTCCACCACTCAGGCGTCTTCCAGGGGAGCCCTGTGCCATCCTTGGTTTCAACCCCCAGGGTAAAAAAGGTGTCATCCCCGATAATCGTCCAGGGGAAAGCTGTCAGCGTGATGGATTTAAGCGGGCCGGGCAAGGTTCCCAGATTCCCAAGTATGTCCTCCACGCCCGCCCAGGAAACGCCCCCCGCATCAAGCACACAGGCCAGATACTGGGGGACGACTGCAAGAAGATTATCCCCCCCGCTTCTCTGCGCGACCTGGTTTGCATAACCCACCGCAAGAATCGGAAAAGCCGTCCTCGCAATTTCCTGAAACTTATTGATCGCCTTGGCAAAGCTCTCCTGCGCTTCATCAATCGTCGGAGCGGGTGTACACAATGTGCAGGTTACAAAGGTGGCCGCCACGGCGGCCGCATAGGCGGACGTCCAGGCAAACGGCTTGGCCACATTGACGGCGATCACGGAAAAGACCGACGCCGCGCAACTCACCAGGGAGGCTGTTTCCGCAATGAAGAGGATCTTATTGCCTTCATAATGAATGTTGTTCAGATGCTGGAGGACGTTGCAGCCGCGCGCCTCCCACAACGCAGCCGCCTCGGCGGCTGAATCCACGGCATTCTGCGCCACAATCCGGTCATAGACAGCCCGGTTCATATCGCCATTCATCACCACCATCATGACCACGAGGAACATCATGGTGCCGGACAACAGCAAAGCGCTTCCAGACGTGTCTTTTCGAAGTCTCAGAATTCTTTCCAGAAGCTTCATTCTTTTGTCAACTCCCCGAGACGATCCCTTTTCGCATCCACATTACTCTTGGCTTCCTGGCAGGAGGTGTATTTGACAGCCTCCCAAGCCTGTGCATCCGCCAATTCCTGTTCAGCCGCAGCGTGTGCCGGCGTGCCTGGATCCGTCTCCGCTACATGTTGCTTGGCCTTTTCCGTCGCCTTATGGGCATCATCATACGCCTTGCACTCCTCATTGGACTTTTTCTGGGCATCTTCCAGGTCTTTTCGCGCCTGATCCATCTCCTTGGCTTGTTCTTCCAATGCGGGATCCGTCGCTTCCTCGGCATCAACCGTATTGGGCAGCCGTGGACGGAAGGACTCGATCTCCCCCCATTCCTCATACCCCATGGAGCACTTGCTGCGCACATTGACATGGGGACAAAGGCTGAGATACTCCTCAAAATCATCCGGGATATCCAATCCCGCCACGGACTTGTCCTGCTCCCGCAGCATCTGATACTCGCCGTAGGATTTCGGAATGCCGTCGAGCCCCTCGCGCATGGACTCGAGGCTTGTGAAAACCTTCCTGCCCGCGACCAGGTTCCACAGTTGCGCAAGCCCGGGGACATAAATCGGCTGAGGATAGTTGATTTCAACGTCCACCTGCTTCGGATCGCCGCTGGTGGAGATGGAAACCCCGCCCCCGAGAACACTGGAATTCAATCGCAAATTTTTAGCCACCAGATACCCTTTGATCAGTTTTTCGGCGCCCGACCCCGTCAGTTCGAATTCAGACGGGTCGTACCCGAGAGCCGTGATCTCGCCGGGCATAAGCCTTGCGATCGGGGCGTACACCATGGCCGCGGCGGATTTGGCCTTGTCCTCGTCGTGATACACAGCGTAGGAGCGGGCTGCCGCATAAGCCGCATAGTTCCCCACCTGATGCGCCTGCACGATGGCCACATATTGAATCATGGCCAGGACCATCAGCAACACAATCGGAATGACCACGGCAAACTCAGTCAGCGACTGGGCTCGCTCATCTTTCACGATTCCGGGACCGTTTTTTCGCAGGTTCACGTCGTTACACAACCCCTGTCACTTTGTGCCACACAATAACATCGCCATTTCACAGCCAATCGCAATGGCCAGTCCATACGGCACTAACACCGGTTCAAGTATGTCAGACCGGGCCGCCTCACTCTTTTCCCGACGGAACAGGCGCCGTGCCCCGCCTTCAATCCGACGCCACAGATCCTTGCGCCAGATCACCATCATCAGGGCCAGACACAAGCCGGCCAGAGCCGTGTAGAACAAGGCGGGCTGAATCAACCGGGCCCCCATCAAGGCTCCAGCCGCTCCCATCAGTTTGACATCCCCGCCTCCCACTCCGCCGAAAATGTAAAAAATGAACAGGAACCCGAATCCGGTCAAAAGGCCGCCCAGACTCAGCCAAAAGGCGGGCATTCCCTGCAAATATCCCAGGGCTAATCCCGCCGCCATTCCCATAAACGTCACCCCGTTGGGAATACGGCTGTTTTTGATTTCGCTGTAGACAGCCACGGACAACATGATGGCCAGAATGACCAAGGCCACTTTACTTTCAACTGGTGCGGGAGTCATCATGGTATTTTCCGGGGCTGGTTTTACGGCCCCGGATAAAGGAGCAGCACGGTTATCAAGTTATATTGATCCCTCATGCCGGTATAAAACGGATTATCCGGATGGAACAGCCAGATGACCAGCGGTATTGTAATCGCGAGCAGCACCACATACTCCGTGATGGCCTGACCACACTTCGACGACGGCTTGTTGATACAGCGCTTCATTGGATCACAATCCCCACGGTTAAAGCCACTTCCTGTCGCTGCGGAGTCACGCCCCGGAGAGTCAGTCTCCGGGACTGCCCTCTCGCCGCCGACAGATTCCCGGCATCAACATAGATCCGGTAATCCGCGGAGACCGGATCGGGGTCAATCTCGCAATGGAACTCGCCGGATGAAGGCACGGCATCCTGCAACACCAGCAATGCCCCACTGTGCTGCCTTAACCACACAATCCGCGACTGGGGTTCATCCTTCGCCTCGAATGTCAATTGCGACGGAATCACTTCATACTCCTCGGGATATTCCAGCCGCCCCAGAATCTTGCAGGGTGGATCGTTCGAATTCTGGCTTCGAACCACCACACTGAACCGGGAACGCCCCCTGGGCAGCGACTCCAACGCCTGCGCCACGACCAGGTATTGCCCTGCCGCGCCCGCCATGACGTTGACGGAAATATTCGTATTGTCGCACTCCACCTCGGATAACGGCTCCTTCAACTTCAGGAGCGGCATGATGTCAACAGCGCTCTGCCGGTGCCCCGCGGCACCTCCAACAGTCAACTCAACGGGATTTACGGCATACACCGGAACAATCGAGGCATGCAATTCCACGCTCCATTCGGAGGGAAGAGGGTCATTGGACTGAATCGTGATGAAACGGAAAACTTCGCCGCTGAGAAGACGGGTATCCAAGGCGCAATGCGCAATCGTCCGGCCTCCTGCAGGAATCACGACATCATCCAGCACAATGGTCAGGCAGGAATCACAACTTGACAAAATTTTCTTGATTTCAAGGCTGGCGTCCCCGGCATTGCGCAGGACAAAGTCATGTTCCAGGCGGGTGGTGTTCGTAACACTGCCAAAATCCCAATTCGGCTGCTCCACCAACAGGCGGGGGGCGGCGGGCACAAGGGACGGAAGGGATCCCGCCAAGGCGAGAACCAACAAAACCCTGTATACCCGCCTCATGAACTCACTGTACATAATCTTTCAGTTTCCTGGCAGCCCGCACATAATAGTCTTCATCGGGCGCACTGAGCTCGAGCGCCGTCTTGAACGCCTGCCGGGCAAGATCCGCCTGCCCCAACTCTTCGTGGACGAGCCCTCTCTGGTAGGCGGAGCGGGCAGCAACGGTCATTTTTTTCTGGACCCTCCCGAGCTCCTGAATGGCATCCGTGTTGTTGGTATCGGCTTGAACGGCCAATTTGTACAGACGCAAGGCCTCTCTTTGGTTGCCTTCCTGAAGCAAGGCTGCCGCCTTGGCGCAATCCTCGCGGGATAGTTCTCCAAGCCGGATGCTCAACCGGTTCTTCGCCTCCACCGCCCTCTTTCTTAACACATTCAGGGGATCATCTTCTGCCTGGATTAACCTCTCGCAGGCTTGGAGATTGCGCCACAAGGCGGGAACATCGTCCGGCGCACTCATGGCCTCGGCGTTGGCTAAGGGTCCCAGCAACGGCTCAATACTCCGTATCCGGTCCCGTAGCGACAGCATCAGGGCATTCGAAGATGACGCCTGAAGTCCCTTATCGCACTCCATAAGAGCCTCCGCCACCAGACCCTTCTGGTAGTTGGCGTTGGCACGACCGAGGTACTCCGCCACCTTGCGATTGCTCGCGATGCGATCCAGACACTCCTTCGCTTCGATATAATAGACACTGGACTCCGGAATAGTCCGCAGGGCTTGTTCAGCCATGTCACCCTGCTGATGTTGCATACAATCCCGGGCCTTCACCAAACTCTGCTCCGCCTCCAATTCCCGCGTTGCGGCCTCAAGACGCTGACGCACCAGGGCCGATTTCGGGAACATATCGCGGGCCTTCTCCAGAAGTGCGACCGCATCTCCCCAGTTTTTCGCCGAAAACGCGACCTTTGCGTTCTCGATGGACTTGATGACCGCCTCCAGTCCGCGGGCCTGGGTATTATTCGGCGAGTTTCGCAAAACCTGGTAGCACAGCTCCTTGGCCTTGTCGTAGAACTCTTTCCCGGCCGCCAACTCGGCTTCAGCCAGCAACTCCCTGGCCACCATCTCCGTCTTGACGGCCTTGATGCCCGCCTTGGCCTCCCCATTACGGGCCCCGTTCACTTTTAGAGCCGACTGATAGCATTCCAATGCTTTCGTCAAATCCCCCCGCCGACAAAGAGCATCAGCCTCAGCCAGATATTTCCCGGCGACATCCGCGGGCTGAAGCAGTTTGATCAACCCGAGAACCGCCACGAAACACACCGCCCCGATGAGCACCCGGTTCCGCAGTTGCCGCTGTTTGCGAAGATTGATCTTTTTGAAAACCAGCGAGGAAATCCCGATTTTAATCCGCTGGCCGTTCTCCAGCGTCGCCCGCTTGACCTTGATGCCGTCCACAAAGGTTCCGTTGCTGCTGTCCAAATCTTCCAGGGTATGGCGCTCCCCTTCGCCGGTGATTCTGGCATGATAAATGGACACAGCATCATCAAGCAGGACAATATGGTTGTCCAGTCCCCGCCCAATCAGTAGCGGCGATGCCCAGTTGGACACTTTGCCGCCTGCAAACGGCCCCTCCACAATCGTCAATTGAACGTTCCAATCCGTCTGCCCCGACGCGGCTACGGCCTTTTTGACAGGAGCCGGACCGTTCGCCTTTTTGTATTCCATCACGCGGGTCGCCCCGCCCTCGGACTCGTCGGCTTCCGCCGGGGACTGGTCCAGGATGAACTTCAGCCGCGTGGCGCCAATGTCAATCTCATCGCCATCATTAAGCCTTTTTCGTTCCACCAGCGGAGCGCCGTTGAGCACCGTGCCATTCCGGCTGCCCCTGTCCCGGAGCCAATACGCATCGTCAGCGCGTGTTATCTCCCCGTGCTGGCGGGACGCCATGAGTTCATCGTCAAGGACCAGGTCGCACTGCGACGACCTGCCAAACACGAAGACATCCTTGTTGACGGCCACCTTTTTCAGTTGTCGCTTCTCTTTTGTCACCAGTAGCGTAGCGTTCATTAAATCCTCATTTCTTCACCGACAACCGCCGGACCAGCTGGCTGGTTTCCTGATAGATGGAATCATTCCTGTCAGGGATCATCTGCAGCAATTTACTGGCCGCCCAGTATGCGGCTTCACGATCGCCTTCCTTCATAGCGCGGCTGATCTCAAAGCGCTGCTGCTGGATCGCCTGGGAGTACAAGCCCAGGGCCGTTCTCAATGCTATGGCCGCGTCCTGGTAGCCCCTCGCCCGCTCTGGCCGGGCTAGTGACAGTTGCAGGGCCAGCTTGTACTCCCCGATGGCCCGGGCCAGATTGTCCTGCTTGACGTTTCTGCCCGCCACAAGCGCATCCCCGACTCGTTTATGCTGGTCAATCAACCGGGCAAGTCCCTCGGGATCGGCCAACCCCATCTTCTGCATGGCATCATCCGGAAGGGGAAAATCCAGGGCCATTTGCGGTTCCGACAGTGCAAAGCCCGTTAATAGCGTGGAGAACAAAGAAGCCTGCTGCGGGTAGCAGGATAATGAACTGCAGCACTCCACCACCATGCGTACCGCACCATGTATCAGATAGAGCCCTTTTCCCTTCCCGCCCTTGACCTTGAATCCGTAAAAAACACAGGACACGTCATTCACCTTCATCGCCTTGGAACCGAGGAAAACGTGGTTGGATTCCGCCGAGCGCTGAAACTGAAGGAAGCCTTCCGTCAACCCTGTTGTCTCGTACTGGGCACTCCGCTCGACATTCACGCGCAACCGCGTCCACACAGCGCCATCGAGTCTGCCCTGTCCAACATTCAACGGAGTCTCGGGGGTGGCCTGAAAACGCGACCATGAGCCGGGATAGGACATGCTGAACGCATACACGGGGTCGGCATAGCGCTCCAAGGCACCGTCTGCGACCAGTTCGGGCGTCCTGGACAAGGCAATCACGACAAGCGCTACAACCAGTACCGCAGCAAAGGCTACAAAACCCAGAATAAGTGCCTTTTTGCGGGACCGGTTCACGGGGGTCGGCGGAGCCTGCCACTTGGGCAGATCATCGGGATTCAGCATGCGGGTTTGCTCCCCGACGATCCCCCGTGTGGCTTCCGGTTCGGCGTCACCTTCATCCCCCGCCTGAAACTCATCCATCCGCTCCACGAACTTCGTGCCGCTTGTCCCGACAGAGAGCGGCTTCATGTCATCCTGCCGCGCCTCGGACTCATCGGCCACCTCCTCGTAGCGGATCCGGAGGTCTCCCACCTCAAGGATATCCCCGTTGCTTAGAGAGACCACGCCCTTCAGCCGTTTCCCGTTGAGATTGGACCAGCGCGAGCTCTTATCCTCGACAAACACATGGTCATCCTGGGTTTGCAGTTCAAGATGGTGGCGCGACACCCTGGGATCCTCAATCCGGAGATTGGCTGAACTGGATCGGCCGATGACGAACACAGGGCATTCCACAGGCACACACCGTCCGGACTCCCCGCCGGTTAATATGACGAGCCTTCGCTTCATGGCACTCTCTTATTTGACATAGCTGGTAATCATCTGGATAAACACCGGAGCCAGGATCATCAGAAAGACCGCGGGCATGATGCATAACACCAATGGTGCCAGCATCTTTACGGGAGCCTCCTGGGCCGCTTTCTCCGCACGCTGCGCGCGCCGGATGCGCAGCATATCGGACTGCACCTTCAAAACCGGCCCGATACTCGCACCCAGACGGTCCGCCTGGATGAGCGCGGACACCACGGCGCCCAGGTCCTGGAGATTCACACGGTTTGACATCTCCCGCAACGCTTCCCGCCGGGGCCGCCCCAGTTCAATCTGATTGAAGAAAAACGAAAGTTCATCCTTGAGCGGGCCGGGCCGGTGCTTCTCCACCACGCGCCTCAGGGCGGTCAGGAAATCCAGGCCCGCCTCGACTGAAATCGTAAGCAAATCCAATGTATCGGGAAGCTCCAGGGAAATGGCCCTTTTGCGCCGGACCGCCCGCTCGCCGACATTCATGGCGGGGAAAATAAAGCCGGCGGTCATGAGTCCCAGATACACGAGGATCTGCTTGGGTCCCTCGAACAGGAAGTCGAAGATCCCCAATTGATACAGCACAACACCCCACAGGAGTGGAAACAGGATCATCGAGACAACCTGAAGGCCCAGGAGCTCAAGCCCCGTCAGCCCGCCCGGCTGCCCCGCTGAAATCAGCACGGCGTCATGATGCTTCACATACTGGAGCCCGAAATTCCCTAATTGCCCGCGAACCGCTTCCCCCACCGTCGAAAACATCTGTCTGAGTTTGATATTCATGGGATCAATACTTCACATCCGCGATTTTCCGGACCCAGATGTACCCGACCACATCCAGGACTACCACCAGGACCAACGCCAGCACCCCGTAGAACGTGGTCCACATGAGCCGCATCAGCTCCGGGTTGACCTTCATTACAAAGAAGCCGAACACGTAGGGCAGGAGCCCGACAATCAGCGCCTGGAGCCGGCCTTGCGCAGTCAGGGAATCCGCCTTGCCGCCCAGCACCTTGCGTTCGCGCACCATGAACACGATGCGTTCAAAAACTTCGGCCAGATTCCCGCCCAACTGCCTCGTGATCTGGATCGCCGAGACAGCCAGGTCCAAATCGGCATCACGGGTACGGGCCACGCAATTCCGCAACGCATCATCCAGATCAACGCCCACCCGGTACTCCCTCCGGATAAGCTCAAACTCCTGCGAGATTGGCGCCGGCATTTCCTCAATGAGCATGTCAATTGCCTGCTGCAGCGTGAAACCCGCGCGCATGCCGTTCGCCATCAGCACCAGGCCGTCGACAAGCTGCTCGCTGAACGCGCGCCTGCGCTTGATCCGCATCACCAGTATCACCAGTTCGGGAACGAAATACCCGAGTGCCCCCATGATGATAGCCACCACAAACGGAGCAGGCGGCGTCGCTTCCCAACTGAGAAGCAGCCCGATAATACCCATCGCGAACGAGACCCCCCACTTGACCTTGTGCAGACTCTCCACGGAGATGAAGATGAACATCTCATCCAGCCGGCGGGCCATCTGCTCCTTCTGCCGGGAGCCGGTTTGCTGCACCGCCGACTGCACAGGACGGTAAATCAGGAAGAAAATGGCCACCGCGGCGGCAAAGCCCAATAGCAGAATGAGTTCCAACATAGTTTAAGACTCCGATGTGGGTACAAACATGGCCATATCGACGTCCAGCCCCGCCAAACGTAACTCCTCAACAAACGAGGGAATGACCCCGGTAGCGGAATACACGCCTTCAATCAGTCCTTCGTCCGTGATGCCCGTGCGCCGGAAGGTAAAAATCTCCTGCAAACTGATCTCCCCCTCATACATCGAGGCCACTTCAGCAATGGAGGTTATCTTGCGCGTCCCATCCGAAAAACGGGAGATCTGGACAATGAGGCTCACCGCCGAAAAGATCAGCTCCCGGATGGCTTTCAGGGGAAGGTCCGTCCCGGCATAAAGCACGAGGTTTTCCAAACGCCTGACCGCATCGACCGGGGAATTGGCGTGCACCGTCGTCAGGGATCCATCATGCCCGGTATTCATGGCCTGCAGCATGTCCAGCGCCTCGCCGCCGCGGCATTCCCCGACCACAATCCGATTGGGCCGCATCCGGAGTGAATTCTTCACCAGATCACGAATGGACACATCCCCTTTCCCCTCGATGTTCGGGGGGCGCGTCTCCAGCCGCACCACATGATCCTGCGGCAGGCGCAACTCGGCCGAGTCTTCAATGGTCACAATGCGCGTTCCGTCCGGGATGAATGACGCCATGATGTTGAGCAGTGTGGTTTTTCCAGAGCCCGTGCCGCCTGATATCACTGTGTTTTTCGCTGCCAGCACACCGACCCGCAAAAAATCCGCCATCGGCTGCGTCAGGCTCCCGTACCCCACCAGGTCGTCAATCACAATGCGCTTCTTTGGAAATTTCCGAATGGTCAGGGTCGGACTGTCCAGGGCCAGCGGCGGAATGATGGCATTGACGCGGGAACCGTCCTGAAGACGCGCATCAACCATGGGGCTGCTCTCATCGATACGCCGTCCGATCGGCCCGACAATCCGCTCGATCGCCGTGAGGATCTCGTTCTTACTCAGGAATATCTTGGACGACTTTTCAAGGCGCCCCTTGCGTTCCACGTAGATATTCTGGGGCCCGTTGACCATGATTTCGGTCACATCGCCGTCGGCCAGCAGATCCTCCAGGGGGCCCAGCCCCAAGGCCGCGTCCAGAACCGCCTTTTTCAGTTCCCCCCGGTCATACCCCGCTGGAATTTCCTTTTCGCGACCCTTGATCAGCCGGTCCAGAACCTCGCCCGCGCGCTGGCGAAGCGATGTGTCGGCCATCTGGGACAGGGTCAGTTTCTTGAGGTTCAGCTCGGCAATCAGCAAGCCATGGAGCACCCGCCGGAACTCCTCCATGGTCGCCTCGGCTTTTTCCTCAAACACCTGGACGCTTTCGGAAAAAACAAACCGGTACTTGCCAAGTTCGAACTCATCGCCAGGCGCCAGGATATTCTGGACTATCCGGTTCTTCCTGAGGGTGGTGCCATTGGTGCTGCCGAGATCCTGCAGCCAGAAGACTTTCCCCCGCGCCACAATCTGGGCGTGCTTGTAAGAGACGTTCTTGTCGCGCAGAATGACATCACATTCGGTCGACCGGCCGATCAGCAGCCGCTCCCCGGTAATGTCAACCTGCTCGCCGCTGTATTCCCCGCCCGATATGACAACAACCGCCATGTGTACCTGATTTCAATAAACCGCCTCAGGGCGCTGCCGGTTTTTCGTTCAGAAGATGCTCCCGCTCCTTACTGAAGGCAGGCGAATTGTCGGCCTGCGGGAAAATGGGCTTCGGCGAAATCAGGACAATCAGCTCCCGGCTCTCAGTGGACTTCTGCTTGTTGCTGAAAAACATGCTCAGCACCGGAATATCCCCGAGAAGCGGCGTTTTCTCCTTGAACTGGGTGGCCAGAGACTGAACCAGCCCTGAAAGCATGATGCTCTCCCCGACCTTGCACATCGCCACGCTCTTCGTATCGAACTTCTCCAGCGAGAACGTCCCCTGCGGCTTGGCGCTGGGCACGCTCACTTCAATCGTCACTTCATTCATGATACGGTCACGCCCCTGCAGGGTCGGCTTGACCTTGAGAATGATCCCGTACTCGATCTTTTCCAGGCTTCCGGCATTGACACCGGACACGGCGAAGTAGGTTGCTCCGCCCGAATGGAACGTGCCTTCGCCACCGCTCTTGGTGCTCAGATGCGGCTGTGCGAGGATCTTGGCGGTGCCCGCCCCAACCAGCGCATTGATCTTGGCCGTCAGGCTGGCATTCACGCTGAAGCTGTTGACCGTCGGCGTCGCCGTCCCCCCCTTGAGATCGAAATTCCCCCCAATACTGGCGCCCTTCAACACATTATACCCGATGTCGCTCGCCGAGGACTTGTCCACCTGCACAAAATGAACATCCGTTTCGATCATGACCTCCTGCACGCGCAACAGGTTTTTCACGATCGGCACGCGCAGTTTGGCCATTTCGCCGGCGCGGGCCAGATCCGCATCGCTATAGACAACCCCTTCCAGGATAGCCGTATCTTCCGAGACGCGAACCTTGACTGTGTCACAGCCGATATCCCGCACGATAGCTTCCTCGACGTACTTGCTCATCTCCGTGCGGTCCAACTTGGCCATGTTCAGGATCACGCTCGCATAGGCTTCCGCCACTTTCATCACCCGGTCGTAATCGGACTTGGTCAGCACGCTGCCCTTCAGGACAATCTTGTTTCCCACCACTTTCACATCCAGCCCATCGACTTCCGACAGCAATTCCTTGATTTGACCAAGCAAGTTCTGGAGGTCGCTCGTGACTTGGATGGTATAGGCCAGGGCCGCCCCTTGCAGCCGTTCGACACGGAGATCCGTGGAGCCCTCGGCCAGGCCCTGGACCAGAACCGCCTTGCCGTCACCATCCGGACGGGCATCCGCCACGGCAGGATTGGCAACACTGATTCTCTGAACCCCTTCCGCCACGGCGATACGAGTGGTTGCCCCCTTGACAACCACCACATTCTCAGCCCGGACCGGGCTCACTAGAACAACGCTCAATCCGATACACAACGCCACCGAATGGAATGCCTTCATGTCATTTCTCCCCTTGGGTTCTGTTTGTGTTCAACACCGGCACGGACTCCGACTTTGACCCCTTTTGAACCTCGATGATCCGCATGGCCCGTTTCCCGTCCAAATCGCCGACAATGGAGTCGATGGCCTCGAACGTAACCCGGGGCAATTCCGCGCGGGGCTTGACGTCCACCGCGCCATCCCGGCGCAGAACCGCGCCCAACTCGCCATGCGAGGACGCGAACATCAACAGTTGGGCCTCCGGCAAGGTCAGCGCGAGTGTCAAATCCCCCCCACCCCCGCGCGTCTCGGCACCAAAGGAGTCTCCCAGGGCAAGGACCGTTACGTTTTGCAACAAGACGACGTTCACCATATCCGATCCCTGCCGCCAGGTGGCCGATGAGTTAGGAACGGTCTGGGTGGGCTTCGGAACGGCAAATGAACCGATAATGTCAATGTGATCATTGGGTAGAATCAGGCCGCTCTTGACGCCTTTTGCAATGGCGACCGTGAATGCGCCCTCTCCTGCGGGAATGGCACCGGACAATCCGCCCTTGGCCTCGCTCACCATATCCGACCAGAGCACAATCTGGCCCGCCTTGACCGCAACCCTTAACTTGCGCCCCAGAATCTGCTTTAACTCGGTACTCCCCTTGATGGCTTGCGCGGGAATGAATTGCTCAGGAACCTCTTTCGGCGCAAACATATCCATCGTCAGTTCAGTCCCCGCCGCGATGTTCACGCGAGCCGCCACAACCGGCGACCCTTTCAGCTTATCCTTCGTACTCTTTTCCACACGCTTGACGTACGAATTGACCGAGAATATCGCCAGAACGCCGATGATGACGGCAATAATAATAGGGAGTCGATTTTTCATTGAGCCTCGTTCCTTGAAATTGCGGGGCGCGGAGAGGTCTCCGCACTCCCAACACAAATGCCTTCAATACAAGAAATAGCAACGAATTACTCGGTGCCCTTGTCGGCATCCTTGTCAAACGAGTTCATCGAGTCCGTTTTCTTGGCCTCATCCTTCAGGGATGCGGCGGCCGCCGTCGACTCCTCGGAATCCGGCTTTCCGGAAAGCGCGGCACCCTCACGCGAGAAAACGCCCTTGATTTGCTTGCCGAATAGTCCTGCTATCAAGAGACAGCCGATCGCGATTACGGCAATGATAATGATGTACTCCGTCATCCCCTGTCCCGACTTCGATGTACGTGCTTTCATGAAGGGCTTCCTTTCGTGTTGCATTAATAACCTTGCCGCGATAGTAGAGCCTCATTATTATGCCAACAAGATATTTTTTCATTTAGGATCTGTGACGTTTCGCAAAAGCGAGAAAGGGCTATTATGGCAATCTTGGAGGTTGTTCAAAAGGGACAAGCGACACGTCTTTTCAAGTTTGACTGCGCCCTGATTTCCATAGGGTTCAGTCCGCAGGCGGTTTTGGCACTTGAACCATTCAGCGAAGACGCTTCGGTTCTGAACCTCGACATTCGGGCCGACGGCTCCTGTATCGCCACACCTGCGCACAACCCGGATTCTTTCGCTATCAATGGCACGCCGTGTTCAGCAGAGATTCCGATTCATGCGGGCGACACAATTGTGACGGGCGACTATCGCATCACCATAAAAAATATCGCCCCCGGAACTCCGCATCCGCCCACTTCTGAATCAAAACAGGCCCCGGGCCCTTCTTCAGAGTCAGAAAGCGCCCGGAAACCAAAGGGTAAGGGTTCCGGCTCGTCCAAAGCAAAGACCTCCTTCCTGTATTTGTTTTTCGCCCCCGTTCAAGAGTTCTTGCAGGATGACGACGTGTCGGAAATCCTGATCAATGGTCCGAAGCAGATCTATATTGAACGGAAAGGGAAACTGACGCCAACCCCGGCACAGTTCATCAATGAACAGGCCTTGCAGGCGGCCGTCATGAATGTGGCCCGCAGTGTGGGGCGGTTTTTCAACGCCGATAACCCGCAATTGGACGCACGTTTGCCGGATGGCTCACGGTTGCATGCCGTCATGCCTCCGCTTTCACGGGCAGGAACCGTTGTGGCAATCCGCAAATTCCGCCGCGAGAAACTGACTCTTGCGAAATTGCTTGAGTTCGGCAGCATCACCCCTGATGGGGCCAAACTTCTGGATGAGGTCGTGAAGTCAGGCAAAAACATCATTGTCTCGGGGGCCACCTCGTCGGGTAAAACCTCCGTCCTGAACGTGCTCAGTGCCCTGATCCCCGATAACCAGCGCATTCTGGTCCTGGAAGACGCCAGTGAACTCCAGTTGCAGCAGACTCATGTGGCATGCTTCGAAACCCGCAAGCCCGATGAGCACAATAAAGGCGAGATCACCATCCGGGATCTGCTCAAGTCCGTCCTGAGGCTTCGTCCGGACCGGATTATCGTTGGAGAAATCCGGGGCGGCGAAGCGCTCGACATGCTTCAAGCCATGAACACCGGCCACGAAGGCTGTATGTCCACCATCCATGCCAACAGCGCCAGGGACAGCCTGTCCCGACTGGAAACGTGTTCCCTGTTAAGCGGTGTTGAAATCCCCCTGGCGGTCATCCGGGAGCAGGTCGCCTCCGCCATTGATATTGTCGTTCAAACCGCCCGCCTTCAAGATGGCACGCGCAAGATCACCAGTATCACCAGGGTGCTGGGGCTTGAGCAGGGCCAATATAAGCTGGAGGACATCTACTCGCTTCCTGGCGTTCGCGTGGGGAAATGAGGATCTGACTTGTCCTGTTGAAATCAGGGATGCTATTGATAGTAGGTAAGAACAGGATCGTTGTGCCTGGGGGGCGGGTGTCTTTTGGTTAAGGAATAGACGTTATGCGTTCACTATTTATTCGCACGGTTGCCGGGAGTGTTGTGGTGCTGGCGCTTTCCGGTTGTAGAACGAGCAATCGGGTGCCGGATTATCTCCCCCGCGAGGTCAACGCCAACCAGGTTGGGAATGCGGTGGTATATGAAACCAATGATCCGCGGAATAACCTGGTTCAGGGTTCCACCACCCAGGCTCCTACTGCGGCGGTATCCGCGGTTTCACCGGCGGTCCTGGCGGAAGGAGGCTTGAAACGCCGCACGCTTTATGGCCAGCCTGAAGGGGTCTCCATCTCCGACAAAGGGTTGCGTGAGGCCACGCTTATCTGGGCCCTTCCTCATGACGAGGTCTACCGGTACCGGATCGAGCGGTCAGAGTCGCCCGCCGGCCCATTCGAGAAAGTGGAGGAATTGTCGCCACAGAAATTACAGTATCGCGACAAGGGCACATCCGAGGCTCCCTTAAAGGACAATACATCCTACTATTACCAGATCACCGCGGTTTTGGATCGCGACGGCCGGGAGAGCATTCCCTCCAAGCTGGTCAAAACACTCACCGCGCCACCCCCGCTCGCACCACTGAACGTCAAAGCGGTTGCCTCGGGCTCGCGCGCCGTGACCGTCACCTGGGATGCCTCGCAATCTGATGGCGTCACGGAATATCGGGTGGAAAGGGCGCTGGCCGCAGGCCCCGGCCCCTTTGAACGGATTGCACAGGTTCGTTCGCCGAAGTTGGTTGACGGTGGAACCCCGGCTTCAACGCTCAAGGACAGCACCAAGTACCTCTACCGGGTTGTGACGCTCAACCGTGTGAATTCCGAAAGCCCCGCCTCTGAAGCGGGCGGGGTTATGACCTTGCCCCCGCCTGCGGTCGTCCAGAAGGTATCCGCGGTTTCGGAGGAAGTGCGTTGCGTGCCGGTTGCCTGGGCTCAGAGTCCTGAATCCGACGTGGTGCGTTATGATGTCTACCGGGCCCGCGCGGCGGAGGGCCCCTTCGACAAAATCGGCGCTGTCCAAAGCCGATCCACAGTGTCCTATCTGGATGGCGGCGCCAATCCGGGAAATCTTGAGGATGAGGCCCTGTATTTCTACCGGATTCGCGCCGTGAATGCGGTGACCTCCGAAAGCGCCGACTCCGAAACCGTCAAGGCGATCACGCGCAGTGTGCCCGCCGAAGTAAGCAATGTATCCGTCATCAGCAACCGACCCCGTGAAATTCCCGTGAGCTGGGCGGCTCATCCCGACAAGACAGTCCTGGGCTATGAGGTCTGGCGCTCGGAGGAGGGCGCCGACGAATGGATTCAGTTGAGCCGCATCAACGGGCGCGACGTCACCCGTTACCTGGATCGTGGTGAGATCAAGCCGAAGACCGGCCTGGGCCAGTTGAAGGATGCAACGGTCTATCACTACAAGCTCATCGCGTTCAACACCGCCCATATTAAATCTTCGGCATCCACTCCCGCGAGCGCACGGACCAAATACCGGCCTGTGATGCCTTCGGGGCTGACGGTGACCACTAATATGCCACTGGCCATCAAGTTGGACTGGGCGCCCAACCCGGAAAAAGACATAGGCACGTACGTGGTCGAGTACAGTGATGTGCCGGATGGTTCGTTCAAGAAACTGGTTTCGGTTCAGGCCTCACGGGAAAACCGGCTGTCGGCCAAGGACATGGCCCTGCCGTCCGGCGAAGTCCGGTACTACCGGGTCAAGGTCATCGATCAGGATGGACTGGAAAGCGACTGGTCGGGCGTGGCTCGCGGGGTCTCCAAACCGGTACCGGACGCCCCGGCCGCGCTTCAGGCCGAACCCTCCGGCACCACTGTGAATGTTACCTGGAAGGCTCCCGGACAACCGGATATCCGACATTATAAAGTCTGGCGCAAAAAGTTATTTGGCTGGGAACTTGTTTCCTCCACGGAACAGACCCACTACCTCTTTGAATTCACTGAATTGTCGAAGCCCATGACCATCTCAATCTCAGCGGTGGACAAGGACGAGCTCGAGAGCGGGCGGAGCGAGTCAATCGAAATTAAACCGGGGCTCTAAACTTGGATTGAGGCAGGTAACGTGTGAACACGACTTTTGCATATCTCTCGTCGGCTGAACTGACCGATGTCGGCCGGCGGCGTAAAAATAACGAGGACTCTCTGGTCAGAATCCCGGAAGCCGGACTCTATTGTGTCGCCGACGGCATGGGCGGAGTGCAGGGCGGCGAGATTGCCAGCAAGGCCTGTGTGGATGCTTTGCTGAAGGAATTCACTCAAACGCCCGACGCGGCTTTTGCCCTTACCGCAGAATCTTCGGCGCGCCTGGTCGAACGGGCCTTGAATGCCGCCAGCCAGTGGGTTAAGGACCGCGCCGAGGCACTGGGGTTCACCGGCACAGGGAGCACGGCCGTGGTGCTGGCCTTTGACCGGGTGAACCCCTCCCGCGGCATGGCCCTGCACGCCGGCGACAGCCGGGCTTACAGGTTGCGGGACAACAAACTAACCCCGCTGACCATAGACCACTCCGTGGCAGCGGCCGCCGGACTCCCTGATGACAGCTCCCTGCCACCCATGTTTCGCGGGGTCATCACGCGGGCCGTGGGGCTGGCCCACCATGTCGAGATAGAATCGACCCCTTTTGACGTGGCCCCGAACGACCTGTTCCTGTTGTGCTCCGACGGCTTGAGCAAAATGGTGAATGACCGCCACATCCAGAAACTGATTCGCAGAAACCAGGAGGCCTCCCTGGATGACATTGCCCGGTTACTGGTTGCCGAGGCCCTTGAAGCCGGAGGTGAGGATAATGTCACGGTGATTGTGATCCGGGTCTCGGATCGGCTCCCCCATGGCCCGACGATGGAGATTCCCCCGGAAACACGGGCTCTCGAGTCCCTAGTCTTGGCACCTCCGCCCGCCCCGGTAACTCCTCACAGCGAAGAGGACCGCGATGCCACCGGCCAGACGGCGGAAATGGTCAGTGCCACGGCCAGCACCCAGGCCGAGCGGGAGGGCGCGATCACTCCCTCAAATGACAGGATCGAGGGGCGCACCCCGAATTCCGGCGACCCTAACGGCAGGCAAGCCACTCCAACAACACCCGCGTCCGAAGGCCAACCGGAGCCCGGGGCCCATGCCCATCGCGTGATCACCCTGCTGGTGATTCTGCTCCTCGCATTGGCGGCAGGGGCTGCCATCTGGGGCTTTCAGAAATGGCGTGAGGGACAGCAATCCAACAGCGCCACCCTGGAGGAGGGTTCTTCGCCTTCCGTCACGGAACCACTGCAGGGGACTCAGGAATGACAGAAACCGACAAAGACCGGGTGGGAGCTTACGAACTTCTCGACCTCATAGGCGATGGCGCCCAGGGACGGGTCTACAAGGCGTGTTATCGCGGTGACGACGTCTCCAAGGTGGCCCAGGGCGAGATCGTTGCCATCAAGCTCATCCGCATTACCGGTGACGACGACAAGCTGCGCACCAAATTCCAGGCCCAGGCGGATATCCTCCGCCATCTCTCCCACAACAATATCGTCCGGTACCGTGACAGTTTTGCCTGGCATGCAGGGGAGTGGGACGAAGCCCAGTGCCTGGTCATGGAATTCCTTGAGGGGGAGCCGCTCTCGGAGCGTTTGAAAAAGACAAGCACCGGCCTTCCCTGGTCCCAGGTTGAGGGCATTTTCGAGCAGTGCCTGGCGGGCCTGATCCATGCCCGGGAACGGGGCATTACGCATCGCGACATCAAACCCTCCAATCTCTTCATTACCACGGATGGCCAGACCAAGGTCATTGATTTTGACATCGCCCGGCGTGACGACAGCGGACAGATGAGCACCGC
>Ga0007794_10000204_pt1 | contig 19127 bp, 22 predicted proteins | sample CryBogmetaGMA5M_FD_60365 | JGI IMG/M metagenome (GOLD analysis project Ga0007794, IMG submission 60365) | Freshwater microbial communities from Crystal Bog, Wisconsin, USA - MA5M | ecosystem: Environmental > Aquatic > Freshwater > Lake | place: Crystal Bog, Wisconsin, USA | collected 2009-07-06
GTATTTTTGGTAATACTAATTACTTTTTACGACCTTGTTGAAAAATGTCAGATTCATTTAGTACCCGAAAACTTAATCCATTTTGTTTCGCCCATCTTGTTGCCGCTTGCCATTTAGAATAGTTTACTGCTATAGTTGCACGTTGACTATCCTTCATATTTTCTGCAAGTATACTTTGATTTCTTGGTTTTATCTCTATTAATTCAGCTTTGGTCGTATTATGTGGCCCGCGATACACAACAATAAAATCAGGAACGTACATGGTCATCTTGCCTGTAATAGGATGCCGATATGGAATTCTTACAGGTTCGCTTGCCCAATTTATTACGTTGTCATTATTATCACAAAAATTCATGAATGTCATTTCCCAGCCACTACGATACCTGGGCTTACCTTTCCCTACATATTTGCTGGCATTTTTTACTTCATATATGCCTTGTCTAAAATTAGGCATTATTGTTTAATGTTGTGGGCAATATAAAAATTAGGAGTTACTGTAGCTTGAATTCCAAGCATAGTAGAAGGACTTTGAAATGTATTAAGATAAAATGCAAACACCAATGTTACTTGTGGGCCTGTCATTCCTTCTATTGATTGAAGTAACTGCATAACTGGAATTCCAGATACCGATGAGATCCGAAAAATAGTGGATGTAAAATTATCTGCTTGTTTAACCGTGCCAAATACAGATAGTAAATAACTTCTTACAGCATCATACTCTTGTGCTGGCACTGCTTGTGTAAACTCATTGAATCGATCAAAAATTTGTACTGTTAAATCAATATTGGGATTGGTAGCGTTAATGTTAGCCATCACTAAAACCCTCCAGTGCCAGTAGTTCCGGATGGAGTCGTTGCTGCTCTTGGAAATAACATACCATTTGCAGAATTAATTGCAGATCTAGTTGCATTTGGTAAACTTTGCTGTGCAGTTGAGATAGCGGCTTGCTGTAATTCTGGCTTAATAATTTGTGCAAAATTTTGATTTTTAAATGTATTGTATGCAGTTGATGCTGTTTGCACAGCACCTATAACATTTTGTAAACCACCTTGACCAGAAGCTAATGCTTGTAAATCGTTCACTGTTCCAGTCACTGCATCCACTAATCCACCTTGTCCAAATACTGAACGTGTGCCACCTGGGCGTGTTATTCCAGATGGAGTAGTATCATAATGAGCTACATCCGCGAATCCAGACACAGTTGAAGATGGATGTGTGGCACCAATTGCACCTGTAAAATATTTTACAGTTTCATATTCTATCGTAACGTCATTTTTCATAGTGCCGCCACCTTCACTATAATCATAAGTGTCACTGCTCCAATTTGTAATTATAGGATTAATCATTGTCCATGCAGCGTATTTCTTTTGACTCATGCCATATATGGTAATATCTCTGAAAAAAGGCGGTTTTCCGGTAGGTGCTGATCTGTTATTAGTTCCGTCTGAATAGCTTTCACCTATATATCCCCAGTCAGCAGTTTGCAGTATAGGACTATAAATGTCAGATACATTATAGTTAAATCCATTACTTTTTGTTTGTAAATCACCCATGGTGCCATTTTGATTGGGAGCTTTAGTTGGCACATTTTGATATTGTTGACTTGGGTCTTTGTAATTATAAGTGAAATAATTATACCAAAGATTGCGTATTAAATCAGATTGATCATCATGCATGGTGATTTTACATGGCTCATATCTAATTTTACTTTGAACAACACGTTTACGATTGTACTGATTCATAACCATAGTATCAATTTTAAACTTGGGTAAATCAATACTTTTAACCATTAGCCCAATAGTTTCTACCGTGCCACTGCCATAAGCAGCCTGTAGTTGTGGAATTTGTCCAGTGTTTATGTTGAAATAAACATGATATAAAAATTTAAGACGTGGTGTTAGCTGATAGCCATTGGGTAAAAAAGTTTTAGACGAATGAGTATAATCTTTTAACCCAGGAACACTTGCAATACCCTGTCCAAATGCTTGTAATAGACTGCCGCCTTCACCAAAAAAGCCTGAACTCATTGTGTTTAGGCTGTATTGGTGTTAACAGTTGCCGCACCAGTTGCAATAGATCCAACTGTATATGCAATAGATTGACCAACACCAGTCGGAGTACCGGCACCATTCACTTGAATAGCATTATCAAACGTGATCGTCAATGTAATTTTTACTGCTTCAGATTGTGCGTAGTCCATTGCACCATAGTTTACATCACTTAGGTAGCAACCAAGGATATCCCATTCTTCTAGTACATTAGGCACATGCGTGCCATTTCCACCATCAAGAATTTGCAATTGAATTGTGAATTTATAATCAATGCCAGATGCAGCAGAACTTTGTTCCATGAAATCTAGTTGCTTTTGTAATTGTTCACCAACTAATTTACTAACGTTACCCTGTGCATCATCACGCATATCGCATGTGACGTTTTCCCAGCTGTGTTTGCCGGCAATTTTAATGGTACTGTTATAAATTGGTAATTTAATTTCTTCAAATTTTACGTGTGGACGATCAAACTTCATAACCTGTTTTGTTACTTCAGTAGTAGGAGTACTGACTCCAAAGTTATTGAAAAACACACGGTAGCGATATGCCAATTTAGGCATTAACAAGCCTTGTGTTGACGTACTTTGGCCGTCTGATCCCAAAGGAACGGTCATGTTAGTTAGTGAGGATGTTGCCATTTCTTAATCTCCGATATACTTTATTTAGTTAATAAAGTTGGGCATTTTGCCCAACTTTATTTAAGCAGCAGCCTGCGCAGCAATTGCTCCAGTATTTGCAATACGTAATGGAATATAAATAAATTCCACTGCTTTAACTGGTTCTATTGCAATATCAACCCATAATTGATTCTGATCGATTGTAGTTGGAGTATTATTAGTGTTATCACATACTACCAAGTAGTCGTAAATGCCACGTTTTGCCACTATATCAATCATTAAACTTACTATGGTGTTGCTAATTTCAGTACGTGTAATTTGATCGTTTGGTTCAAACAAGTATTGTTTACCAATTGTTGCCAATCTAGAACGAATAAAGCACACTAAACGAGCCACATTAATACGATCCAATGCAGTTGCTGTTGCTTGCAATGTCTTATTGCCAAAGTTAACAATTCCGGTACCTGGCACAAAAGTGATTGGATTTATGTTATGTGGATACAATACATCACGTAATCCTTGACTTACACCTAAAGTTTCAAATGCACCAGTCATGGCGTCTATATATCCCAATTGGAATGCATTGTCAACTAACCCACGACGTGTTCCTGCAGGAGCTAACCATGGATAAGCAACTTCATCACTACGAATGATAGTGCGAAGCATCATATGACTTGGATATGTAACTGCATCATTACCACTCAAATCTGTTGTTCTGCAACTTGGATAAAATGTTGCTGAATAAGTATCACCAGCTGCTAAATTGCCATCCGCAGTCGGTAATCCAAGTCCATTATTATTAGTTGCCCAAGTAACTACATCATTTGGTGATAAACGCAATGGAGTATCAATAATGCTAAATGCCACATTATTAATTTCATTGTTTAACGCTACCATATTAGGAGCTAACTCAGGATAACCAGTAACTGCAATCAGATTGTAGTTATTCTGTTCTTCACGTAGTTGAGCATTTGTATCAATTGCATGTTGCATTGCGGCAACAATAATTTTACGTTGTGATTGTCTTCCCATGTATGGCGAACCATCTGGGCGTGTTCCAGTCGCAGATACCCATGTATTAGTTTCAGTTTGTATTGACCAATATGTCGGTTGTGTATCGGGTGCCTCATTTGTATTGTTTTTAATACATGCATATACTATGGTTTCATATTGAACATATTGCCCAATCGTATACGCAGTAGTAGAATTCCAATCATATGTAGGGAAACTATTGTTATTGAAATAGTTAGATTCAAATTTCTTAACATTAAATCCTGACCGACGTGTATTCCACATTAAAATACCAGATGGATACAATTCTGCATTAGGTGCGTCTTGATCTAAGTAATCACTTGTTAGTAAACTGGCAATCGTAGGTAATGCAGCAGTTACAGGATCTGTTGTGCCGTTAGGCGCCCACCGAGCATCAGCAAAAACGATGCCGTTAGACTGAGTAGAATCTGCATTGTTTAGTTGTACCCACTGATCAACGCCGGTAACATTTTGCCATCTGTACAATAATGGATAATTTTCTAAATCACTTATATCCACCCATAAATCACCATATACCAATGGACTTAACGATGAGTTTGTCTGTGTTGTTGGTGCAACCGTGCTGATTATAGGACCAGTTGCGTTACATAATGTCAAATTATATCCACGAGCATCACTTGTTACCGTTTGATAACCTACCCATACTCCATTTTGTTGAATCATAATATCAACTTGTGTAGGATCACTATAATACCAGTATGTACCTGATGCTGGATTTTGATCTGGAGCTGTATCAGACGCAGTGTAAGTATATGTTGGATTTCCAGCCCAATTACTTAATATAATGCCAACAGCTGATCCATTAACATAATTATTTCTGCATAAGAAAGTGCTAGAAATAAATCCTGCTGTTTCTACCGCTGTGCCTGAAACATCTGTCAGAGTAATATCACCGCCTGAACTGTGTGTAAACACAATTGCGCCAGCACTATTTACAGAAGCACTAACATAAGGCACATTTGCAGAACTTACTGCAGCTGTGAAATCACTTGAGGTAGTGCCTGATATTGTCGCAGTTGCTGTTATACTATTTGGCGAACCTGGTTGTGTTGCTGAAATAGTGAAAGAATTTCCAGAAATAAAAGTAGGACTTGTTTCTGCACCAGTTACAACTGTTGGTCCTGTGATATAACGTTCAAAAACTGTAAACCCAGCAGTGTTGTTGTTGTATGGTATAGATTTTGCATACAATGAACCAGAAGGAATAGATTTGCCACCTGTTGATGGATCCAATCCATAAATTGCAGCTGAATCACTTGAGTACACAGGAACATTACGTATTACAAATAATCCTAATGTTGAATTGTAAACCTTCATTACAAGATTAGTGCCAAGATTAATACTATTAGTCTTTTGCCAAATCGATCCTGTTATCCCGGTAGCTGATGATCCACCTTGGCTCCAAATAGGAACTTGATAGCTAGGACTTGCTTGGTATATAGGAGCATTATAAGTTCCTGTTGCAATACCTAGTGTAGTAAGAGAAGTTCCAGCACCGTTTGATATAACAACAGTGCCAGATGGAGTACCAACTTGACCGCCGCTAACATATGCGGCAATTTCTGTTGATGCATAACTTACTGAAGTTGTTGTGCAACCAGTAACAGTATACGTCCCATTGTATCCAATTGGGGTAACATTATCAATTGAAATCGTGCTGCCTACCGCGAATGGTGCACTTGCTTGTGTTGCAAAAGTTAATGTTGCAGTAGTACCATTACCTGATGCTCCTGTTAGCGCAATATTAACGCCAGTTGCAGTTGCATCGGCGTATATATTCAATGCTCCACCAATATTAGCAGCATAAACTCCGGTTAATCCAGCTACAGTAATAGCATCAACTATTCCACTAACTGTATTGGTTGGGCTAGCAGGCACGGTAACAATTGCACCATTAATTATGAATGTGTTTCCGGCAGTTAAACTTGTTGGAGTATTTGAACCTTGTACTGTTGCCCATGATGATTGCCAGTCAGTACTTCCTACTAATACCCAGGTATTATACATTGTGGTAATTCTAGTATCATCTGATTGAGTAGTCGTTGGACCACCACGTTTGAAATAAATAGGATTTGTCGTGTATGTTGCAGTTACAGCATAATTTCCAATGCTGCCATAACTTTGTAATGGCACAGATGAACTTGGATTTAAATAGTCTGCATTTGTAATCATCAATGGAATTTGATTTGTAAATGTAGTAGTTGATTTATTCCACTCGTAAATTCCCCATGTAGAATTAACTGTATCTAACCATGATGTTCCATTATTTGGATTACCTAATGGGCGATTTAAACTGGCAGATAGAGCAGCAAGATCAATATTAGCTCTCAGCACATAGCATTGATTAGTTACACCTAATGCTGAATAAGCAGCAAGTAAGCCGTATTCATTAAGTTCATACCCGTTAATAGGTGTACCATTTGTAGTTGTGTAAAAGAATGGTATTCCATAATTAGCTGACAATGCTCTTTGACTTGATGCCAAGAATAATTTATCAGCATTAACCGCCAATGTTCCTGGAGCAATGCCTGCACCGTCTGCCGATAATTTGTTTGAAGCAGTTGCGATAACTACTAGAGGAACTGAGTTAGTTGCAGCTGGAAGATATTGACTTTGATCAACGACTGTGACTTGTACGCCTGGGGAAACTAATGTGCTAGACATAATGTAAATCCTTTTTAATAATATACAATATTTAGTAAATTATCGAAAAAAGTCTAACAATCGCAAGCTATATATAGATTCTGGTTTATAAAACTGCTAAATAGTACAAAATATAACAGTAATGGACACAAAAATGATTAGGCCAACATGCAATACTTGTAATCAACGCCCCAGAGCTATTGCATATCATAAGTATGGCAGAATTTATTATCGTAGCATGTGTTCTCAGTGTATACGTAAAAATAAAAAACTTAAAGTTCCAAGAATGCGATGGGAACTAGCTGGATATAAAAAGAAAATTTTGTGTGACAGATGTGGGTTTAGGGCTAGATGGGCGGCACAATTGTTAGTTTTTCACATAGATGGAAATTTAAATAATAATGTTGCCCGTAATCTAAAAACAATTTGTCAAAATTGTGTGGTAGATGTGGCTAAGTCTGATTTGCCTTGGAAACAGGGAGATCTTGAAGCGGATCACTAGCATTCTTAATGCCTAACACCAACGAATCAACTTGAGAATATAGCTCATCCATCGATCTGCTGTTATCTAATATATAATCAAAGTCAGTGCCTGCCCATGCTGTTTCACTGGCATGTACATTAAAATTAGCCAACACTGATTTATTACTAGCCCAACTTAAATTCTGAGTGGGACCACCATTTACTACTTCTGCGGCATGAAACCACTCTGGATCAGGACCTCGCTTTGTTCTAATAACTAATCCGCCAGAGGATTTAATTGCGGCAAGTTCATTTGGAAAACGACAATCTGAAATTACTACATTATCTTTAAGATTTCTTATTTTATTTTCAATACTGGCAATCCAAATATCATCATGAAATCCTTTACGCATTACTTCAGTACCCCAGTATTGAAGCACCCAACGTGGGGTTAGTTTAGGCATGTTCAATCGTTCTGCCCACCATAAATCTACTTGCTCACGCCATTCCCTAGACGCTGTAGTGCGTCCTTCTAATAGAATTCTGTCCCATCCGAATACAGCGGACACTGCATCTTTCAGAGTTCCGGCAAAACTTTCTCTACGAAATCCATGCACGTTTACTAGATAATCAGCAACTGTGTCTTTGCCGCTGCCTATTAGTCCAGAAATTCCGATAATCATATGTTGTCCTTTATCATTGATGATGACATTAAATACCAACCTGACCTATGGGATCCTAGTTGTATAAATCCTAAGTCTGTATAAAACTTAGGAATCTCTGTTGTAATTATAATTGTTCTATCACGACTGGCAGCAAATTCAACTGCTTTAGCTGTTATTTGTTTACCTATGCCCCGATTTCTATAGACTGGATCAACACATATCCAGGTCAAATCATAAAAATATTGTAGACTTGATTCACTAATAATACCAAATCCCACTAACTTATCATTATCTCTGGCCAATATGTAAAATTTGGGATTTTCAATAAGATTGATTAGATATTTTACTTTTTCAATTTCAATGCGATGTTCAATATTTTTTGATATTAATGGTGGCATTTTTCCAGCAGGAGTATATATAAAAGATTGTGTAAGTAACTCACCTGCTTCAGTTGGATCATGTAACTTATTGCATATTTCTATTAAAATCATCTAAGTTTTGCCACATTTAAATGTTTAAGAGTTTTCTGCAACATGTCTATTTGCCGTCTGCAATCCTCTAATGCATGATGACTAGTGACAGGTTTTGGGCAATCAGGCCACAAACTGTACACAGTTCTTGCATCTCTCACCTTGAAAAATTGCCAAGGATAAGGCTTTCCACGACTGGTAAATGCGTTTTCTAAAATACATATGTCGAAAGTTATTCCATTTGTCCAGATCAAATCGCTTTTCCAGCACAATTTATGTAGATCATCTAGTGCTTGATCTAGTGGAATTCGGTTATCTTCAGCCAGTGCCTCTGCAGCCGCCTCTGGCTGCGTTCCCCACCATGCAATAGTGTCTTCACTCACTTTTCTGTCTTCTTGGCCTTCTAGTGCAATACGTGCATAATAGTGATATTTCTCACTATATCCTTTGCCAAGTGGGTCAAAACATTGAGCCGCTATTGTTAAAATAGTAGCGTCTGGTGTTGCCGCTAGGGTTTCTAAATCCATCATTATATCCATGTTATTAGTATAATAGGATAGATTTTAAATAACAATCTTTTTGGTTATTTAATTATCCAATTACCCAGGTCAATGGCTGTGATCCATCTACATAGTCAACTAAATCTTTTAGACATTGAGCAAACATTTCTTTGGCTTCTGCCTTCATGGCAGCGCCATTTAGCGTTGTTCCGCCTTGTGGGCCGGCTATGGTACCAAATTTTTCACGTGCCTCACCAATAATCATCTTACAGTTTGCGTACATATAATTACGTATCCACTGCTTAATTTGAAAATCACTGAGTAAATTCACTTCTGGCTTTAAATTATAAGTCCACAATAAAACATTCTCGCCAGTACCCTTAGGATCACGGATTAATTGAAGTTTTTTGGTTACTGGGTTCCAAGTGTAGTTCATATAGGCACCAAACATTCGTCCTGCTAGCTCAACATACTGCGAATAAAAATCATACGTGGCCAATCCACCTGCCACGTTAAAATTCATTAGATAAACGTTCATTGACGCCTGACTAAATGGGTCAAAATTTGAGGCAAATGGGCCGGTTGAGTCACCAAAGGTTCTACGGAATATCTGACGAACCTGAATAACTTCATCTGGTAAATCGTAGATATTTACGTTAGTGACCAATTCCATAAACGTATAACTTTCTTCATATGCGTTTTGCGCTCGCTGACGATAAGTCCCAATAGCATTACGATAAGCCGACTCATAATGACTAGCATCCAGCTCTATGTCAATAATATTATCGCCTAACTGTAGTCTAACGTATTCGATTAGATCTTGTTTAAGTGTTTCTAAAGTAGATTGAGATTGTTCTGCCATATGGACTCCATGTCCATATATTTAGCAGATTACCAAGCCTTTAATATAATCAAGTTGTCATTGCTACGACCTGTATATTTGGTTTCCGTAGTATTAATCTCTTTAAACGCTTTACGTGCCGCTGGTTTTCCTGCAGTCATGATAATCTTAATCTGTTCTTTGGGTTTGCGTAAAGTCTTTTGCACAGTAGTGACCGCATCGAATGCCAGTAATGACGAGCCTTTAATCGTAAATGTTCCTGCGTGAGTATCTGCCACAACATACATTAATTTGCGCTTGACCACATCATAAATGAAGGCTTCAGTAGCACCTACTAAACTTGTAGCAGGCAATGATTTAAGTCCAAGCTCAGCAAATTCTTTAAGATATTTGAATTTGATTGCTATTTTTTCAGGACTCACTGCCTTTTTGGCGCGAGGTTTACGCTCCACTTTCTTGAGCGAAATATAGGATTGACAGTCGGCCAATACTGTTTCACAGAATTTTACACAGCTTTTTAACTGTGTCTTAGTAAGATGACTATACCCTTCAACCAACTGTGGATCTTTGCCTTCTACCACTTCTTCAAGTTCCACTAATCGTAATTTCCATACGGCAGTGATATGCGAAATCATTTGTGTGGCAATATTCATGCCGCGAATTAGTGAGATGGGCTTGAAATTTGCCGACATTTTGGCGTCAGCTTCAATAAAATCATCATACATTGCCTCTAGTTCGGCAGCACATTCTGATGCTTTTTCTCGTAGATGATCTTGGATGGTCAGCTTTTGTTGTGCTGTTTCCTCTGAAGTAGCAACAGCTTTTTGTTCTTCTTGTTTAGAAGATAATAACTCGGTAAGATGCTCATCCAGTATAGATTGCTCATGTTCTTTGAGAATTAACCCCAACAATGTCATTCTGCAAATCCATCCTGTTGTTGTTTTTACACGACTATCCGAAATGCCACGCATTAATTTTGCTTCTTTGGCTTTTTGATTAATTTCAAAATATTGAATAATCATGTCTCTGGCATCTTTGCGAGTATAAGAATAATTATACCAATTGAATGCTTTTGTTAACGCGGTAACTCGATTATCATCGGTGGGTTGCGTAGGCCATTCTGGTTCTGAACCAATAAATTTGGCATCTTCGCCGCGTGGGACCAGTCGTTTGATTGTAGTTGAAAGTTTTTTCATAGTTCTATTATAGTATATATGTTGGGAGATGTCAACCTAACAGCATCGCAAAAATTATGTGATGATCTAAATTGTCTAAAAGTATAACTGCTGCCGCCTGTAAATCATTGTATCTTAGCGTTTCTTTCTTAAGACGCCTACATTCTACTGATTCTCTGCTAATTTCTTTAACCACGGAATCAATATTTCTAATCATTTTCTGAAGATCGCGGAGTGCCACCTTGTTCTTAACTCCGACAAGTTGTTTTTCCGCAATTGATAGACGTTCAATAATTTCATTCATAAAGTAATTATATGTATTTTAGAATTAATTGTCAATTGAACATTAACTAAATACTAGACTATGCCAAGATTAAGCCTATATCGTCCAAATCGTACCTCCGATTACCAGTACCTAGATCGTATCATATCCGAACGATATACAGTCGGTGGTCTTGATGTTTTTGTACACAAATACATGGGACCGATTGTGGATACAACAGACAATCCTGGTAATAAAGATGCGACTTTGCCAGTGTATACATCACAAAATCCAATGTTTATTGAAGATTTGCTGTTATTGGAAAATAGAGATCGTGCCTATGATCCCAACGTTTATATCATGCGTATGGTCTACATTCATCAGGATATCAACTTTGATCTAACACAATTTGGATTGTTCCTAAACAACGATACCTTATATTTGACCACTCATTATAATGATATGATTGACAGTTTTGGACGTAAATTGATGACAGGTGACGTATTGGAATTACCAAATATGAAGGATTATTACCCGTTAAATCAAAATGTTACCAGAGCATTGCCCAAATTTTACGTTATCCAGGATGCTGCATATGCTGCAGAAGGGTTTAGCCAAACTTGGTTACCTCATATATGGAGAATAAAAGCCACTCCGATGGTTAATGCACAAGAATATCAACAAATTGTCAACCAGCCGTTAATGCCAGATAATATTTGGGATAATGGAAACTTTTATCCACAAGGCATGGTAGTTGATAACGGTGGAAAATATTACGAAGCGACAAAAAATGTACCCCCAGGCACTGATATTAATGATCCAACTTATTGGGCATTGATTGAAAAACCAACTACTATGGGTGATATTAATTCAACAAGAAATAAAGATTTGGCAATCAATGATGCGTTAGTTATACAGGCCAATGTTGAAGTTCCTTTATCTGGATATGATAACGTTTCATTTTATATATTGCCCACTACCCCTACTGGCGAACCAAGTTCACAAGGATTAAATGCCAGTGAAACAATCCCAACAGTAGACAGTGATCAAATTGGAGAAGGCAATACTCCAAAGAATTTTGGATGGACCATAGGATATTTAACAGGTGGCAAGATGGCTCCTAATGGATTACCAGTCACTCCTGGAGTTAGTTTTCCACTTAGTCCAAGCACAGGAGATTATTGCTTACGATTAGATTATTTTCCAAATAGACTGTTTAGATTCAATGGTGGAGCATGGTTATCTATCAGTGAAGATGTACGTACTCCATTAGATTGGGGTCCACAAAATCAAACTCAACGAAGTTCTTTTGTCAATAATACATATACGGTGCCATCAACCGACCAAGGTAATATCCCATCACGCCAATCATTATCAGAATTACTTAAACCAACGGCTGATAATGGCAATGATGGTGGAAATTTACCACCTAAACCAAGACCTCCAGGACGATAATGCAACAATATTTTTTTGACGGACAAATACGTCGATTTATAACTCAATTTGCCAGAATGTTTTCTGGATTTCAAGTAGAATTTGGACGAAATGAAGCAGGTGCTGCAAACACAGGAGATACTCTTTATCGTGTGCCAATACGTTATGGTGACAGTACCCGACAAGTACAAACTATTTTACAAGAAAATAGTGCAAGCAATATGCCATCTACACCTTTAATGACATTTTACATCACAGGGCTAGACTTTGATCGTCCACGTATGCAAAATCCAACTTATATTGATAACAAAGCCATACGCCAGAGAGAGTATGATCCTGCAACTGGAATCTATGAAACAACTCAGGGCAATGCATTTATGGTTGAGCGTTACATGCCTGCCCCATATAAACTTTCAATTAATTTAGACATTTGGACTAGTAATACCAATCAAAAAATGCAAATTTTAGAGCAAATGTTGCCCTTATTTAATCCAAGTTTAGAAATACAAAGCACAGATAATTTTTTAGACTGGACAAGTTTAAGCATAGTTGAGTTAGTAAGTACAGGATGGAGTAGTCGTAGTATTCCTCAGGGAACAGAAGATCCTATTGACATTTCTACAATTAAATTTGCGTTGCCAGTATGGCTATCATTGCCTGCCAAAGTTAAAAAGTTGGGTGTGGTTGAAACTATTATTGCTTCTATATTTGATGGGTCAGGTGATTTGGTAAATGCAATATCTGATAGTGATTTGCTCCTAGGAACACGACAGTACATCACACCCTACGGATATCAAGTTGTATTAATCGGCAATAAATTGCAAATTTTAGCACGTTCTGCCACTGTTGACGAGAATAATTTTCAACTGCCACCTCCGGATCCAGTTGAGCCAAGTAATATATTATGGACACCCATAGTTAACATGTATGGCGTATTGCGTCCAGGCATAAGTGTGGTTGCATTAACTCAAGAAGATGGTAGTCAAGTATATGGAACGGTAAGCTTTGATCCTTCTAACGATCAATTTTTATTATTTTCAGTAATGCCAGAATCTATACCAGCAAATACAATGGCACCAGTTAATTCAGTTATTAACCCTCGTGTTAGCGGGCCTGGACAAGGATTACCCGCTGCTGCATTTGGTCAAAGATATTTGCTGACTGAATCGACCGGAAGTGACAACGGATATGCACAATCATGGGCAGGTACAGTGGGCGAAATATTAATTGCCTATCCAAATGACATCATTCAATATGATGGTTCACGCTGGGTAGTTTCTTTTGATGGGCAATCAAGTCCTGTAAATACACAATACGTGACAAACATTACAACCGAAATCCAATATCGGTGGACAGGTTATGATTGGGTTAAGTCATATCAGGGATTATATCCGGGCGGCCAATGGAGTCTTATAATTTAAAAATTGTCAATGCGGTTGGCATTTGGTTTTACAGCCAATCTACTAATCGTTATCTATATCTACTAAGAAATGATGTTAAAAATCCTGATTCATGGGGGTTAGCAGGTGGAAAAATAGAATCGGGTGAAAGCATTATGGCGGCAATGGTACGAGAATGCGAAGAAGAACTAGGATCTATGCCTGATTATATCAAGCTAATGCCGTTAGAAAAGTTTACAAGTGCCGATAATGGCTTTGTATATAACACTTTCTTTTGTATTGTAGCAGATGAATTTAAACCAATTCTTAATGATGAGCATCTAGGATATGCTTGGATTGATTCAGGAACTTGGCCTAAACCTTTGCATCCCGGATTATGGAGTACAGTAAATTTTGAGGCTGTACGCAGCAAAATAGCTATTATACAAACTCAACTTCAAACATCACAATGAGTTATAAAATCTCTATTTGATAAAGTTTTTGTATTTGGGCATGATAACCATTCTGGTGGCATGTTAAGTTCATTACCAACCATGATAAACATAGTTCCACTGTAGGCGGTTATGATATTAGTGACTTGTTGAATCCAATTATCATGTCCTGCCACGGTTTCTTTACAGTAACCTATTAAATAAACTTCTTTATGTCCATCGAATGCCGCAAGATAAATGGGTAATACTGTAGTACATATGTGTGGGTATTGCGGAATTAAATAAAATTCACCTGTTTTTTTTGTGCAATTTTTAGCAGTTGTATATACAATGTTATTTTTTGTATAATTACTTTCTATTAGTAATTGTAAATTATTGTAATCAGTATCAACAGTAAAATCCAATCTCATTTGTAGGGATATTTTACTTGTGCCATAAGTTTGTAATTTTAAACTTCCCAATAATCCGCCACGATGTTTTTCTAATACACGGTAGTCAAATCTTTCCTGATCATCACTGCTGCCTATAACAGCAGCACGTCCTGATAAGTGTTGATTCACAATAGGATTTTCTATCCATTCACGTTTTTCATGTTTTCTTCCACCGGAAAATTTAGTTTCTGTAATTACAAATTCGCCTGGATAATCTCGTCTGTACCTAGCTTCCATGTTATTATGCCGTGTAAGTACTGTTGGCAGTAAATCCTAGCACGATGGCTGTGCCTGTATTGGCGTATGTGTAAGTTCCTACAACGTTAGCATTGCCAGGATAGTTTGCTATAGGAATTGATATAATTACAATTCCAGATCCACCTGCACCGCCAGTAGCATTGTAAGATCCGCCACCCCCACCACCGGAGTTGACTGTGCCAGCATTACCTGTATTACCACCACCACCATTGCCACCCGTACTGGTACTACTAGAACCAGCTGCTCCACCGCCGGCTAACCAATAGTTACCAGAAATTAGTTGCCCTGCGGTTGACCCAGGTATGGCATTTATTATACCAACACCACCCGATGCGGTACTTGCTCCGTTGGCACCTTGCCCCCCTGCTCCTCCGCCACCGCAAAATGCTGTTCCTGAGGTACTATACCCGCCCGGATATCCTTGTCCAGGGATGCCAGGACCAAATCCACCATATGCACCATAGTTGTTTTGCTGACTATCACCACCACCTGAACCGCCGATATTGCCCGTCCAAGCAGCACTTGAGTTATAAGTACCCCCACCCCCGCCACCAATCGCAGTAACTCTTGATGATGCGCTGGAACCAAATGTACTGTTACCACCATTATTGGCCGGACTAGTACTTTGTGTATTTGTAGCACCTGCACCACCTAGTCCTATGTTGGCAGTATACGTAGTACCTGGAAATAGTGTGTATGCGGCAAAACTTACAACTCCTCCTGCTCCGCCGCCCCCGCCAACATACCCACCACCGCCACCGCCACCTGCGACCACTCCAAGTATTACATTGTAAGCCGCTGCACTGGTATTAATATTAGCCCACGCTCCGTTGACATATGCTTCCAGTACGTTTGATGTGTTACTATACCTAATCATACCATTGGCAGGAGTTGGTCGCTGTGCTGTATTACCCACAGGAACTGTTAATGCTCCTGTACCATTTGCTGTGATATTTTGATTAGTGTCAATGGTTAATGCTGCTGTTCCGTTAGTTTGAAATTGTAAATTACCACTGGCATCTACGGTTTCTACCAATCCCGAACTATTTGCGTTTATGATGGTTGTCATGCTATATTAGCCCATGCTGAATTTATATATCCCTCAAGTTTAAGAATAGTGGTATTATATCTAATCATACCATTTACTGCCGGAGAAGGACGTTGTGCTGTATTACCCACAGGAACTGTAAATGCGCCAATTCCGTTGAATGTTATGTTTTGACTCGTATTAATGGTTAATGCTGTGTTACCATTTGTTTGAAGCGTGAGATTGCCAGTGGCATCTCCTGATTTAGTAAGAGTGCCTACAGTTGCGTCTGCTTGTACGTTTATACTTGATGCCATACTAGTATTTAGTTGATATTAGCTGGATTAATTATCGCAGTGGAGGTTACTCTGTCTATGGTCATAATACCTTGACAAGTGACATTCCAATTTTCTGATGTACTATCCCGTTCACTTGAACTCGGTACATTCAATATAAAATGCTTAAATAGGTACTCTTTTTCATTTTCAAACACTCGCCAAACATGATCCATTGTTCCACAACCTGCTTGCCCGCGACTCTGATTGAATCTAATAGAGTACTTGTTCATATCACCTCAGCCGGTGGGCGTTGACAAGATTGATTGTTAGCTACTCGCTGCGCCTGAATGTTGATGTGAACAAATTTAACCAACTCATCAGATTGATTTGCAGTAATAGAGTGTGCCAGCCATGCTGGGGTTAAAATTAACTGTCCTACTTTTGGGTTTAGTACTACAAATTTAGAACCATGTGTAACTTGTGTTATATCTTCTTCATCCAGATCCATTTGAATTTTGCCTGCCCGTGGGTCATGCAATAATAATTGTATAGAATTTTCTGGAACTTCTAAAAAATAAAAACCAACGATTTGATTACCATTTCCGTGTGTATGGTGTTCCATGTATGAATGTTTTTCATAGGTTTGAAGCCACATAGATTCATATACAGTTTGGTAATTTTCCATCAAGTAACCTTGACGTTTTAAAATGTTCCAAGATGATTGAAGTATGTATTTTGCAAAATCAAAAATCCTCTCGTCATGAAAAAACGTATTGGACATTCTTGTATCGGATTGATCGTGATATTCCGGGTCTTCTGCGACCCGTTTTACCAAATCTACATTGTCTAAATCAAACGCCGAGTATATCGGCGTAGTAAACAGTAAATTTTCATCAAAATCGTTTTTATCTATTCTATTCAAAATTAAATTCTCTTTATGGTGTGTTAGTTACTGATTTGGTAATACGTAATTCTGCCATTCTTTGTGCCGCAGCAGCAATTTGTTCATCAGTTGGAATCCAACCATAGGATGTCCAGATAGTTTTGTTATACTGTAATTGTAATTCAGCGGTAAATGAATCGCCAACTGCAAATGTCTGAGAATCATCTTGTGCTAGTGTGTCATAAGTTACTGTTGTTTGTTCGAGTGAAGGAGTATCTTCTTGAGTAACTATTTGCTTTACAACACCGTTTTCTATGAATAACCAGTTTTTTGCCATTTTAAGATTCTTTTTTTAAATTTTCTAAATGTAGTACTTCATAATTAGTTGGTAACGGAGATACCGTTTGATTGGATATTTGTAGTGCTGTTTCAGATAATAATCCCTGTTGTACACAAAGTTCCAACGCTGGTCTATTTTTTAAAATTCTAAGAATTGTTTCATCACTTAATCTACCACAAGAAATAAGCTGTGCTTGTGCCGATTTTACTAATCGTAGTTTTAATTCTTCAAAAAAATTAATTTCATACATTTCATCATCTGTTTTGCCAGGAATTCGAATTTTTTCAGCTTCTATGGCCAGTGCCGCTTCAAATTCTGTTAAAAATTTAATTTCATTAGCACAGTCTTGAAATAGTTCTGTGTTTTGATCTTGATAAATTAAATATTCCTTGTATTCGAAAGAATCTTTGTCCAGTGTTTGTTCTGATTTTTCTTTGTTTAATTCGGCCAATTTATAAGCAAGTTTTCGTTGACTCAATTGATTGCGAATTACTCGCAGTTTTTCCCAAACAGTTTCGCCTTCTAGATCATATATATACTGTGCGTTGTGATTTACTCTTGACATTTATCTTCCTATTGTGTAATTATTTAGTTGAGCTTATTACTGGTAGATTTTTATTTCTTTAATTGAATCCAGCGCCGCCAGCAAGCTGGATGGAACTTGACATGCTTGTTGTAGAGCAAACTAGTGCTCCACAGGAATTTATTCTTGTTACTTGGCCGCTGTTATAAAAGAGTCCATTTACTCCCACTTTGGCACCAGTACCATAAAAACCTGTGTTTCCTACATTTGTTTCACTGCCAACTAATGCTCCACAAGCATTTATTCTTGTTACTAAATTATAGATTACTGCCGAACCACCAACTACTCCTACTCCTTGATAAAACAATCCATTGCTGCCAACAGCAGCACCCCCTAGTCCATATCTACTAGTTCCTACAGTTGTTTGACTACCAACCAGTGCTCCGCAGGCATTTATTCTAGTTACTGTTTTTCCTGCACATCCAGATCCATTGCCGCCATAAAACAATCCGTTAACGCCCACTAGTGCTCCTGCTAAGAGAAGCCTAGCAGTTCCTACAGTTGTTTGACTACCAACCAGTGCTCCGCATGCATTTATTCTAGTTACATAAGCCACCGCGCAAGAACCAGCATAAAATAACCCATTGACGCCTACAGCAGCCCCACCTGGTGTACAATTTATATAAACCACTCCGGCGGTTGTTTCACTGCCAACCAATGCTCCACATGCATTGATTCTGGTTACTTTATTACAACTGCGTCCGCCAAAATACAATCCGTTGCTGCCCACTTTGGCACCAGCAATACCATATCTACAGGTGCCTACACCTGTAGTGCAACTAGCAATTAACGATCCGCACTGACCTACTCTAGCAGTAGTAGCAGAACTATAAAACATTCCAAAATTTAGTGTTCTGCCATAAAAATTTGATACCCCTACAGTACCAGAGCAAATACCGGCAAGAAATCTAACGGCAGAACAATTAAAACCAATTGACCCACTAATAGATAAAAAGCCACCAACATTACAGGGAGCACCAGCGGTAGCGCAACTGACATTGGAAACCAGCGCACCAGATGAATCTATTCTGGTTACGATATTTGTTGGGAGTACGTTACTACTGCCTCCATAAAACAATCCATTGCTACCAACAGCAGCACCCGCTAATGCACTTCTACAAGTCCCTACGTTTGTTTCGCCACCAACAAGTGCTCCACAAGCATTGATTCTGGTTGCTATATTAGTATATACACAACCTGAGTGTCCGGATTGGTATCTCCCACCATAAAACAATCCATTGCTACCCACAGCAGCACCCGCTAATGCACTTCTACCAGTCCCTACATTTGTTTCACTGCCAACAAGTGCTCCACAGGCATTGA
>Ga0007794_10000208_pt1 | contig 18884 bp, 16 predicted proteins | sample CryBogmetaGMA5M_FD_60365 | JGI IMG/M metagenome (GOLD analysis project Ga0007794, IMG submission 60365) | Freshwater microbial communities from Crystal Bog, Wisconsin, USA - MA5M | ecosystem: Environmental > Aquatic > Freshwater > Lake | place: Crystal Bog, Wisconsin, USA | collected 2009-07-06
GAACGACTGACGTGACCGGTGCGGTTGATCTGCCTGAAGGCGTAGAAATGGTAATGCCTGGTGATAATATATCAGTAAAAGTTAAATTGATATCGCCGATCGCCATGGAAGATGGTTTGCGTTTCGCAATTCGTGAAGGCGGTCGTACAGTTGGTGCGGGTGTTGTTGCATCAATACTTGAATAATGATTTGGATTAGTATAATATAGCAAGTTCTGTAAAGTTTGTCTGAATAGGTCAGTAGTTCAATTGGTAGAATGGCGGTCTCCAAAACCGCTGGTTGGGGGTTCGAGCCCCTCCTGGCCTGCCAGTCAGATTAAACAAATCAATATTATCTATAATAATAAATAACACATGAATACTCAAGCAGAGCCAGCAACATCAGTTGCTGATATTGTCAAGCAGGTTTTTTCAGTCATCTTAGTGATTGCTGGTGTAGCCGCATTCTACTACTTCTCAGCGGATCACCCTTATTTCAAAGAAGTTCGGCTTTTGTATCGAGTCCTCGGATTGGTCGTTGTCATGTTGATGGTATTGGGCATGGTGTTAACAACTGGTTTGGGTCGCACTGTTTGGAGTTTCGCGTTAGAATCCCGACAAGAAGTCAGAAAAGTCGTATGGCCTACTCGTGACGAGACGGTTCGTACCACGTTACTGGTGTTCGCAATGGTTTTTATCGTGGGCTTGATTCTGTGGTTGCTGGATATGTTCCTCTTTTGGGGTGTTCGCTATTTAACTGGACAGGGCGGGTAAGGGAATGTCATTACGCTGGTATGTTGTTCACGCTTATTCAAACTTTGAAAATAAAGTTAAGCAAGCCTTAGAGGAAAGAATTGAGAGGGAAGGTCTTCAGCAGTATTTCGGAAAGATTCTCGTTCCTACCGAAGAAATTGTTGAGATGCGTATGGGGCAGCAGCGCAAAAGTGAAAGAAAATTTTTCCCGGGCTATGTGCTTGTGCAAATGGAGTTGACTGACGAAACATGGCATTTAGTTAAGGATGTGCCTAGGGTCTTGGGCTTTATAGGTGGTACTTCAGATCGTCCGGCTCCTATTTCTGAAAAAGAAGCGATGTCTATTCTTAATAGAGTTGAGGAGGGCGTTAATAAGCCTCGTCCGAAAACTTTATTTGAGGCAGGAGAGGTAATTAGAGTCATTGACGGGCCATTTAAAGATTTTAATGGTGTAGTTGAAGAAGTTAATTACGAGAAAAGCAAATTAAAAATATCAGTGCTAATTTTTGGCCGGTCAACCTCTGTTGAGTTAGGTTTTGGGCAGGTTGAAAAAGGCTGATAGCAAAAACGTAAACTTTGAGTTTATGTTGTTTTACTGGATCTCTGCCTTAATAAGGTAGGGATTTTTGTGTCTAGGGGGAGCTGAAAAGCGTTTGTACCCATATTGGAGTAAAAAATGGCAAAAAAAATAACGGCATACATCAAACTGCAAGTAAAAGCAGGTGAAGCAAATCCAAGTCCACCAGTAGGTCCAGCACTGGGTCAACGTGGTGTTAACATTATGGAGTTTTGTAAAGCATTTAATGCGAAAACACAAGACGTAGAAAAAGGCTTGCCTTTGCCTGTAGTTATTACCGTTTATAGTGATCGTAGCTTTACTTTTATCACTAAAACACCCCCTGCTTCAATTCTTTTGAAGAAAGCAACCGGGATAAAAAGTGGTAGCAGTAATCCAAATACCAAAAAAGTCGGTACAGTGACCTTGGCACAATTGGAAGAAATTGCTAAAACAAAAATGGAAGATTTGAATGCTGCAAATCTTGAGGCAGCTATAAAAACAATTGCAGGCAGTGCGCGTAGCATGGGTCTGAATGTGGAGGGGTTGTAATGGCTAAGTTATCAAAAAAAGCAAAATTAGTTAAAAGCAAAGTCGATAGAACCAAGCAATATTCAGTGATTGAGGCTGTAAACATATTGAAAGAACTGGGCACAGCTAAATTTAACGAAGCTATAGACGTTAGTGTTAATTTGGGTGTTGATCCACGTAAATCAGATCAAAACGTACGCGGCGCGACTGTATTACCTAACGGTACCGGTAAAACAGTTCGGGTAGCTGTGTTTACTCAAGGCCCTAATGCAGATGCAGCAAAGGCAGCGGGTGCTGATATTGTAGGCATGGAAGATCTGGCCGAGCTTGTTAAAAAAGGCGAGATGAACTTTGATGTCGTTATAGCGTCACCTGATGCAATGCGAGTTGTCGGGCAGTTAGGTCAGATTTTAGGCCCAAGAGGCTTAATGCCAAACCCCAAAGTTGGGACTGTAACCGCTGATGTTGCAACAGCAGTAAAAAATGCCAAATCCGGACAAGTACGTTACCGTACTGATAAAGGCGGCATTATTCACTGTACACTAGGAAAAGTCACTTTTGAAGCGGCAGATATACAGGGAAATTTAGAGGCATTGCTTTCTGATTTACGTAAAGCAAAGCCAACTGCTGCGAAAGGCATCTATATTAAAAAAATAACCTTATCTTCAACCATGGGTCCAGGTCTGTGGCTTGATGCAAGTAGTATTGCAAGCTAAAAAGATATAAAAACTTTGGGTTGCCGTTTAATTCGGTAACCGTCAAAGACCGCAGGAGTTGAAAAACTTAATACCGGCATGATTGAAAAATTATGTTTCCTGCGCAGATGGTAGTGGAACCTAAAACAGGGGAAAAATACCGTAAGGGGCATTCGAAAGAATGTGTTTTATTAATTCTGGAAAAATATTTCAGAAAATACCGGAGCTAAGCTGTGGCACTAAATTTAGACGGCAAAAAAGCTGTCGTAGAAGAAGTAGCTCAATTCGCTGCAAATGCACATTCTGCTGTTGCGGCAGAGTACCGTGGATTAACCGTCACGGAATTGACCGAGCTGCGAAAAACGGCGAGAGAAACTGGCGTTTATTTGCGTGTGGTCAAGAATACATTGGCAAAGCGGGCTGTAGCGGGAACAGAATTTGAATGCATGCAAGACGGGCTAACAGGTCCATTATTGATTGCATTTTCTATGGAAGATCCCGGATCTGCAGGCCGTTTAATCAGTAATTTTGCTAAAACGCATGACAAATTAATCACAAAGATTGTTGCTATTGGTGGACAGGCATTTGATGGGTCTGAGCTTGCGCGATTGGCGAGTTTGCCTACTCGCGATCAAGGTATCAGTATGTTAATGTCTGTAATGAAAGCACCAGTCGAGAAATTTGTGCGTACCTTGGCAGCTGTTAAAGAACAGATGCAAGAAGCCGCATAAACACAATTATCCAGTTTAAAACCAAATTTTTTTAGAGGAATACACAATGGCGATCTCACAAGCCGATATCTTGGAAGCAGTCTCTAACATGACTGTCATGGAAATTGTTGATTTAATATCAGCGATGGAAGAAAAATTCGGCGTATCTGCAGCTGCTGCAGTAGCTGCTGCTCCTTCTGCTGCTGCCGCAGTTGTTGAAGAGCAAACAGAGTTTGATGTTATTTTAACATCATTCGGCGAAAATAAAGTTTCAGTAATTAAAACAGTACGTGGCATCACCGGTTTAGGCTTAAAAGAAGCCAAAGATGCTGTTGAAGGTGTTCCAACAGTACTGAAAGAAGGTATCCCTAAAGCAGAAGCAGAAGATATTAAAAAGCTGCTTACTGAAGCTGGCGCTACTGTCGAAATTAAATAAAATAATTTTGACGAAATTGAAGGGGCGCAATTACTGCGTCCCTACTTAAAGTATGGCTGGTGGCTTGTGCCACCGGCCTTTTACTGCTTGTAACAAATACACAGTAGAAATAATTCATGACGAAAAGGTTTGGAAGCGATATGTCCTACTCTTTTACCGAAAAAAAGCGTATTCGAAATAACTTTGGGAAAAGTACTGAAGTACTTGAAGTCCCTTATCTCTTGGCAACTCAGATTAATTCTTATGCCGGCTTTTTGCAATCTGGCGTTTCGCCTGAAAAGCGCATAGACACAGGATTGCATGCAGCTTTTTCCAGTGTTTTTCCTATTGACAGCCATTCTGGCTATGCGGTACTGGAATATGTAAAGTATAGATTAGGTGAGCCCACTTTTGACGTAAGAGAGTGTCAACAAAGAGGGGCAACTTATGCAGCTCCTTTGCGGGTATTAGTGCGCCTGGTTATTTATGACAAAGAAGCAGCTGCTAATGCCAAGGTTGTAAAAGACATTCGCGAGCAAGAAGTCTACATGGGCGAATTGCCCTTGATGACTGATAATGGAACTTTTGTTATCAACGGCACTGAGCGAGTTATAGTGTCTCAATTACATCGTTCTCCCGGTGTATTTTTTGACCATGACAAAGGTAAGACTCATTCGTCCGGTAAATTATTATTTAATGCACGGGTAATTCCTTATCGCGGCTCATGGCTGGATTTTGAATTTGACCATAAAGACTGTGTTTATGTGCGTATAGACCGTCGAAGAAAAATACCTGCAACCATTTTACTCAGAGGGTTGGGCTATAGTAACGAAGAAATGATTAACATTTTCTTTGAAACCAACAAATTTACTCTTAATGCAGATAAATGCCTGTTTCATATTGTGCCAGAAAGGATGCGCGGTGAAATTGCAGCATTTGATATAAAACATAACGATCAGATATTGGTAGAAGAAGGACGTAGAATCACTGCCAAGCATATTCGCGAAATGAATAAAGCTGGTTTGGCTGAAGTTGAGGTTCCAAGAGAATATCTTACCGGCAAGATTCTGGGTCATAACCTGATCGATCAATCAACCGGTGAGCTTATTGCTAATGTCAATGAAGAGCTGACACCTGCTTTGATTGAGCGCTGCATAGATAGCGGTATTACTGAAATTAATACGTTGTTTGTAAATGACTTGGATAACGGGCCGTATATAAGTAACGCCATGAAGATAGATACGACCGCCAATGCCTTGGAGGCGCTGGTTGAAATCTACCGTATGATGCGACCTGGCGAGCCACCTACTAAAGAATCAGCCGAAAATTTGTTTCAAAATTTGTTTTTTACCGACGACAGATATGATTTATCAACTGTTGGTAGAATGAAGTTTAATCGTCGATTAGGACGAGAAGAAACCACTGGTTCCGGTACATTGACTAAAGATGACATTATTGATGTCCTCAAAGAATTAATAGCTATTCGTAACGGTAATGGAACTGTTGACGACATTGATCATTTGGGCAATAGACGGGTACGTTCTGTTGGTGAAATGATTGAAAACCAATTTCGTGTTGGTTTGGTCAGGGTTGAGCGGGCTGTTAAAGAGCGTCTGACGCTTGCCGATTCAGAAGGCTTGATGCCGCAAGAAATTATTAATGCAAAGCCGGTTTCGGCCGCAGTTAAAGAGTTTTTTGGTTCAAGTCAATTATCCCAGTTTATGGATCAAAACAATCCATTGTCTCAGGTAACTCATAAGCGCCGCGTATCTGCTTTAGGACCCGGTGGCTTGGCAAGAGAGCGTGCCGGCTTTGAAGTGCGTGACGTACATGCAACTCATTATGGTCGCGTATGCCCAATTGAAACGCCTGAAGGACCCAATATTGGTTTGATTAACTCATTATCAGTCTATGCACGCACCAATGGCTATGGCTTTTTAGAAACGCCTTATAGAAAAGTTATCAATGGAATTGTAACCGATGAGGTTGATTATCTTTCTGCGATTGAAGAAGGTGAGTTTGTCATTGCGCAAGCCAGTGTTGCTGTTGATGAAAGCGGCAAGCTTGTAGAAGGTTTGGTGTCGTGCCGACATAAAGATGAATTTGCTTTGGCAATGTCTGATACTGTGCAGTATATGGATGTGTCATCAAAACAAATTGTATCGGTCGCTGCATCCATAATTCCGTTCCTGGAACATGATGATGCTAACCGTGCATTGATGGGTTCAAATATGCAGCGCCAGGCTGTTCCTACATTAAGAGCTGAAAAGCCATTGGTAGGTACGGGTATGGAAAGAATCGTTGCTAAAGATTCTGGCGTTACTGTCGTCGCTGCCCGTGGTGGTAGTATTGAAGCAGTCGATGCGGCAAGAATTGTAGTGCGCGTCAATGACACTGAAACTGAAACAGGTGCGCCAGGTGTTGATATTTATAACCTGACTAAATATACACGATCAAACCAAAATACTTGTATTAATCAAAAGCCTTTGGTGAAGCCTGGCGATATAGTTAATGCTGGCGATATTATGGCTGACGGTCCTTCCACCGATATGGGCGAGTTGGCATTGGGTCAAAATATGTTGGTCGCGTTTATGCCATGGAACGGTTATAACTTCGAAGATTCTATTTTAGTATCCGAGCGTGTTGTTAAAGAAGATCGTTTTACTACGATTCACATCGAAGAGAAAACTTGCGTCGCGCGGGATACCAAGCATAGTCCGGAAGAAATTACTGCCGATATTCCAAATGTCAGCGAAGAGGCTTTATCCAAGCTTGATGCGTCCGGAATCGTATACGTTGGCGCAGAAGTTAAGGGTGGTGATATTCTGGTAGGTAAAGTCACACCAAAAGGTGAGACTCAGCTAACCCCGGAAGAAAAACTGCTACGTGCAATTTTTGGTGAAAAAGCCGCCGATGTAAAAGATACATCATTACGTGTCCCTGGTAGTATTGAGGGTACGGTTATTGATGTTCAGGTGTTTACTCGTGATGGTGTAAAGAAAGACAAGCGTGCTCTTGATATTGAGCAGGAAGAAATCAAGCGTTACAGAAAAGACCTTGATGATCAGCTTAAAATCCTCGAAGAAGATATTTTCGCTCGTGTTGCCAGAATGCTGATTGGCAAAATAGCCCAATCAGGCCCTGGTGGACACAAGGCAGGTACGGAAGTAACGCAAGATTATCTGAATGGTTTAAGACATTCAGAGTGGTTAAAAATAAAAATGAAAGATGAAGATATTAATCTTCAGCTGGAAACTGTTGTTGCTCAAGTTGAGCAGCAAAGAAAAGATTTTGATGAAAAATTTGAAGTTAAACGCAAAAAAATAACCATGGGCGATGATTTGGCACCAGGAGTGCTGAAAATGGTCAAGGTTTATTTGGCGGTGAAACGACGTATACAGCCTGGTGATAAAATGGCGGGTCGTCATGGAAATAAAGGTGTTATTTCCATGATCAGACCAATTGAAGATATGCCCTACACTGCAGATGGCAACCCCGTGGATATTGTTTTAAATCCACTGGGTGTACCTTCGCGAATGAATGTCGGGCAGGTTCTTGAGACTCATTTAGGCTGGGCTGCAAAAGGATTGGGTATCAAGATAGGCAAGATGCTTGAAGCCAAATATGATGCAGAGCAAGCTAAAGTTATTGCTATTAGAGAATACCTCGATAAAATCTACAACTGTAGTGGTCGTAAAGAAGATCTGGATTCATTTTCAGATAACGAGATTCTTGAAATGGCGACTAATCTGGTGGCTGGCGTACCAATGGCGACACCTGTATTTGATGGCGCGAGCGAAGATGAAATTCGGACTATGTTAAAATTGGCTGATTTGCCTGAGCATGGTCAAATTACACTTTATGATGGTTTGACGGGTGAACCATTCGAGCGGGAAGTCACTGTTGGTTATATGTACATGTTGAAGTTGAATCATTTGGTTGATGATAAAATGCATGCGCGTTCAACAGGTCCTTACAGTCTTGTTACTCAGCAACCATTAGGCGGAAAAGCACAGTTCGGAGGTCAGCGTTTTGGTGAAATGGAAGTCTGGGCTTTGGAAGCTTATGGAGCAGCCTATACCTTGCAAGAGATGCTTACTGTTAAGTCGGATGACGTCACTGGTAGAACGCGTATGTATAAAAACATCGTTGACGGTGATCATAAAATGGAAGCGGGTATGCCCGAATCGTTTAATGTTTTAATAAAAGAAATCCGGTCGTTGGCAGTTAATATAGAATTACAGCGGGAATAAAATCCCGAATAGAGATGCTGTAATGCAGCATCTCTATTGTTGTTTTATATAGAGAACTTAGGGCTTTAATAATACGTTACGTGATTTATTTTAACCGCTTATAGCACCTGATTAAGTGGTCTATTGAATGGCCAATTAATTTAGATAATGCCGATATTTGCACTGTAGAGACGCGCTCATCGCGTCTAAGCCTGTTCTGGACTACACCAGAAACTACTTAAAGAGGACAAGCTCTTGAAAGATTTAATGAATTTCTTAAAGCGTCAAGGTCGTGCTGATGATTTCGACGGGATCAGTATTGGCTTAGCTTCACCGGACATGATCCGTTCCTGGTCTTATGGCGAGGTAAAAAAACCTGAAACAATTAACTACCGTACGTTTAAACCTGAGCGTGACGGTTTGTTTTGCGCCAAAATTTTTGGCCCTGTTAGTGATTATGAATGTCTTTGTGGTAAATATAAGAGACTGAAACATCGTGGCGTAATTTGTGAAAAATGCGGTGTAGAAGTCACTTTGTCAAAAGTTCGCCGCGAGAGAATGGGGCATATTGATTTAGCAAGCCCTGTTGCACATATTTGGTTTTTAAAATCATTACCATCGAGAATAGCGCTGTTGTTGGATATGACACTGCGCGAAATCGAACGCGTCTTGTATTTTGAATCTTTTGTCATCCTGGATCCAGGTATGACGCCTTTGGAAAAGGGTCAGTTGCTGACTGACGATGAGTATCTTGATGCTGTAGAGCTACATGGTGATGATTTTGTTGCCAAAATGGGAGCAGAAGCAATCTATGATTTACTTAAAGCTATTGACTTAAAGGAACAAGTCGAAACGCTACGTGAAGAAATAAATTCAACTAATTCTGAAACCAAGATCAAGAAGTACTCAAAGCGTCTTAAGGTCATGGATGCGTTAATGAGTTCAAAGAATCGTCCTGAGTGGATGATCCTAAAAGTGCTGCCGGTATTGCCACCTGAGTTGCGCCCATTGGTGCCTTTGGATGGAGGCCGTTTTGCGACTTCTGATTTGAATGATTTATATCGCCGGGTTATCAACAGAAACAACCGATTGAACCGATTGTTGGACTTAAATGCCCCTGACATTATTGTTCGTAATGAAAAGCGCATGTTACAGGAATCAGTTGATGCGTTGCTGGATAACGGTCGTCGTGGTAGGGCTATTACTGGAACCAACAGGCGCCCACTGAAGTCGTTAGCCGACATGATTAAAGGTAAGCAAGGACGCTTTAGGCAAAATTTGTTAGGTAAGCGTGTTGATTATTCAGGTCGTTCAGTTATTGTTGTGGGTCCTACGTTAAGACTTCATCAATGCGGATTGCCGAAGAAAATGGCGCTGGAGTTATTTAAGCCTTTTATATTCAGTAAGTTACAATTTCGCGGTCTTGCCACAACCATTAAAGCTGCAAAGAAAATGGTTGAAAGAGAAGGTCCTGAAGTGTGGGATATACTCGAAGAAGTTATTCGCGAGCACCCGATTTTATTAAATCGTGCGCCTACGTTACATAGATTGGGTATTCAGGCGTTTGAACCTACCTTGATTGAAGGTAAGGCGATTCAACTGCATCCATTGGTTTGTAGCGCGTTTAATGCGGATTTTGACGGCGATCAGATGGCGGTGCATATTCCACTATCGATAGAAGCGCAGTTAGAAGCCAGAACATTGATGATGGCTACCAATAACATTTTGTCACCTGCGAATGGAGAGCCGGTTATTAATCCGTCCCAAGACGTGGTATTAGGTCTTTATTATATCAGTCGTGAAAAAATAAATGCCAAAGGTGATGGCAGTATATTTGTCAGCGTTGGCGAGATTCACAAAGCTTTAATGGCAAAATCAGTTGAATTACAATCAAAAATTCAATTGCGTATTACCGAAAAAGTAGTCAATGAGCATGGCGAGACTGAAGATAAGACGTACAGGGTAGAAACGACTGTAGGTCGTGCGTTAATCTGGGAAGTTGTTCCTGATCGTATGCCTTATGATCTGGTGAACTGTGATATGACAAAAAAGAATATATCACGGTTAATTAATTACAGTTATCGCTACTTGGGCAACAAAGATACGGTCGTGTTGGCAGACCAGTTAATGTATTTGGGATTCAGGTACGCAACTATTTCCGGAGTATCGTTTGGTATTGAAGATATGGCGATACCCGCTAAAAAAAGCGACATCATAAAAGCGGCTGATATGGAGGTGAACGAAATTCAAAGTCAATACGCCTCTGGTTTGGTTACTGATGGTGAACGCTATAACAAGGTTGTTGATATTTGGTCTCATGCCAATGATCAAGTTGCCAAAGTCATGATGGATGGACTGGGTGAAGAATCAGTTGTTGATGCGAACGGCAACGTAGTAAAACAAAAATCATTCAATTCAATTTTTATGATGGCTGAATCAGGTGCCAGAGGATCGGCGGCACAGATTCGTCAGTTAGCTGGTATGCGTGGCTTGATGGCAAAACCTGACGGTTCTATTATTGAAACGCCTATCACTGCCAACTTTCGAGAGGGTTTAGATGTATTACAATACTTTATCTCTACTCATGGAGCACGTAAAGGTCTGGCGGATACGGCACTAAAAACAGCTAACTCAGGCTATTTGACACGACGGTTGGTGGATGTAGCGCAGGATCTGGTTATTACCGGTAATGACTGCGGTACTTCAAACGGACTCATTATGACGCCCATTATTGAGGGTGGTGATGTGGTCGAGCCGTTATCTGAGCGCGTATTGGGTCGAGTTGCCGTTAATGACATACTGGACGCGGCAGGAGAGAACATAATAGTGCCTGCTAAAACCTTGTTGGATGAGCATTGGGTTGCCATTCTGGAAGAGCACGGTATTGATCAAGTTATAGTTCGTTCTATCATAACGTGTGAAAACAGACACGGTGTTTGTGCAGCTTGTTACGGTCGTGATTTAGGTAGAGGTCACCTTGTGAATATTGGTGAGGCGGTGGGCGTTATTGCCGCGCAATCAATTGGCGAGCCAGGCACACAGTTGACTATGCGAACCTTTCATATCGGTGGAGCTGCATCCAGATCAGTTGCAATAAGTAACGTACAGGTCAAGTCCTCTGGTACAGTGCGCCTAAATAATTTGAAGTCAGTAATAAACCGCGAAGGTAAGCTGGTTGCTGTTTCAAGATCAGGTGAAGTGGGTGTGGTAGATGATTATGGTCGTGAAAGAGAGCGATATAAAATTCCTTATGGCGCGGTTCTCTCGGTTCAGGAAGGATCAAGGATTAATGCAGGAGACATTATTGTTACTTGGGATCCATTTACTCATCCAGTTATTACTGAAGTTGAGGGTATTGTTGAACTCAAAGATTTTATTGATGGTGTTACTGTACAAAAACAATCTGATGAAGTGACTGGTTTAAGTTCGCTGGTAGTTACTGATCCAAAGCAACGTGGTTCCGCAGGTAAAGAATTACGGCCAATGGTTAAATTGTCGGACAATGAAGGTAACACAATTTATTTGCCAGGTACCGAAATTCCTGCACAGTATTTCTTGCCGGCAGGTGCTATTGCCGGTATTAAAGATGGTGGAGAAGTTAAGGTGGGTGACGTGTTGGCCAGGATTCCACAAGAATCCAGTAAAACCAGAGATATTACCGGTGGTTTGCCTCGTGTTGCAGATTTATTCGAGGCACGTAAAACAAAAGACCCTGCTATTCTTGCAGAGACCAGCGGCACTATTTCATTCGGAAAAGAAACCAAAGGCAAGCAGCGAGTCATTATTACTGATGCGCTTGGAGAGCAAATTGAAACCCTGATACCAAAATGGCGTCATATCACCGTATTTGAAGGTGAGTATGTAGAAAAGGGGGAGACTATTGCCGAAGGTGAATTAACGCCTCATGATATTCTCAGATTGAGAGGTATTGAGGAGTTGGCTAACTATCTGGTTAAAGAAATTCAAGATGTTTATCGTTTACAGGGTGTAAAAATCAATGATAAGCATATTGAGGCAATTATTCGCCAAATGCTTAGAAAAGTTGAGATTACGGCTTCTGGTGATACGGATTTCGTAAAAGGTGAGCAGGTTGAGCGTGCAGCAATGCGGGTTGAAAATGACAAAATGGAAAGTGAAGGAAAAATTCCTGCCAGTTATGAGTCAATATTGTTAGGTATCACCAAAGCATCATTGGCAACCGAATCATTTATATCTGCGGCTTCTTTTCAAGAAACAACGCGTGTATTGACTGACGCAGCTGTACGTGGGTTAAGTGATGGGCTGCAAGGGTTAAAAGAAAACGTTATTGTGGGACGATTAATTCCCGCAGGGACGGGTTTGGCTTACCATGAAAACAGAAAAAACAGATTTGCCCAGCATCAGGCGGTTGAGAGTGATGTCTCGGTTGCAGTTGATGCAGGGGATGTAGAAGAAGCACTTAAGCAAGCGTTAAATGTTTAAATAGGTTCTAAATATATTTTAGAAAAAATGGACTTGACCTGGTGAGTAATAACAAGTATTATGTTCTGCTCACATAAGCCAACGTGCTTAGGTCAGGTCGAAAAAAGCTAACCATTAATAAATAATGTTTTCAAAAATGGTTAATTTATTATCTGACAGTTAAATTGTATATCGGAGTAAACAAAGTTATGGCCACGATCAACCAATTAGTTCGAAAGCCACGCGCTAAAAAAGTAGAAAAAAGCAATGTTCCCGCATTGGAGGCTTGTCCTCAACGTAGAGGTGTGTGTACGCGTGTTTATACCACAACTCCTAAAAAGCCTAACTCGGCGCTGCGTAAAGTGGCAAGGGTAAGGTTGACTAACGGCGCTGAAGTGAGTAGTTACATTGGTGGTGAAGGTCATAATTTACAAGAGCATTCCGTGGTATTAATCAGGGGTGGTCGCGTTAAGGATCTTCCGGGTGTAAGGTATCACGTCGTGCGTGGCAGTTTGGATGCCTCGGGTGTAAACAATAGAAAGTGTGGTCGCTCCAAATACGGAACTAAACGACCTAAAAGCTAAAAGTGAGTTGGTGAGAAATGTCTAGAAGAAGAGTCGCTACAAAAAGAGAAATCATTCCGGATCCAAGGTTTGGTAGTATCATGCTAACCAAGTTTATGAATATGATCATGGAAAGTGGCAAAAAATCTATTGCTGAAGGTATCGTATATGGTGCTTTGGATGTCATTGAAAGCAAAGGTCATAGTGAGCCGTTAGAAGTATTGTCAAAAGCACTTGAAAATGTTCAGCCTCGGGTTGAAGTTAAATCTCGTCGCGTCGGTGGAGCAACCTATCAGGTTCCCGTTGAAGTTCGTCCTTCCCGTCGTATGGCTTTGGCTATGCGTTGGTTGATTGATGCTTCGCGCAAAAGAAACGAAAGAAACATGTCTTCCAAGTTGGCTGGTGAGTTGATGGATGCTTTTGAAAGTAGAGGGTCGGCAGCCAAGAAGCGGGAAGATACGCATAGAATGGCTGAGGCGAACAAAGCTTTCTCTCATTATCGTTGGTAGTCAGCGAAATAAATTGTAGACTGTATAGTCATTGTGCGTAAAACCCCAATCGATCGTTATCGTAATGTCGGTATTATGGCTCACATTGATGCTGGTAAGACCACAACGACTGAGCGCATTTTATACTATACAGGTGTGTCTCACAAAATAGGTGAGGTGCATGACGGTGCGGCAACCATGGACTGGATGGCTCAAGAGCAGGAGCGGGGGATAACAATAACCTCTGCAGCTACCACCTGTTTTTGGAGTGGAATGGAAAAACAATTTCCACAGCACCGTATTAATATTATTGATACGCCAGGGCATGTTGACTTTACTATTGAAGTGGAGCGTTCACTTCGTGTTCTTGATGGTGCGTGTGCGGTTTTTTGCGCTGTAGGTGGGGTAGAGCCACAATCTGAAACTGTTTGGCGTCAAGCTAACAAATACCATGTTCCAAGATTGGCTTTTGTTAACAAGATGGATCGTTCTGGTGCGGATTTCTTGAGAGTAATTGAGCAGATTGCGACGCGCTTGGGTAGTCACGCAGTTCCAATGCAATTGCCGATAGGTGCTGAAGATAAATTCTGCGGTGTTGTTGATTTAATCAAGATGAAAGCTCTCTATTGGAATGATGCTAATTTTGGCATGACTTTTGAAGAAAAAGAAATTCCTGTTGATATGCAAGATCTCTGCGAAAAGTGGAGAGAAGGTCTGATCGAAGCAGCAGCTGAAGCCAATGACGAGTTGATGGAAAAATACCTTCTGGAAGGGTATTTGACCAATGAAGAAATAAAAAAAGGCATTCGTGCTCAAACGATAGCCAATAAAGTTGTTCCAACATTTTGTGGGTCTGCTTTTAAAAATAAAGGTGTTCAGGCAATGCTGGATGCAATTATTGAATATATGCCTGCACCGACTGATGTTGAGGCCATAAAAGGCTTGCTTGAGGATGAGGTGACTGAAGGGCATAGATCTGCTGCTGATGATGAGCCATTCTCTGCTTTAGCCTTTAAAATTGCAGCTGACCCTTTTGTTGGGACGCTAACTTTTTTCAGAGTCTATTCTGGTGTCTTGAGTTGTGGAGATACTATCTACAATTCGGTTAAAATGAAAAAAGAACGTATTGGTCGCATAGTTCAGATGCATGCCAATAGCCGCGAAGAAGTTAAAGTTGTCTGTGCAGGGGATATAGCGGCGGCAATAGGGTTGAAGGATGTCACGACTGGTGATACCTTGTGTGATCTTAAGTCAATTATTGTTCTTGAGCGCATGCAGTTCCCTGATCCTGTGATTTCGGTTGCAGTAGAGCCAAAGACAAAAGCAGATCAGGATAAAATGGGCTTGGCATTAAGTAAGTTAGCCCAAGAAGATCCCTCCTTTCGAGTGCATACTGATGAAGAGTCGGGGCAGGTGATAATATCCGGGATGGGTGAGCTTCATCTGGAAATTATCGTTGATCGAATGAAAAGGGAATTTAATGTGGAAGCAAATGTTGGCGCTCCACAAGTTGCGTATAGGGAAACAATTCGCAATTCAGTAGAGCAGGAAGGTAAATTCATAAGGCAATCAGGTGGTCGAGGCCAGTATGGTCACGTCTGGTTACGAATTGAGCCGCAAGAAATTGGGGCGGGTTATGAATTTGTTAACGAAATTGTTGGTGGGGTAGTTCCTAAGGAATATATACCGGCAGTTGATAAGGGCGTGCAAGAGCAGTTAAAGTGTGGTGTTCTTGCTGGTTATCCTATGTTGGATGTAAAAGTTTCTATATTTGATGGTTCTTATCATGATGTAGATTCAAACGAACTGGCTTTTAAGATTGCCGGCTCTATGTGTTTCAGGGAGGGTGCAAGAAAAGCAAGTCCTGTTCTATTGGAGCCTATAATGAAAGTCGAGATATCTACTCCAGAAGAATATATGGGGGATGTTGTAGGCGATATCAATAGGCGTCGTGGCATAATTCAGGGTATGGAAGATATGCCGTCAGGTAAAACAGTTAGCTGCGAAGTACCGTTGTCGGAAATGTTTGGTTATGCAACTGATTTGCGTTCGGCAACACAGGGGCGAGCTACATACAGTATGCAGTTTGAAAAATACAATGAAACACCTGCACATATAGCAGAAGCGATCATTAATAAATCTTCATAAAATTGAATAATATAAAGGTATTAACTCATGGCCAAAGAAAAATTTTCACGTAGTAAGCCTCACGTAAACGTAGGCACAATCGGTCACGTTGACCACGGTAAAACAACACTAACTGCTGCATTAACAACAGTAATGGCAAAATTGCACGGTGGTGCCGTTAAAGCTTTTGATCAAATTGATAATGCGCCTGAAGAGCGGGCTCGCGGCATCACAATTGCTACGTCACACGTAGAATATGAATCTGCAAATCGTCACTATGCTCACGTTGACTGCCCAGGCCATGCTGATTATGTAAAAAACATGATCACGGGTGCTGCACAAATGGATGGCGCAATACTTGTTTGTTCAGCTGCGGACGGCCCAATGCCACAAACCAGAGAGCACATTCTGTTATCAAGACAGGTGGGTGTTCCTTATGTGGTTGTGTTCCTGAATAAAGCTGATATGGTTGACGATGAAGAGTTGATCGAATTGGTAGAGATGGAGCTCAGAGAGTTACTGGACATGTATGAATTTCCAGGTGATGACACACCGATCATTCGAGGTTCTGCTTTGCTGGCATTGCAGGGTGATGAGAGTGAAATCGGCATGCCTTCAGTTATTAAATTAGTAGAAGCCCTGGACAGCTACATTCCGTTACCGGAAAGAGCAGTCGATGGTGCATTCTTGATGCCTATTGAAGATGTGTTCTCAATTTCAGGTCGTGGTACTGTAGTTACCGGACGTATTGAGCGTGGTATTATCAAAGTCGGACAGGAAGTTGAGATTGTTGGTATCAGACCAACAGTAACTACAACAGTGACAGGCGTTGAAATGTTCCGTAAGTTGCTGGATCAAGGTGAAGCTGGCGATAACGTAGGCTTGCTCTTGAGAGGCACAAAAAGAGACGACGTAGAGCGTGGTCAGGTTTTGGCACACAAAGGCACCATTAAGCCACATGCTTTCTTTAACGCAGAAATTTATATATTATCAAAAGAAGAAGGCGGGCGTCATACACCATTCTTTAACGGTTATCGTCCACAATTCTATTTTAGAACGACTGACGTGACCGGTGCGGTTGATCTGCCTGAAGGCGTAGAAATGGTAATGCCTGGTGATAATATATCAGTAAAAGTTAAATTGATATCGCCGATTGCCATGGAAGATGGTTTACGTTTCGCAATTCGTGAAGGTGGTCGTACAGTCGGTGCGGGCGTTGTTGCATCAATAATCGAGTAATAAATATGTCTAATCAAACTATCAGAATCCGTTTGAAATCATTTGATCATAAGTTGATTGATCAATCGGCTGGTGAGATAGTAGAAACTGCAAGGAGAACAGGTGCACAAGTAAAAGGCCCTATTCCTTTGCCTACTAAGAAAGAACGTTTTACAATTTTGATTTCTCCGCATGTTAATAAAGATGCAAGAGATCAATATGAGTTAAGAACTTATAAAAGATTGCTGGATATCGTTGAGCCAACTGAAAAAACCGTAGATGCATTAATGAAGTTGGATCTTGCAGCTGGTGTTGATGTCCAAATAAAATTGAATTAAAAATAGAGGAATTGGCAGATGTCAATAGGTCTTATAGGTCGTAAATGTGGTATGACCAGAGTATTTTGTGAAGATGGTTCATCAGTACCTGTTACTGTTCTCCAGATTGACTCAAACAGAGTTACTCAGGTTAAAAGTCTTGATGTTGATGGTTATCGCTCAATCCAGGTAGCAGCGGGCGATAAAAAATCTTCAAGAGTCAATAAAGCAATGGCTGGTCATTATGCGGCGGCAAATGTGACAGCTGGACGAGGTCTTTGGGAGTTTAGGCTCGAAGATGGTGAAGGTGTTGATTTATCTGCCGGATCACAATTATCGCTGGATATTTTTACTGCGGGTCAAGTTGTTGACGTGCAAGGAAAAAGTATTGGTAAAGGTTTTGCTGGTGGTATCAAAAGGCATCATTTCAGTATGCAGGATGCAACACATGGTAACTCACGTTCACATAGAGTGCTTGGTTCCATTGGTATGTGTCAAACACCCGGGCGTGTATTTAAAGGCAAAAAAATGGAAGGTCATCTTGGTAATGTAAAAACAACCATTCAAAACCTGACCATTCATGCAATTGATACAGAAAGAAATTTAATTTTAGTAAAAGGCGCAGTGCCGGGTGCTAAAGGCGGTGATGTAGTCATTACACCCGCTATGAAAATGCGAAATAAAGGTTAAGTCATGGGTTTGCAAATACCTGCTTTAAATGAACAAGACTCATCCGGAAATGCACAAGTAGCTGAAAGCGTTTTTGGTCAGTCTTTTAATGAAACATTGGTGCATCAATTGGTAACTCGTTACCTGGCTGGAGCGCGTGCTGGTACTAAGGCACAAAAAACCAGATCTGATGTTAGTGGTGGTGGCTCAAAGCCATGGAGACAAAAAGGGACAGGCCGCGCAAGATCTGGTACAATACGCAGTCCGATTTGGCGTACTGGTGGTGTTGCGTTTGCTGCAAGACCCAGATCGTATGATCAGAAGCTAAACAAAAAGATGTTTCGTGTTGGGGTACGCTCAATTTTGTCTGAATTACTTAGGCAAAATCGTTTGGTAGTAAGCACTGATATTCTTCCTGTTTCAGTTAAAACGAAAGAATTAAACGAAAAACTAAAGAAAATTGATGCCAAGCGGATATTAATTGTTGTTGAAAGTGTAGATGCAAATTTAGCTCTGGCTTCAAGAAATATTCCTTACGTACAAGTTATTGAAGCTGTAAATTTAAATCCGGTTCTTCTGGTTTCGGCTGATAAAGTAATTGCTACGCCAGGTGCGTTGAAGCAATTAGAGGAGCGCTTGGCATGAGTATAAACAAATATCAGTTGGCAGGAGTTCTTGAGGCGCCCATTATCTCTGAAAAGAGTACGACTGCTGCAGAAAAATATAAACAATTTGTTTTTAAAGTGCAAAAACAGGCAACGAAAAAACAAGTTAAAAATGCAGTAGAATTAATGTTTGGCGTTGAAGTGGATTCTGTTCAGGTATTGAACGTGAAAGGCAAGCAGAAAAAAGTTGGTCGTACATTAGGCCAAAGATCAGATTGGAAGAAAGCTTATGTTAAGCTAAAGCCTGGTCATGATATAGAATTCTCTGCTGCTTAATTTATTAAAGTGATAGATCAATAGGAAACGGTAGAAAGCATGGCGATTGTAAAATCAAAACCGACGTCACCGGGATCACGGTTTGTTGTTCGCATCAAAAATGATGACTTACATAAAGGCAAACCTTATGCACCTTTACTTGCTAAAAAAAGTAAAAGTGGCGGTCGTAATAATCAGGGGCGTATAACTACGCGTCATATTGGTGGTGGTCATAAGCAACACTACCGTATTATTGATTTTAAAAGGAATAA
>Ga0007794_10000210_pt1 | contig 18760 bp, 13 predicted proteins | sample CryBogmetaGMA5M_FD_60365 | JGI IMG/M metagenome (GOLD analysis project Ga0007794, IMG submission 60365) | Freshwater microbial communities from Crystal Bog, Wisconsin, USA - MA5M | ecosystem: Environmental > Aquatic > Freshwater > Lake | place: Crystal Bog, Wisconsin, USA | collected 2009-07-06
GTCTTGAACTTGGCCACGATCTCCGTGAGGGCATGGGCCTGGGCGTCCAGGGACTCGGCGGCGGCGGCGGATTCCTCCACCAGCGCGGCGTTCTGCTGGGTCACTTCGTCCATCTGCACCACGGCCTTGTTGATCTCGTTGAGGCCGGTGCTCTGCTCCTGGGTGGCGCCCGCAATCTCGCTCACCAGGCTGGTGACCCGCTGGACATTGGCCACCACTTCCTGGATGGTCTCGCCGGCATGGGCGGCCACCTTGTTGCCGTCCGTGGACTTGGCCACGCTCTCGCGGATCAGGCCCTTGATCTCCTTGGCGGCGTCGGCGCTGCGCTTGGCCAGATTGCGGACTTCCGCAGCAACCACGGCGAACCCGCGACCCTGTTCCCCGGCGCGGGCGGCTTCCACGGCGGCATTGAGGGCCAGGAGGTTGGTCTGGAAGGCGATCTCATCCACCACACCGATGATCTCGTTGATCTTGGCGGAGGACTGGTTGATGGCCTCCATGGCGGAGATGACCTGGGTGACAGCGGCGCCGCCATCCTGGGCCACCTGGCGCGCCTTGCTGGACTCGGTGTTGGCGGACCGGGCGTTGTCGGCGGTCTGGTTCACATTGCTGGTGATCTGCTCCATGCTGCTGGCGGTCTCTTCCAGGCTGGCGGCCTGTTCCTCCGTGCGGCGGCTCAGGTCCGTGTTGCCCATGGAGATCTCGCCCGAGGCGGTGGAGATGGCCAGGGCCGCTTCCTGGATCTGGAGGATGGCCTCCTGCAGGCCGGCGATGGTGGCGTTGAGGGTGTTGCCCATCTCGCCGATCTCGTCCTTGTTCTTGATGTCCGAGCGCACGCTCAGGTCACCTTCGGCCACGGCCCCGAGGACCTCGCTGAAGCGGGCCAGGGGTCGGGTGATGGCCCGGGTCATGACGATGCCCGTGGCCACGCCAAAGACGACCGCCGCCAGCACCAGGACGATCATCACGGTGGTGGCGCTGTTGGCCAGCACTGTGTTGCTATCAGAGGATTCCTTGGCCAGCTTGAGCTTCATGTTCTGCAGGTCGTCCAGGGCCTTCTGCAGGTCCTGGTTGGCCTTGAAGCCTTCCCCCCGCAAGAGGGCCTCGGCCTCCTTGACCTTGCCCTGCTCCACCAGCTTCAGAGTCTTGTCCGAAGCAACATCATAGGCGTTGGCGGCGTCCTTGTAGGTCTTGAAGGCCGCCTTGCCCTTCTCCGTGAGCAGGGACTTGGCGAAGCTCTCTTCGATCTTGGCGCTCTCGGCATCGATCTCTTTGATGCGCTTGCCAAAGCGCTCCACATCCTGGGTCATGATGGCGTCCCGGACGTTCACCCGCTGGCGCTGGAAGAGCTGCATGATGTCGCCCATCTCGCCGAGGGGCACGGTCATCTTCTCGTAGAGGACGGTATCAGCCTCATCGATGAGCTTGATGTCCCGGATGCCGACGACGCCCACCACTGCCGCCAGGGCGGCGAGGAGCAGGTAGGAACCGATGAGCTTGGGGCCCATCTTGATGTTGTCGAGGAAACTCATGCTGTCTCCTGGTGCAGGTGGTGGAGCGATGGATCGCTCGGGTTGGTGGGTTCGAAAAAGGGAAGGACGTGGCGACGCTGTGTTTTCGGGTTAAATCGGACTGATAGATCTGAATCTCTGGCTACTTCGGACACGGTTCTGCCCATGGAGTTCATCGGCGAACCTGCCCCAGGGGTGAGAAATGGTCGAAGATGGATGTAGAACACAACCAAAATCGATTTTTACCATGAAGAGATCATCTGTTGGTTGATGAGGAGGCCAGTCTGGTAAATTGGGTCATGACTCAAGCGCTCCAGCCTTTGACCGAATAAGTGTCTAGACGAATACTCACGCCCTGCGCAGGTCCCTTATGTCAACAGCCAGGACAGACTCGGAAGGATGGAGGGGGGGTGTGACCCCTCTCTGCCTGCTGGTTGGGGCCCTCTCCCTGCTGGGCTTGGCTGGGCATGCCCTGGGTCAGCCCGCCCTGGGGGCCCTGGGCACCACCTCGATGCCCATGTCGGCTCCATCGGCCCTGGTGATGCTGCTGCTGGCCGGAGCGACGCTGGCCCCCACCCTGTCCAGCACCCGGGGTCGGCGGGTGACGCTGGTCCTGGGGAGCCTGGCAGTGGTGGCCATCGGCCTGGGCCTGGCCGGCCAGGTGGCCGTGTTGCATCCGCCGGCCCTGCTCACCACCAGCAGGGATGCCCCCTTCACGCCGCCCTCGGCCCTGGCGGGCCTGCTGGCTGTGCTCGCCCTCGGCCTTCGGTGGGCCTGGAGCCCCCCCTCCTGGTCGCTGCGCCAGGGGTCCGCCGGGGCCGCCCTGGGCACCCTGAGCCTGGGGGCCATGGCCGTCATCGGGCATGTGGTGGGCGCCCCCGGTCTCTATGACACCCAGCGCCCACCCATGTCCCTGGCGAGCAGCCTGGCTGCCCTCTTGCTGGGGGCCGCCTTGGTTCGGTCGGCCGGCCGGGATGTCCTGCCCCTCTCGCTCTTCCGACCCGTGTCTGGCGGCAGCGAGGCCCTCGGGGCCCGGGCGTCCACCCGGGGCCCCCTGGCCCTGTTCCTGGGCACGGTGGTGATCATCCTGCTGGGGGGCCACCTGTTCCTTCGCCAGCAGTTCCTCGACGCCCGCCAGAGCGCCAAGGCCGGCCTGTTTGATATCGCCGAGCTCAAGGCCAGGGAGATCTCCCAGTGGCACCGAGACCGACTGGATGGGGCCTCCCGCATGACCCGGAGCCACTTGGTCCATGAGCGTCTCAGCCGCTTCCTGGGGGGGGCTCGGGAGCCAGCCCTGAAGGCGGAGGTGGCGGACTGGTTGGTTCAGCAGGTGCGGGGGGACTGGGCCTTCGCAGCCCTGTTTGATGCCCAGGGCAAGGTTCAGCTGGCTTCGCCGGAGGGCTCCCCCTTCGCCCGGGAGCACCTGGACTGGGAGCAGGTGGAGCGAGCACTCCAGTCCCGGGACAGGCAGGTGATGGACCTTCATCGGGACCCGGACCAGCCCGATGCCCATCTCACCCTCTGGATCCCGCTGCTCTCCAGCCCTGAGGGACAAGGTCGGCCCTACGGGGTCTTGCTCCTGGTGGTGGACCCCCGCCTCTTCCTCTTCCCCCTGCTCCAGTCCAGACCCACCTCCAGCACCACTGCCGAGACCCTGCTGGTTCGCCAAGATGGGGACCACGTGGTCTACCTTAATGAGCTCCGGCACCGTCCCGGCGCACCTCTGAGTCTTCGCCTCCCGCTGAATCAAGCGCGACCGGGAGCCGAGGCCCTGGCCCTTCAGGGCCATCCCCGCGACCTGGTGGCGGGCCTGGACTATCGCCAGGAGCCTGTGCTGGCTGCGATTCGACCCATAGAGGGTACCCCCTGGTCACTGGTGGCCAAGGTCGATGAGGCCGAGATCTACGGCCCCCTGCGCAGCCGGGCCTGGGGCGGTGCCGTCGGCCTGTTCGCCCTCATGGGGTGTGCGGCGCTGGGCATCGGCTTGGTGCTCCGGCACCGGGAGACGGACTCGGTCCGCATCCAACTGGGCCTGCTCCAGCGCTTCGAGTGGCTGATGCGGGAGGCCAACGACATCATCCTGCTGCTCGATGGCGAGGGCCGAATCCTGGAGGCCAATGTCCAGGCCGCAGAGCAGTACGGCTACAGCGCGGAGGAGCTGAAGGGAATGAACGTCCTGGACCTCCGGTCTCCGGAGACCCAGAGCTTGGGCGTCTCTCAGTTCGCCCAGGCCAGGGAAACGGGGGCAGTGCGCTTCGAAACCATTCACCAGCGCCGGGATGGGAGCCTCTTCCCGGTGGAGGTGAGCGCCCGCGCTATGACAGACCAGGGCGGTCTCCAGGTGATCACTTTCATCCGGGACACCACCGAGCAGGTGGCCCGGAATCGGGAGATCCAGAGAATGACCCGGCTCTATGCGGCCATGGGCGAGGTCGGCCAGGCCATTGCCCGGTCCGATTCCCCGGAGGACTTGTTCGGCCGGGTCGCCAGGGTGATGGTCCAGTCCGGCGGGTTCGCCATGGCCTGGGTGGGTTGGGAAGAGCCTCAGACCCACCGGGTCACTGTGGCCGCCCGCTTTGGTGATGAGGATGACCTGCTGGGCAGCGCAGAAGTCCGGACCGATGAGACTCCCGGGGGCCAGGGAGCCCTGGGGAGAGCCATCCGCGAGGGCCGCCCCTGCGTGGTGAACGACATTGCGGAAGCGCCTGGCGTGGTGCCCTGGCAGTCGGCGCTGGCGGTGAGCGGGTTCCTGGCCACCGCAGCCTTCCCCATCCGGATGGCGGGGCAGGTGAAGGGTGCCCTGGCGGTCTACGCCCGGGAGAAGGGCATCTTCGGCGCTCACGAGGTGACCCTCCTGGAGGAGGCGGCCCGGGACATCTCCCTAGCCCTGGATCATCTGGCTGAGCAGGCCCAGCGGCGGGAGACCGAGGAAGCCCTCCGGGAAAGTGAGCAGTTCCTGAAGGAAGCCCAGGATGCGGGCGGCATCGGCACCTTCACCTGGGACATCCGACAGAACCGCTGGCATGGCAGCGCCTCCCTGGATTCCCTCTTTGGCACAGACGCCCGGCACCCAAGGACCCTGAAGGGGTGGATGCTGCTGGTGCCTGCGGACCTGCGCAGCGGGGTGGCGGCCCAGGTGCGGGCGGCCCTTTCCGGCAGCGACCGCTTCGAGCTGGAGTACCCGATCTGCCGCCCCTCCGACGGCGCCCTGCGCTGGCTCCAGGGGCGGGGCGAGGTCCTGCGGAACGAGGCTGGTGCCCCGTTCACACTGGTGGGCATCATGCAGGACATCACCGAGCGCCGGGAGGGGGAGGAAGAACGGAAGCGCCTCCAGGGTCAGCTGCACCAGGCCCAGAAGCTGGAGAGCGTGGGGAGCCTGGCCGGCGGGGTGGCCCACGACATGAACAATGTTCTGGGCGCCATCCTGAGCCTGGCCTCCAGCCTGCGGGAGCTGGCCGACCCCTTCTCCAGGGAGTCCAAGAACCTCGACACCATCATCAGCGCCTGCATGCGGGGCCGAGGGGTGGTGAAGAGCCTGCTCTACTTTGCCCGGAAGGACCTGCAGGAGGAGCGGGCCATCGACCTCAACGACCTGGTGCGGGAGATGAGCCACCTGCTGGGCCACACCATGCTGCAGCGGGTCCACCTCCAGATGGACCTGGAGGAAGGCCTGGGCACCGTGCGGGGTGACGGCGGCGCCCTCAGCCACGCCCTCATGAACCTCTGCGTGAACGCCATGGATGCCATGCCCGAGGGCGGGGTCATCCACATCCTCACCTCGGCCGATGCGGATGGTGGGGTCTCCCTGCGGGTGCGGGACACCGGCGAGGGCATGCCCCCCGAGGTCCTGGCCAAGGCCATGGAGCCCTTCTTCACCACCAAGCCGCAGGGCAAGGGGACAGGCCTGGGCCTGGCGATGGTCTACGGCACCATGAAGGCCCACGAGGGTGAGCTTGAGCTGCACAGCCTGAAGGGGCACGGCACCGAAGTGGTGCTGCGCTTCCCGGCGGCGCGCGTCACCCGGGCCGCGCTCCGGGCAGCCGCTCCAGCGAGTGCGGAGCCGGTCCAGCAGGCCCTGAGGGTCCTGCTGGTGGACGATGATGACCTCATCCGCGAGGCCGTTCCCCCCATGCTGGAGCTGCTCGGCCACCGCGTCATTGCCGCCGCCGGCGGCCTCTCTGCCCTGCGGATCCTGGAGTCGAGCGAGCCGCTGGACCTGGTCATCCTCGACATGAACATGCCCGGCATGGGTGGGGCGGAGGTCCTGCCGCGCATCCTCGAACTTCGTCCAGGTTTACGAGTGATCCTGGCCACCGGCTTCAGCGACCACGAGGTGGCCCCGCTGATGGAGGGGCGGTCGGAGGTCTTCAGCCTTCGAAAGCCTTTCAGTCTCAAGGAGTTCCAGCACAAGATCAGCACCTTGAACTTCTCCCAGACCCTATCCGGAACCCCCTGAACTTCCCCCGACTCATGCCGCTGTCTGCCGGAACCGAAACAGGATCTGGAGACCCGGGCATGGCCAGGATCACAGTGGTCGACGACAGCGCGATGATGCGCCACCTGCTCAGCCAGTTCCTGGAGCAGCAGGGGCATGAGGTCCACGCCTGGGAGGAGGGACCGGCGGAGGACATCCCGGCCCGGATCCAGGCCCTGGACCCCGACCTGCTCATCACCGACTACCTGATGCCCATCTGTGACGGCCTGACCCTGGCTCGGCAGGCCCATACCGTCAAGGCGGGGCTGCCGGTGATCCTCCTCACCGCTGACCACGACCCGGGCCTGGAGGCGGCGCTAGGGTCCGGTGAGGTGAGCCTGATCATCCACAAGCCGCTCCACACCGAGGAGCTGCTGGCGGGGCTGCAGGCACTGCTCTAGAGCTTGTCCAGCGCGTCCCGGCCAGTCACGACATTCCACAGCAGGGGCTCGTAGGTGGCGAGGCCCGCCTGGTAGAAGGGGTCACCGTTGCGGACAGCGTCCATGTCCGTCAGGGGACTTGCGTCCTGCACCCGCAGCAGGAACATGCCCCCGGTGCGGGGATCCAGGGGGCCGGCCGCCAGCAGGAGACCCTGCTCCTTGAGCCCGCGCAGGTAGGCCCGGTGCGCCTCGGTGATGGCCTCGATCTCGGGGAGGGGGCGGCGGTAGCGAACCAGCATCAGGGCGTACATGGGGGCTCCAGGAAAGGACCCAGGTGAACATGAATGGCCTGCGCTGAGAAGCCCTAGACGAAGGGGAGCTCCACCCCGCAGGCCAGGACGAGGTCGTGGTACTCCCGGGTGCCAACCTGGAAGACGGTGGTGCCCACGGGTGCGAAGCCGACCTTGGTGTAGAACCGGCGGGCGCGGGGATTGTGCTCCCAGACCTGCAGCCAGACGCCATCGTGACCGGCGGTGGCGGCCTCTGCAAAGATCGCCTCCATGAGCTCCTGAGCGGCGCCGGTGCCGTGGACGGTCGGCTCCAGGTAGAACCGGGCGATCTCCAGGGGCTTCGAAAAGGGCGTGGACGAGGTCCCGGGTAGGGGGGCGTGGGCGTGTAGCAGGGCATAGCCCAGGAGGTTGCCGCCGCCTTCCAGCAGGAGGGTCCGGCAGGCAGCATCGGCCAGTTCCGCCGCCTGCTGGGCCGGACCGAAGGCCTCCGCGAGGTGGGCCTCCAGGTCTGGGGCCGGGATCAGGTCGCTGTAGGTGCTCCGCCAGAGGCGCTCGGCCAAGGCGGCGAGGGCGTCAGCATCGGCGGGCAGGGCACGGCGGATCAGCATGCCTAGAGGTTACCAAAGTAGTGGAAACAGGCTAAAATACTCGTTTTGGCGAGCCTCCATGCATATCCAGGAACTGATCCTTCGCCTCCAGCGCTTCTGGGCCGACCGAGGCTGCCTGATCGGGCAGCCCTACGACATCGAGAAGGGTGCGGGCACCATGAATCCGCTGACCTTCTTCGGGGCCCTGGGCGCGAAGCCCTGGAATGTGGCCTACGTGGAGCCCTCCCGGCGCCCGGCGGATGGTCGCTACGGCGAGAACCCCTTCCGGGTCTACAAGCACCTCCAGTTCCAGGTGATCCTCAAGCCCAGCCCCGCCAAGGTGCAGGACCTCTACATCGAGAGCCTGGAGGCCCTGGGCATCGACTTCTCCAAGCACGACCTCCGCTTCGAAGAGGACAACTGGGAGTCCCCCTCCCTCGGCGCCTGGGGGGTGGGCTGGCAGGTGGTGCTGGATGGCATGGAGATCAGCCAGTTCACCTACTTCCAGCAGGTGGGCGGCCAGGACTGCCGGCCTGTGAGCGCCGAGCTGACCTACGGCATCGAGCGCATCTGCATGTTCCTGGGCGGCTACGACAACATCTTCGACCTGGTCCACGGTGAGGTGAAGACCGATGACGGCGTGTTCCCGGTCACCTACGGCGAGATGCGCCAGCGCGAGGAGTTCGAACTCTCCGCCTACAGCTTCGAGCACGCGGACCTGGACCTGCACCGCACCCTCTTTGAGTCCTTCGAGAAGGAGGGCTGGCGGCTCCTCACGGACCACGGCCACTTCCTCAGTGCCTACGAGCAGGCCCTCAAGATGAGCCACACCTTCAACGTGCTGGATGCCCGTGGCGCCGTCAGTACCACCGAGCGGCCCGCCGTCATCAAGCGCGTTCGGGACCTGGCCAGCGGCTGTGCCAAGGCCTATCTCGAGCACCAGGAGAGCAGCGCCGCTACCATCGCCGCCGCCGGGAAGGGGGGTGCCCTATGAGCGCCGCCAAGCCCTTCCTGCTGGAGCTGCACTGCGAGGAGATCCCGGCCCGTTTCCTCAAGCCATTGACTGCCGACCTCAGCACTGCAATCACGGCCTGGGCTGGCGCCCAGAGCCTGGAGCTCGCTGGCCTGGAAGTGTTCTACTCCCCGCGCAAGCTGGCCTGGCGCGCCGCCAGCCTGCCTCTGGCCCAGGCGGACCAGACCGAGACCCAGGTGGGCCCACCCCAGCGCATGTGCGTGGATGCGGATGGACAGCCCACGATCCAGGGCCTGAAGTTCGCCGAGAAGTGGGGCCTGCCCTTCGCTGCTGTGCGCTTCGAGCAGCCGGCGGGCAAGAAGGAACCCTGCGCCGTGGTGACCGTCACGAAGGTGGGCCGTCCCACCGTGGACCTGCTGCAGGAGGCCCTGCCGGGGCTCATCGCCGGCCTGCACGTGCCCAAGGCCATGCGCTGGGGCAACTCGGAGTTCGAGTTCGTGCGTCCCATCCGCAGCATCCTCTGCCTCCTGGGGAACCAGGTCGTACCCATCACCGTGGACGGCGTCACCGCCGCCAACACCACCTGGGGCCACCGCCTCTTCCACCGCGCCCAGCCTGAGCCGGTGGTGGTGTCGGAGCCCGCCGCCTACGAGGCCGCCCTGGAGGCCGCCGGTGTGGTGGTCAGCGTGGACGTGCGGCGCGCCCGCATCGCCGAGCAGCTGGACACCCTGGCCGCTGGCGTGGGGGGCCGCGTGGTGGCTGACGCGGAGCTGCTGGACACCCTGGCCGAGATCGTGGAGTTCCCGAAGATCGTCTGCGGCGAGTTTCCGGCGGCGTTCCTGGAGCTGCCCAAAGAGGTGCTGGTCACCAGCCTCCGCGAGCACCAGAAGAGCTTCTGCATCGAGAAGCTGGACGGCACGGATCTGCTGCCCTGCTTCCTCACCGCTGCCAACCGCACCGATGACCCCGCGGGGTTTGTGAAGGCTGGCAACGAGTGGGTGCTCAAGGCCCGGCTCTATGACGCCCGGTTCTTCTTTGCGGAAGACCGCAAGCTGGCGCTTTCGGTCCGGATGGAAAAACTGCAGGCGCTCACATTCCAAAAGGATTTGGGGAGCTACCACGACAAGACGGGGCGGGTGGTGGCCATCACCAAGGCCCTGGCCAAGCGCCTCTCCCTGGACGAGGCCCACATCGAGCGGGCTCTCGAGGCCGCCCGCATGGCCAAGTGCGACCTGCGCACCCTGATGGTCGGCGAGTTCCCGGAGCTGCAGGGCATCATGGGCGGCGAGTACCTCCGCCACGAGGGCTCGCACGAAGAGGTCTGGATGGCAGTGAAGGAACACTACCGTCCTGCCGGCGCCGATGACGCCCTGCCGGCCACGGCTCTGGGCTGCCTGCTGTCCCTCTGCGACAAGCTGGACACCGTGGGTGGCTGCTTCGCTGTCGGGATCATCCCCAGCGGCTCCAAGGATCCGCTGGCCTTGCGCCGGGCGGGGCAGGGCCTGGTGCGCATCCTCTGGGAGCGGGGCTGGGCGCTCACCCCCCGTGACCTCTGCGGCGTGGTGCTGGGCATCGTCGGCCCCAAGGCCACCAAGCCCGCCGCCGAGACCACCGAGGCCCTGCTGGCCTTCTTCAAGGATCGCGTGGCCTATCAGCTGGAGCTGGCCGGCTATGCGGGTTCCGTGCGCCGCTCTGCCCTGGCGGCAGGGTGGGAGGACCTGGCGGACCTGAAGGCCCGCTGTGAGGCCATGTCCGGCTTTGCGGATGACCCCCGCTTCGCCTCCCTGGCCCAGAGCGCCAAGCGGATTGGCAACATCCTGAAGGACGAAATCCCCGCTGTGGATTTCGAGCTCGCCCTGCTGGTGCAGGGCGAGGAGAAAGAGCTGGCTGGTCAGCTTCAGCGGCTGGAGGCAACCACCGATCAGGCGGCCCTGCTGGGCGTGCTGGCAGACCTGGCACAACCTCTCGAAGCTTTCTTCGGGGCCGTGATGGTGAAGTGCGAGGACCCAGCCCTGCGCGCCGCCCGCCTCAGCCTCCTCCACCGCCTCCGCCAGGCCTTCCTGCGGGTAGCCGACTTCAGCCTTTGGCAGTGATCAACTGAAGACCGCCAAGGCGCCAAGGAATACTGCTGTTGCCTATCTTTCTTGGCGGCCTTGGCGACTTGGCGGTGTAGCTTTTTCTTGGGGGCCCCCATGCACCACGAACGCATTGCCATCATCGATTTCGGCAGCCAGTACACCCGCCTCATCACCCGGCGGCTGCGGGAGCTCGGGGCCTTCGGCCTGGTCTACAGCAGCGGCGCCACGGCGGCCGACATCGCCGGGCCGGATCTGCGGGGCGTGATCCTCTCGGGTGGCCCCAACTCCGTGCTGGAGCCCGGTGCGCCTGAGCTGGACATGGCCATCCTCGAGCTGGGGGTCCCGGTGCTGGGCATCTGCTACGGCCAGCAGATCATCGCCCGCAACCTGGGCGGCCAGCTCCACCGGGCGACCACCCGGGAGTACGGCAAGGCTGAGATTCAGGCCAGCCCCGAGGGCTCGCTGCTGTTTGCCGGCCTGCCCCATGCCCAGCAGGTCTGGATGAGCCACGGCGACCACGTGGAGGTGGCCCCCGCTGGCTTTGCGGTAACCGCCCGCACGCCCGGTGTGCCCGTGGCGGCCATGGAGGATGTGGCTCGGCGGATCTACGGCATCCAGTTCCACCCGGAGGTCACCCACAGCGCCCAGGGCACGCCTCTGCTGCTGAACTTCCTCAAGCACTGCGCCATGGCCCTGGACTGGAATGCGGGCAACTTCATCGAAGAGAAGGTTCAGGCCATCCGCCAGCAGGTGGGGCAGGGCACGGTGGTGCTGGGCCTCAGCGGCGGCGTGGACTCCAGCGTGGCGGCCCTGCTCCTGCACAAGGCCATCGGCAAGCAGCTCACCTGCGTTTTTGTGGACCACGGTCTGATGCGCAAGGACGAGATGCTGCAGGTCCAGGCCTACTTCGCCCCCTTCGAGCTGAAGGTCATCTGGGTGGACGCTGCCGATGAGTTCCTGGGCGCTCTGGAGGGCATCACGGATCCCGAGCAGAAGCGGAAGATCATCGGCGGCAAGTTCATCGAGGTCTTCGAGCGGGAGGCCGGAAAGGTCAAAGCGGACTTCCTGGGCCAGGGCACGACCTACCCCGACGTCATCGAGAGCAGCGGCATCGGCGGCGCCATCCTGGTGAAGTCCCACCACAACGTGGGCGGCCTGCCAGAGCGCATGCGCATGCAGCTGGTGGAGCCCCTGCGGGAGCTGTTCAAGGATGAAGTGCGGGCCACCGGGCTGGCCCTGGGTCTGCCCCAGGAGATGAACCAGCGGCACCCCTTCCCCGGCCCCGGCCTGGCGGTGCGCCTGCCGGGCACCATCACTCGGGAGCGGGTCACCATCCTCCAGAACGCCGACGCCATCTTCCTCCAGGAGCTGCGGCAGAGCGGCTGGTATGCCCGCACCAGCCAGGCCTTCGCGGTCCTGCTGCCGGTCCAGACCGTGGGCATCATGGGCGATGAGCGCACCTACGAGGCCATCTGCGCCCTGCGGGCCGTGACCAGCGAGGACTTCATGACCGCCGACTGGGCGCGGCTGCCCCACGAGCTGCTGGAAAAGATCGCCCAGCGCATCGTCAACGAGGTGAAGGGCATCAACCGGGTGCTCTTCGACATCACGTCAAAGCCGCCCGCCACCATCGAGTACGAGTAATGGCGAAGCGCATCGAGCCCAACCGCAAGTCCGTGAAGGATGTGCTGGAGGACCTGCTGGCGGGGCACCGGGAGGCGGCCTTCAGCGGGCCTGAGCCTGCCTTGAAATACCTGCGCCGTACCTTGGAGGGGCAGGCCAGCCTGCCCAATGCCGTGAAGGCCGTGGCCCAGGATCTGGCAGCGGATGCCCTGGCTCGCCTGGGCCAGTGGGAGGCCTGCACCGAGGCCGTGGCGGGGGTCCTGGGGCACCTGCCGGAGCTGGAAGCGGCCTTTCCCCACGAGTACCGGCGGCTGCTGGAGGGACTGACCTGCTTCGAGCGGGGCATCCAGGCCCGCAGTGAGCTGGGGGACTTCCATGGGGCCCTGGAGCTCTGCGAGCGGGCCATCGCCCTGGACCTGGGCGCGCACTACTCCGCCAAGCGGGACTCCCTGGAGTGGGCCCGCTAGGAGTGCCTTGCCTAGGCTAAAGTGCGGGGCAGGGGCAACCGTTACAAGGGAAGACTGGGGTGGCGATGGCCGGTGAGTTCCAGGTGGTTCCTGATCGGACCGGGATCCTGATCGTGGATGATCTGGCCATCATCCGGCTATCCCTGAACAAGATCCTGACCAAGGCCGGCTACCGCTGCCGGGAGGCGGCGGACGTGCCGGCGGCCCTGCAGATCCTCCGCGAAGAGCACATCGACCTGATCCTCTGCGACATCCAGATGCCCGGAGCCTCGGGCCTGGACCTGGTGCGGTGCATCCAGCCGCTCATCCCGGAGACCTCCGTGCTGATGGTCAGCGGCCTGGAAGACACCCAGACCGCCATGGAGTGCCTCCAGCAAGGGGCCTTCGGCTATGTCCTCAAGCCCTTCCAGCCCCGGGAGATCCTGGTCCAGGTGAATGCGGCCCTGCGCCGACGGATGCTGGAGATCAGCCACCGGGACCGGGAGTCCCAGCTGGCCCGCAAGGTCCGGGAGCAGACCCTGGAGATCCGGGCCAGCCGGGAGGAGATCGCCTTCCGCCTGATTGCCGCCAGCGAGCAGCGCGACAACGAGACCGGCATGCATGTCCGGCGCATCGGCCTCTTTGCCGCCGAACTGGCGCGGCTGCATGGCCTGGAAGAGGAGGCCGTGGACACCATCCAGTCGGCAGCGCCCATGCACGACATTGGGAAGATCGGCGTGCCCGATGCGATCCTCCAGAAGCCCGGAACCCTCACCGAGTCCGAGTGGGTCATCATGAAGATGCACACCACCATGGGGGCTACGATCCTGAAGGGCTCCACCGTGCCCTTCATCCAGATGGGGGCCCGCATCGCTCTGGGTCACCACGAGAAGTGGGACGGCAGTGGCTACCCCTTCGGCCTGCGCCGCCGGGAGATCCCTCTGGAGGCGCGCATCACGGCCCTGGTGGATGTCTACGATGCCATCAGCAACCGCCGCCACTACAAGGCCTCCTGGCCCGAGGAGCGGGTGGTGGACGAGCTCCGGCGCGGGGCGGGCCGGCACTTCGACCCGGCCCTGGTGGAACTGTTTCTGGCCAACCTCACCCTGTTCCGGGCCATCCTGGCCGCCAACCCGGATGACCCGAGGGCGGACTTCAGGATTCCCGAACTGGAGGCAGAGGGCCCGGAGGAACCCGCCTAGGCGGGTTCCTGGGACTTGGCGGCGGCGGCAGCGTCCAGCTTGGGGCTGCGGTTGATGGTGAACTCGCCCAGCATCATGGGCACCGCGGCCTTCAGCATGATCGTGAAGACCAGGAAGCCGAGGGCGAAGATGCCTGCGGCCACGGAGATCTCGGTGGCGGAGGGCGTGTAGACATAGATCTCACCCAGGGCGTCCGGGGTCAGGCCGGGGATGATGAGGCCCATGCCCTTCTCGATGTAGACGCTGGCATAGATGAGCACGCAGCCGATGTTCAGGGTCACCCAGTTGGTGCGGGTCTTGGGCACCAGGAAGAGCAGGAAGGCGATGGCACCGCAGATGATGGAGGCCCAGGCGTAGGGCACCAGGGTGTTGTGGCCCTTGACGCCGAACAGCAGGTACTGGAAGTAGACCATGTGCTCGGTGCCGGAGTAGAGCTCCTTGAAGGACTCGGCGGCGGTCAGGAACAGGTTGAACCCCATGGTGTAGGCCATGAGCTCGGCGATCTTGAAGATGGCCTCGTCCTTGATGGACAGCTTGGTGGTCTTGCGCAGGATCTGGAGCAGGATGAGCAGGATCGCCGGGCCCGAGCAGAACGCCGAGGCCAGGAAGCGCGGGGCCAGGATGGCCGAGTTCCAGAAGGGGCGCGAGGCCAGGCCGTTGTAGAGGTAGGCGGTGCAGGTGTGGATGCTCACGGCCATGGGGATGGACAGCAGCACCAGGGGGGTCACCAGCTTCTTGACGTAGTGGCGCTCGGTGTAGGCGCAGTAGAGCAGGTAGGTCACCACGAAGTAGTTGAGCACCAGGTAGGCGTTCAGTACCAGCACGTCCCAGGCCAGCATGGACTGGGGCCAGTTGAGGCGGCCCACTGCAGGCATGATGTGCCAGAAGCGGTCGGGTCGGCCGATGTCCACCATGACGAAGCCCAGGCACATGACCAGCGCGCTGATGGCCAGCATCTCGCCCAGGATGGTGATCTCCTTGATGGGCTCCCAGTCATAGATGTAGGCGGGGATGACCAGCATGATGGCCGCAGCGGCCACGCCCACGAGGAACGTGAAGTTGCCGATGTAGAAGCCCCACGAGACCTGGTCCCGCATGTTCGTGACCAGCAGGCCGTTGTGCAGCTGGCCGATGTAGGCGTTGGCGCCCACACCAATGAGGAGCAGCAGCAGGGCGACCCAGGCGTAGTAGATGGGACCACCGGTGGTGATGATCCGGATGGTGTCGGTGATGAACCGCGAGAAGTTCCTCAGCGTGGACATTGGCTCACACCCCGTAGAAGTAGAAGAAGTTGGGTTGAGTGTTCAGCTCTTCCTTGAGCTTGAACACGCGCTTGTTCTCGAGGACGTAGCGAATCTCGCTCTCCTTGTCGAGCAGGTTGCCGAACTTGCGCGAGCCGGTGGGGCAGACCTCCAGGCAGGCGGGATACTTGCCTTGGCGGGTCCGCTGGATGCAGAAGGTGCACTTCTCCACCACGCCCTTGGGGCGGGGCCGGTTGCCCAGGTAGTGGGTCTCGGGGTTGACGTCCTTGGCGGCGATCGTGGGCTCACCCCAGTTGAAGTGGCGGGCGCCGTAGGGGCAGGCGGCCATGCAGTAGCGGCAGCCGATACACCAGTTGTAGTCCACCACCACGATGCCGTCCTTCTCCCGCCAGGTGGCACCCACGGGGCACACCTTGACGCAGGGGGGCTTCTTGCACTGCTGACACTGCACTGGCATGTAAAAGTGGCCCTCGCGGGGCACTTCGTCCGGGTTGTAGTACTGCTCGGCATGCTGGAGGTTGACGCCCTCCTCCTTCTCCAGCTCCAGCACCTTGATCCACTGGATCTCCGGCTCCCGGGACTGGTTGTTCTCCTTGACGCAGGCATGCACGCAACGGCGGCAGCCGATGCAGCGGCTCAGGTCGAGGGCGTAGCCGAAGATCGTGCCGGGCACGGGCGGGGCGTTGCCGACCTTCACCTCCTTGCCGTACTTCTCCTTGTACTCCTTCTCCAGGCGGGCGATGACCTTCTGCACATCATCCTTGGAGAGCTCCGTGAACTTGTCCTGGAGGAACTCTTCGGCGCTGAGCTTCTCGCACCCCGTAAGGGCGGCGGCCACGGCGGCTACGGCCACACCGAGGAACTCCCGGCGGCTGCCCTCTTCGGTGGAAGGGCACTGGCATCCGGAGGATGGCTGGCAAGGTTCCTGGGCCGTCATTTGGCACCTCCGTTCTTCAGCTGGATGGCCTCCGGCCGGGCCGGCGGGGGCATGGGTTTCAGCGGCTTGAAGTGGGGGGAATGCGGGTTGTGGCAGTGGACGCAGAGCAGGTACTGCTTGGCCCCATTCCACATCCCCGTGCGCTTGCCATGGACCCCCACCCGCCAGTCGCGCAGCTTGTCGCCGTGGCACTGGCCGCACAGCTGATAAGACGTGTTGAAGGACACCAGCTTCCCATTGGCCAGGTGCAGGCTGTCCCGGCTGAAGGCGTCGTGGCAGTCCAGGCACCAGCGGGTGTCGGGACCGTGGTGCAGGCTGATCTCGGTGTGCATGTCCTTGAGGACCCGCCGCTTCTGGTTGGGCGCCATGGCACTGGGATCATGGCACTGGCTGCAGGGGAAGATGCCTTCGGTGAAGGGCGGCTTGGGCACCTGCACCTGGTCCTTGGGGACCTCCACTGCGGCGGCGTGGGGCTTCTTGTGCTCCTCGGCCGTCACGGCAGTGGCCGCGAGGGCCAGGACGCAGGCGAACAGGCCTGGAAGGATGCTTGGGCGCGGGGTTTGGGTCATGGATTCACCTTCAGCAGACGAGGAGCAAGGATGAATGTGGTGCCGAGGAACATGAAGGCCAGGAACAGAGTGAGGGGGTGCCCCACCGTCAGGTCTTCGAAAAGGAACTTCAGGGTAGCCAATGCGAGCAGGGGATACACGAGCGCTCTCAGGTCCAGGCCCGAGACCCGCCGCGCTGACCAGGCCAGGGCGATGGTCAGGGTGGTCAGGACAGCGGTCCGGCCCACGGCCAGGCGGGCCAGATCGGCCGGTCCGACGGCCGTCATGGGGCCGATGGCCCAGACAACCAGGGCACCTAGGCCCAGGACCGTCAAGCCGCTGAGGGCCAGGGCGAGGGTCCGGATCTTGGCGCCGGTGGTCTGCTCGGCTGGGCGGGTCAGGTAGTGGGCCACCCCGACGCAGAAGGTCACCAGGACGATGAGGGCAGCCACAGCGGGAGCGGTTCCAGCACCCTTGGGGTCCAGGAAGGCCTGGAAGGTCCACTTGAAGAGGCCCGCACCACCCCCGGCCACGGCGAGGTAGATGCCGGCCTGGAGGCGCAGGGACATGCGGTTCAGGCGCAGGGCGCCCCAGAGGAGGACGAGGCCCACGATGCCGGCCGTGACGGCGAGCCGGGGCAGGGGCTCCACCATGCCGCCGCCCAGCAGCAGGAAGAGGGCCCCCAGGGAGGTGAAGTAGTCGAAGTTGGAGCGGGTCTCGCCCTCTTCCCGGGCGAAGGGGGCACCGGCGGCGTAGCAGCCCAGGCCAGCCAGGACGGCCCCGAAGCCCAGCAGTCCGGCACCGGAGCCCGCCGCCATGGCGAGGCGGAGAGCGCCGCCAAAGCCCACCACCAGGGCCAGGACCGTCTGGATGCGCTCGAAGCTATTGGAGGCACGGCGCTGCTTCAGCATCCGCCAGGCAAAGCTGCCGATGTAGGCGACCACCAGGGCCAGGGCAAAGGCCACTGCGCGGCTGGGGCTGAGGTGCTTGTAGCCCTCGGGGGGGCCGCCGGTCCAGCCGCCCAGGTAGGCCAGCACCAGCACGCCGAGGTTGGCCGCCAGGGCCGTGGGCCAGCGGAGGTCCTGCCAGCGGCGGCCGTAGGTGAGCCAGAGGGTGGCCAGGCCCAGCACCAGGAGCACCGCCAGGAAGGGCTCGATGGCATGGGTGGCGGCCATCATGACGAAGGCCGAGCCCAGGGAGGCCAGGGTGGCCAGCCAGGCCATGGGCTGGAGGTCCCGCCGCCAGGCCACGGTCAGGTGCATGGCCGTCACCGCCAGGAGGAGGGGGGCCGCCACTTCGGGGGCCAGCCACTTGAAGCGGACGGTGGACTCCACCAGCAGAGGGTAGGCGATGAGGATGGAGGCCAGGGCGTCGAAGGTGGCCACCATCGGCTGCTTGTCCCGCAGGGCGATGAGGGCCCAGGTGACAGCATAGGCGAGGCCCAGGGCCACACTGAGGGCATTGGGCAGGCGGCCGGCCTCGGCCAGGGTGCGGATGAAGTAGCCGCCGCCCAGGATGAGGCAGACCTTCCCGATGAGGCCCATGAACTGGACCCCGCTGGGCAGGGCTGGCAGGGCCTCTGTATCCAGCACCGCCGTTGGGGTGGGCTTGGGCACTGCCACGGGTCCCCGGGCCTCCAGGAGCGCCACCCGCTCAAGCACTTCCGCCAGGGCCGCCTCCAGAGACGCAACCCGGGAGTCCAGGGGCTGACCCTGGGCCTCGGTGGACTGCGGATGGGACGGTGTGGACACGAAGCGCGCCTCCGAAGCGGGGGAAGAAGGGACGGTCAGATGTGGTGATGAATTCCATGCCACGACAGGGACTTCGGCGAGTCAAGATCAAATGGGTTCATTCCAAGTGGCGCATAATCAAAACAATAAAAAATAGAAACAATGAAGTTGGGATAAACACACCCACGCGGTAAGGAATTTCCGAACAGATCCAGGTCGCTACATCTGTAGCCACTCCTCGGACGCCCTGCCGAGCATGTGCTGGAGGTCACAGCACCCCTGCGGGGCCGTACGGACCCCCTGTGCTGGGGGTGGTGCGGGCCTAGGGCCGGAGGGCCTCCAGGAGGGCGGCCAGGCCCTGTCCGAAGCGGTTGGGCGGTGTCAGCAGGCTGAGCACCAGATGCCCATCCCCCGGGAGGTCGAAGAAGGAGCCCGGATGGACGAGGACGCCCCTGGTCTCAAGCAGGCGCTGAGCAAAGGCCTGGTCACTGTCCACCGCCGGGCGGCGCAGCAGCGCCGACCAGCCACCTTCCACTGGTAGCCGACTCAGGTGGGGCAGGCCTGCCAGGAGCCTGTCGAGGGTGGCCAGGTTGGTGTGCAGCCGGGTGCGGACCTGCTCCTGCAGGGCCGGGGCCAGAGCCAGCAGGGTCGGGGCGGCGGCCTGGGCCGAAGCACTCACCGAGAGGTACTGGTCCGCCAGGAAGGCCAGGGCCTCCAGG
>Ga0007794_10000211_pt1 | contig 18757 bp, 16 predicted proteins | sample CryBogmetaGMA5M_FD_60365 | JGI IMG/M metagenome (GOLD analysis project Ga0007794, IMG submission 60365) | Freshwater microbial communities from Crystal Bog, Wisconsin, USA - MA5M | ecosystem: Environmental > Aquatic > Freshwater > Lake | place: Crystal Bog, Wisconsin, USA | collected 2009-07-06
CCACCGGACTGTTCAGCATCCTGAGGCTTTCATCGTCGACCACCTGCATGGCTGCCTGGCGCTGGTAGGGACCCTTGGCCACCATGAGCTGGTCGTGTGTGCCGGCCTGGACGATGCGGCCGCGGTCGAGCACGAGGATCCAGTTGGCCCGGCGCAGCGTGCTGAGGCGGTGGGCGACGACAAAGGTGGTTCGTCCCACCATGGCGCTGTCCATGGCCGACATGATTTCGTGCTCGGTCTGCGGGTCGATGGCGGCAGTGGGATCGTCGAGCAGGAGGATGGCGGGATCCAGCAGGATGGCGCGGGCGATGGCGAGGCGCTGGCGCTGGCCCCCGGAAAGATCCGAGCCGCTCTCGGCGAGGACGGTGTTGTAGCCGTCGCGCAGCCCCATGATGAAGTCGTGGGCGGAGGCGATGCGGGCGGCGCGCTCGATCTGGGCGGGTGAGGCTTGCGGGTTGCCGAAGGCGATGTTGGCGGCCACGGTGTTGCTGAAGAGGAAGTTCTCCTGAAAGACGATGCCCACGTTCCGGCGAAGGTCGTCGAGGTTATACCGGCGCGCGTCCAGCCCGTCGATGAGCACCGTGCCGCGGTCGGGATCGTAGAAGCGCGGGATCATGCTCAGAAGCGTGCTTTTCCCCGAGCCGGTCGTGCCCAACACGGCGATGCATTGGCCGGGCTGGGTCTTGAACGTCACGTCGCGCAGCACCATGGTCTCGGGGGTGTAGCCAAACCAGACATGGTGGAACTCCACGATCCCGCGCGACCTCGGCAGGAGAATCGCGTTGGGGGGGCTGGCGATTTCGATGGGCGCATCGAGAACCTCGAAGACGCGGCGGGCGGCTGTGAGGCTTTCCTGGATGCTGTTGGCGATATTGCTGATGTTGGCCACCTGTCCGGAGAATTGCTGCAGGAGCCCGGCGAACACCACCATTCCGGCGCCCAGCGGTAGCTCCCCCTGGATCACCAGGTAGCCGCCGTACCCCAGCAGGATGATGATGTTGATATCGGTCAGGAACCCGATGATGGGGGTGAAGATGCACAGGCGGTTGATGATCCACAGCTTCTGGTCACGCACCTCGCGCACGGCAGACGCGAAGCGGGCATCCGTCTCGGGCTCGCGGGCGAATGCCTTGATGACCTGGATGCCTTGCAGGGATTCCGAGATAACCAGGAGCATTTTGTCCACCAGGGTCCGGTTATGCGCATAGGCGGGGCGCACCATCCGGGCAAACGCGGCTGAGGCAAGAATGAGCAGGGGGGTGGTGCTCAGGCAGATCAGGGTCAGGCCCGCATGGAGGCTGGTCATGTAGACCAGGTAGAACGCCAGGGAGAGAATCATGATGAGCCCCTGTATGATCACCCCGTCGATGAACAGGCGGGTGGCCTGGACATCGCTGGTGACACGGTTGATGATTGAGCCGCTGGCGTTGTCGTCGAAGAACCGGAAGCTCAGGCGCTGGAGCTTGGCGTAGACCTCGGTGCGCAGGGTGGCGACGACATCGCGCTGGAGCAGGCGCGCAAGTTCGACCGTGTAGGTGAAGTTGAGGACGGCGCGGACCAGGGCGAAGAGCATGAGGGTGCCGGCGATGGCGGCCACCACCGTCATCGGGCTCCAGTGGGATGGGGGCACAAGCCCGAATGGCCAGTGCGGCGCCCGGGCATCCGGCTGGACGACCTTGCGGATGAAATCGATGCCCAGTCCGGTGAGCCCCAGTCCAGACAGGCTGATGGCCAGCAGCAGGATCTGGAGGGACATCACCTTCAGGCAGCCGATACGATGGCGCCAGGTGAGCGCCAGCAGCCGCTTGATCAGGGCGCCGTTGTCGAGCCCCGGCGCCAGTCCTGATGATGGTGTTGTCATGTCCGATTCCGCAACAGGGGATGCTTGCGTTGCCGCCAAATCCTCCGCGGGGGAAGACGATGATACGGATGCGACTGGATTTCAAGCACGATGAATTTCTTGCCCTCGTCAATCGAGTGACGTAAAGTCGGCTGGCGGTTGAATAAGACCAAGGGGAACCGGTATGAATTATGCGTCAAAAATCCTGAGCTATCTGGGCGAGGGGAACCGTTTTACGCAGGTATTGCTCGTTGCAGGGGCTCCGCCCGTTGAAAAGACGGGAACGGAATTCAATATCGTCATCAATGTCGTGCTGACCCCCGAGGATATCCGCGATACCCTATCGTTTTTTATCAGCAACATCAGGCGGTCGGGGCCAACGGACCTGGGCAATCACGGGGTATTTGCGTTTGGAATGCCCAAGATGGGCCGGTTCAAGGTCTATTATCTTACCCAGCGCGGAAGTATTTTTGTGACCATTCAGCGTATGACCTACGACATCCCGAAGCTGGAGGACCTGCTCAAGCAGCGCGGGCAGATGGCTCTGGTGGATACCGCCTTGAGCCAGTCCGGTGGCGGCATTGTGATCTTCACGGGCCCCTCGTCTGACGCCTTGTCGCGTCTGGTTTATTCCGCCCTGGACCAGATCAACCAGACCCGGAACAAGGTCATCTATATCCTGGAACACAACCTTTCCTTCCTCCTGCGCCACCGGAATTCGGTTGCGGTCCAGGTTGAGGTGGGCACCGACATCGCCTCCCTCTCCGAAGGCATCCGGAACAGCCTTTTCCTTGCGCCCGACCTGATGTACGTGCGTGACCCGAAAACGCCCGATGAGTATTCTGGCCTGATGTGTGCCGCCGAAGCGGGAACCCTGGTTGTGGTCGGCAGTATCGCTCTCAACGAGCAGCACCTCCTGAACGACCTCAAGAGCCGGATTCCGGAAGATTTCACAGCCTTTAGCCGGCTGGTCCGGAAAATGATCAAGGTCGGAGCCGAGCTGGAAGGCACCCTGACCCTGACCGAATTCCAAGGCAATGGGATCGGGCCATAATAGTAGAGACTGCCCCTGCCTCCCGCCTCTGCTCACTGCGAACTGCCCTACAGCGTCAGCAGGTCCTGGATATCGGTCCAGGTCATCGTGTTGAAGACGGTCTCGCCCGAGGCCAGGGTGGCGTCGATGACGGCCTTCTTGCGGCGCTGCATTTCCAGGACCTTTTCCTCCACCGTGCCCTTGGTGATGAGCTTGACGCTGTAGACTGTCCGCTTCTGGCCGATACGGTGGGCGCGGTCGGTGGCCTGGTTCTCGACGGCGGGATTCCACCAGGGGTCGAAATGGATCACCATGTCGGCGCCCGTCAAGTTCAGCCCGACGCCGCCGGCCTTGAGACTGATCAGGAAGACCGGGATCGTGCGGTCGGTGTTGAACTGGTGCACCACGCTCATGCGGTCCTTCGTCGAGCCATCGAGGTAGCAGTGGTGGATCTGCCGCTGTTCCATCTGGCGGCGGAGGATGGTGAGCATGGACACGAACTGGCTGAAGACCAGCACGCGATGTCCGCCGTCGAGCGCCTCGTCAAGCAGTTCGAAGAACAGTTCCATCTTGGCCGACGGCGCCTCGACCTTGAGTCCCTCCATCCGCAACAGGTCAAGGTGGCAGCAGGCCTGGCGCAACCGCAGGAGCGTCTTGAGGACCTCCATCCTCGACTTGTCGAAGCCCTGCTTGGCGATGAGGTCGGTGAGCTTGTTGCGGGAATTGTCGATAAGCTGCTTGTACACCGCCTTCTGGTCCGCGCTCAGCGTGCAGGCGGCGATGCGCTCGATGCGCGGGGGCAGGTCGCGGGCGACCTCGGTCTTCAGCCGCCGCATCAGGAACGGCTGCAGCTTGCGGCGCAACCGGGCCTGCGCCACCTCGCCCTCCGGGCCGCCCTGGGAAATCGGGATCTCGCAATTGTGCCGGAAACTGTCGTGCGAGCCCAGGTAGTGGGGCATCAGGAAGTCCATGATCGACCAGAGGTCCGACACGCTGTTCTCGATCGGCGTACCGGTGAGCACCACCTTGTGGAAGGCCTTCATCTCCTTGGCGACAATGGCGTTCTGTGTGGAGCGGTTCTTGATGTGCTGGGCCTCGTCAAGCACCAGTACCCCGAACTCGTGACTGCGGTAATGCTCCGCATCGCGGCGGAGCAGGGCGTAGGAGGTGATGACCAGGTTGGCCTTCGGCAGCTCCGCCCACTTGGCGTGGCGGTCGACGCCGGTGATCGTCAGGACCTTCAACGAGGGCGTGAACTTCTGGGCTTCCTCCGCCCAGTTGAAGACCAGGCTGGTCGGGCAGACGATCAGGCAGGGCTTGCCGCGGACGGCGGGATGATAGCGCTCCAGCTCCAGCCAGCTCAGGGTCTGGAGGGTTTTGCCCAGCCCCATCTCGTCGGCCAGGATGCCGCCGAAAGTGTTGGTTTCCAGGAAGCGCAGCCAGCTGACACCCTCCTTCTGGTAGGGCCGTAGCGTGGCCTCCAGCTCGGGCCGCAGGGTGACGGGTTCGATGGATAGCCCCTTCGACTGGCGCTCCGCGGCCGTGCGCCAGGCCGGGGGAGCCTCGACATCCACCCCGTCAAGAGCATCAAGGGAGGCCTTCACATAGGACGCATACACCGACGGCATCCGGAAGACGCCCGGCTGGGTGCTCTCGCCGCTGGAACAGTCGCGGAAGACCTCGATCATGGCGTCAATGGCCTCGGCGTCCAGGAGAATGGTCCGGCCTCCGCTTTCGATGTAGGAATCGCCCTTGCGCAGGGCACGCTGGATCTCGGCGGGGGTCAGTCGGTTGCCCGTGCCATCCTCGAAGTCGAAGCCTACCTCGAACCAGCCCGCCTGTTCGTTCTGGCAGGTGATGCGCACGACCGGGGTGGCGAACTCGGCCGTTTCCATGAATCCCCCGACCCGGCCCTCCATCTCGACCCGCCAGCCCTTCCGGCGCAGGGCGGGGACATGGCTGCCGAGGAAATTGAGCACCTCACGGCATCCCACGACGGAGGTAAGTGAATCGCCGGTTTCTCCGGTGAATCCATAGCGGGCCAGTTGCCCGATGCCTTTCTTTTCCGCCTCCAGATTCCGGACCATATAGCGGAGAAAGTCCGATGGATCGGGAATGGCGAAGTGTCCCTTGGGGTCGCTCTTGCCCGCCACCAGGCTGTAACCGTTGTATTCGGCATAGAGCGTTGCCGCGAGGGAGGCGGGGCTGCCCCGAACGACAAAGCGGTACTTCGGCTGGCCGGGCTCGATCGTGAGGAGGTCGGGCGAGAGGTCGCTCTCCACGCGCATGAAGCCCGCGAGCATCGGCAGTTCCGCCTGCATGAAGCGGGGTACCGACTCGCGGGGGATGATGACCGGCTCGCTGTAAATGGACCGGACGGGGTCGGGGAGGAGCTGCTCCAGCGGCCAGAAATGATTGGCCCCGAACACCCAGCCATGACGGCCGGCGACAATGTAGAGGGGAATCTCGGCGGCCTTGCGGAAGGGGATCTCGGTATGGACCATCAGGATCAGTTCGCCGTTGTCGCGGTCGAGGTCCAGGTGCAGGTAGGAGGTCAGGCGCGTGGCGGTCACGATGATCGGGACCAGATTGTTCTGCTCGAGGATCTGCTGCCCCTGGAGCAGCTGGAGCAGCGACACGAAATCCTGCGGGCGCAAGTCGATGTCACTTCCCGCCGGGCCCTCGCAGATGTCTTCCAGGACGAACAGGATGGATTCATCCTTCTGGTTGAGGCCGAGGGTGACATGGGGGGGGATCTCGCTGAGGGGGATTTCCCGATCGCCGATCAGGGCGGTGCAGTGGACGGGGATCGTCTGGGTGGCGAGGCCCTGGCGCCAGTGGGATTTCAAGGCCAGCCGGATCTGGGCATCGGTGCTGCCCGGCGTGCCGGTCCGGGCGCGCTTGACGTAGGCCGCCTCATTGAACTTGGCGATGCGCTCGGCGCGCCGCAGTTCCTCCTGGCGCTTGGCCTCGATCTCGGGATTGTTGGTGCGCCGGATCAATTCGAGGCAGAGGGCGACGACGTGGGCGCAGATGATGCCCCGCTCCTTGCTGTCGCGGCAGGGGCAGTGGTTCTGGGCGGTGCCATCCTGGAGAATGCGCACGGAGGTCTTGAGCGGGCGGTTGCTCCACAGCAGCGTGCCGTTCACGAACGGCGGATCATACGACACCTCCTGGACCAGACCGCGCTCAACCTGGGTTTTGGCATCCTGAAAGACCCGCTGGCCAGCCCAGTTGATCAGGATTTGGTGGGAGATGGGAGGGCGGCTCATGGGGAGATCTTCAGGCAGAGCGTGGTCCACTCACCGAGTTGAAGGCTTTCAACCAGGGTCATGCCCACGGCCTCATAGGCGGCCCGGACATCGGTGGCCTGGGGGTTGAGGATTCCGGAGAGAATCAGGCGGGCTTCGGGGGAACGGGAGAGGTATCCGGCCAGCAGTCCCGCGTTGGCGATCAGCACGTTGGCCAGGATGTTGGCCACGACCACATCATGGGAGTGGTCGAGCGCGGCGGCGGAGCAATCCCCTGTGACAAACCGGATCTGCCCGGCCGTACCGTTCAGCTCCGCATTCTCGCGGGCGATCCGGACGGCGTCGGGATCATTGTCCAGCGCGACCAGGTCGCGGTACCCAAGCTTGGCGGCCGCGATGGCCAGGATCCCCGAGCCGCAGCCGATGTCAGCCAGGCTGAGCCCCGGGGCGGGCGCGAGGCGGTCGATCATCTGCAGGCAGCCGCGCGTGGTACCATGCTGGCCGGTCCCGAAGCTCATGCCGGGGTCCAGTTCCACAATGACTTCGCCCGGGGCGGCTGTGCAGGGCTCCCAGGAGGGTTTGATCCAGACCCGCTCTGATACTTTTTCGACATGGAAGAACTTCTTCCAGCTCTCCGCCCAGTCCTCGGCCGGGAGCTCCCGAACGGATCCGGCCAGGGGTTCGTTCCCCCGGCGGGTTTCAAAAAACGCCATCATGGCACCCTGCCGGTGCTCCGCCTCGGCGCGTGTGGCGCAGTAATACTCGATGATGGCGAGATCACGGTCGGCATCAAACCAGGCGGTGCACAGGTCGTCCCCGCCCTCGACGCAATGCTCGTCGTAAAGCTCCGCCAGCCGGCTGGTGGTCTCCAGCCGGGCCGCGTAGAGGGTGGGGAGGGTGGACGTTTTCATTCTGACTTCTTCTTCCCGTGGCTGAACTTCGACCGGTCATAGGGTTGCGACACCGCGGCGCCAGCGGGGCCGAGTACGGCGCGGGTCTGCTGGATGCGGGCGAGCACGGCGTCGGTGGTCCGGAAATGACATTTGGCGGTTTCCAGCAGCACGGCAGGGGAGTGCTTCCGCATGAGTTCCACGGCGGCGAGCTGGACGAGGTCTGAGGCGCCCTTGGGCAGTTTGACGCCATGTTGCTCGCCGAGTTTGTGGAGGCCGGTGACGAAGGCTTCCCGGGCAAGGATCGAGGCCGCCGCCACGGCGAGGTCCGATTCCGCCTTGTGCATCTGGACGAGTTCGATTTTGCGGCCCTTGTGCATCAGGGCGCGCTGGACCTGCTCCTTGCTCCCGAACTGGTCGGAGATGGCGCGGGGGCAGTTGGGGATGACGTCCAGCATGTTCTCGATGGCGCGGGCGTGGCCCCAGGAGAGCATGGCGTTCACGCTCTTCATCTTGGAGTAAAGCTGGTTGTATTTCCCCGGGCTGATCTGGATCAGGGTGTAGCGGTTGCCAAGGACCTTCTTGATCTCCCTCGCGATTTCGATGATCCGCTTGTCGCTGGTGATCTTCTTGCTGTCCCGCACCCCGATTTCCCTGAACTGTTCGGTAATGGCCTTGTCGGTGTAGGCGCTGGCGATGACCATGGGGCCGAAGAAATCGCCTTTTCCGCTTTCATCCACGCCGATATGCGGGGCGAGCGCCTCGGGGTTAAGGACATCCTCATAGCCCACCTGGGCCTGCATCAGGACGAGGGGTTCCAGGGTGAACGTGACGAAATCCTGGGCACCCTTGCCCTGGACCACGCACTTGCCCGACTGGTAGAGCACGATGCGGCAATGGTCGCCATCCACGGCGATGATGGAATACGGCACCGTGGCCGCCTTGTAGTTGCCCCCCTCAAGGATCATGATCAGGGCAGCCTGCTGGGTTTCAGACAACTCAAATGTGAAAGAATTGCGTGTTTCCATAAACGCTCATATATATCAGAAACACAAACTCCCGCAAAAGGAATAATACAGGAAACTGCAATGGGGCCCTCACGAGGGGGGGCACGACCATTACGGGGAACTATTCGCTTGTCACGGGGAGACTCGCGGCGCCTGCACGCTCCGGCAGGGGGAATGGCTCATCGGATAAATACCCGGACAAGGCCAAACCCAGGATCAGGAAACCGGCTCCGGCCAGAAATGAAACCGAGCCGGCCTGCTGCGCATAATGATCCTTCAGCCAGGCCGCGATCTGCGGCCCAACGATCCCTGCCGCCGACCATGCTGTAAGAATGGCTCCATAGACCAGGGGCATCCGCTTCCCCCCGAAGACGTCCAGCACAAAGGAGGGCATGGCTCCGAATCCTCCGCCGTAGCACAGCAGGACATAGCAAACCAGCACGGCAAACAGCCAGGGATTCTCCGCGCGGGACAACACCAGGAAGACCAGTCCCTGTGACGCCAGCATCATGCGGAAGACTTGAATGCGTCCGATGCGGTCCGAGAGCCCTCCCCATAAAAATCTCCCGATCCCGTTGAAGAGCGAGCTCACCGCAATCAGGGTGGCTCCCGCGGCAACCAGAGAGGAAGGGGTCGAGTCAGGATTTCCTTTCCTGATCAGATCCTGAAGGAGGGGCGATTGAAACCCGATGATCGCAATCCCTGCCACGATGTTGCAGAAGAAGACACCCCACATCATCAGGAATTGCCGGGACCACAGGCAGGAACAGTCGGACACGTTAAGATCCACCTTCGCGCGTGACGGTGTGGCCGCCGGGACTTGGCCGCCGGGCATATATCCCTCGGGAGGATTTTGGAGCACCGCGCCACACCCTGTGGCCGTGATGAGGAATATCAGCCCAAGCAAAGCAAAAACAGCTACAAGGTTACCTGCTGTGGCCGTCATCAACGCCGGTGCCAGCACCTTGCTCATCAGCATGGCGCCCAACCCGAACCCCATGACCACGAATCCCGTGACCAGTCCCTTTTTGTCGGGAAACCATTTGGCAACCGTTGCCACCGGAGTGACATAGCCAAGCCCGAGCCCGGTCCCCCCGATGATGCCGTAGCCAACATAGAGCAGGACAAGGGACTCCAGGTGCAAGGCCAGGGCGGCGGTCAGCGTGCCGACTCCAAACAACACGCCCCCCAGCATCGCCAGGCGGCGGGGGCCCCATTTACCCAGGTTCATCCCGCCCCAGGCTGCCGCCAGACCCAGAAAACAAATCGCCAGGCTGAAGACCCACGACACCTGGGTATTGCTCCAATGGTAACGGTTCATCAGAGGGATCTGGAAATAACTCCAGGCATAGACCGATCCCAGGCAAATCTGGAGGCTGATCCCGGAACCCGCTATCCACCTTCGTTGGCTATTTAATGACATCGCTCTTTGCCGATCTGATTTGAATATAAAGAAGTTCGATTGCGACCCCTTCGCGATCAAATTAACGAGAGAAAGAATGCCCGAAATGCCTGTGATGTGATTGTATATAATGGCAGACTAATTGGATAAGCTGGCGCAAGCAGGGGCGCGCCGGGATGGCTTACGCTTCATTATGCTTCAAATGCAAAATAAATCGCCATTGCCATTCTTGCCTTGGTAAGTCTATTCTTTGGCTCTTTTTGATAATTCAATCAGCGGGATGGAAATGACGGATTTGGAAAACAGGTGGGCCGAGATCAACCGGCGGATTGACGCGGCATGTGCCCGTGCGGGGCGGGATCCTTCGACCGTGCAGGTCATGGCGGTCTCGAAGACGCAGTCGCCGGACGCGATTTCACAGGTGGCGGCGCTGGGCGTTGAGACCTTCGGCGAAAACAAGGTTCAGGAAGCCCGCGGCAAGATTCCCCTATGCCCGGGGCGTTTGCACTGGCACCTGATCGGGCACCTCCAGTCCAACAAGGCGCGCGAGGCGGTCCGGCTGTTCGAGATGATTCATGCCGTGGATTCCCTGAAGCTCCTGGAAATCCTTGACCGCGTGGCCGCGGAGGAGGGGCGCCAGCTTCCCGTCTGCCTGGAGGTCAATGTCTCGGGTGAGCGGAGCAAATTCGGGATGTCGCCCGAGGTCGTTCTGGAGACCCTCCACGGCGCCGAAAAGCTGTTCAAGGTCAAGGTGATTGGATTGATGACCATTCCCCCCGTTGCCGAGGACCCGGAGGAATCACGCCCGTTCTTTCGCGCTTTGCGTGAGTTGCGCGACCGGATGCAGGACCAGACGGGGGTGAGCCTGCCCGAGCTCTCCATGGGTATGTCGCAGGACTTTGATATTGCCGTTGAGGAGGGAGCCACCTGGATCCGGGTGGGAACCCTGCTGTTCGGACCGCGGGCCCGAAAGGAGTCACATGACATCGATTCCTGAATGGGATGAAGAACCTAAGCCGGTCGAGAAGGTTAAAATCAAGGAAGGCCCCTCATCCTCCGCCGGTTGCCTCATCATGGCCGGGCTGAGCGTGGCCATTATCCTGGCCGCAGTGGTGTTGGGTATCCAGACCCGTGCGGGGTGCGAAGTGGTGGCCGATTACCTGAAGCGCCAGACGGGACTCGACCTCACGGTCGGGGGGGCGTGTTTCACGGCGCCAACGGAATTATGCCTGACGGATGTCCAGACCAAGCCCACCACCACGCCGTTGGGCAGCTTCAAGGCACGGGAAATCCGGATCGCCCTGGGCTGGGGGGGCTCCCTTGAGATGATCCTGTCAGGGGCGAATCTTGAGGTGGTGAAAACCGCCGACGGCTGGGTTCCCGCTGCCTTCGGCAGGATTGCATCCCTGAATGATGTCCGTGCCACCGCAACCCTGTTCGCCGATGAACCCCGCCTGGTGAAGTTTGATGTGAAAGACAGCAGCATCATCTGGAGCGGCCCGGATGGCGAGCGGCTGACCGTGATCGAGGGCTTGGGCATGGGAATGAGGCCGGTCATAATGGGGGGGCGTGCCTTGAGGCTGTTTGAAGTCACCGCCCGCACGGTCCGCCGGGGCGAGGGGGTCAAGGGGCGGTTCCTGCAGAGGCTGTGGGTGAGCACATCGGAGACCCCTTATATGGAAGTCGATTACCGGGGTTCATGGGAGGGCGATTTTGCCGGTATCAGGGACTGGTGGTGCTCTCCTCCCGGGACGGTGAAGCGAGGAGCTGAAAATGAAAAATGAGCGTGCCAGGCAATTGATGGAAGCTTTCCGCCACCAGCGTATCCTGGTGGTGGGGGACCTGATGCTGGACAAGTATATCCACGGGGCGGTGGAACGGATTTCGCCCGAGGCGCCGGTTCCGGTGGTGCGCGTGGTGCGGGAGCGCCAGGTGCCCGGCGGGGCGGCGAACGTCGCCTGGAACGTCTGTGCGTTCGGCGGGCAGGCCGTGATCGCCGGCGTGGTGGGTAATGATGCACCCGGACGCGACCTGGTCTCCCTGATGGCGGGGCAGGGGATCTGCACCGATGCCGTTCGGGCGGTAGACGGGATCCACACCACGGTCAAGATGCGCGTGCTGGCCGACCGGCAGCAGGTGGTGCGGGTGGATTGGGACCCGGATCCCGAGTATCCGGCGGCGGATGTCGACGCCTTCTGCGAGCGGGTGTCCAGGGAGATCGAGTCCTGCACGGGCGTCGTGATCGAGGACTACAGCAAGGGCATCGTCCGGCAGGAAGTGATGGATGCGGTGCTCGCGGCGGCTCGGAAGAAAGGCATTCCCGTGGGGCTCGATCCCAAGGACAACCTCAACCTCCGGATCAAGGGGATTACGCTGGCGACGCCGAACTACAAGGAAGCCCATGTTTGCGCCGGCCTGCCCGCCAAGTCGGCGCCCCCGGGAAATCCCCTGAAGGATCCCTCGCTGCGGCGGGCAGCCGAAATTCTCCTGAAAACGTGGGAGCCGGAACAATTGTTGGTGACCCTGGGCCCGAACGGCATGTACCTGGCGTCGGCGGGGGTGGCTCCGCGGGTGATCCCGACGCGGGCCCGCGAGGTGTATGACGTCAGCGGCGCGGGCGACACGGTGATTGCGACCTGTGTGATGTCCCTGGCCTCCGGCGCCACGTTTGACGAGGCGGCGGTGCTGGGCAACAACGCCGCAGGGGTGGTGGTCGGGAAACTGGGCACCGCCACATGCTCGCCTGAAGAGTTGCTTGCCAGTGTGGAGGCTAATGAGTGCCAGGCGTGAACGCGTTGTTGGGGTGATCCCGGCGCGGTGGGCTTCGACCCGCCTGCCGGGGAAAGCCCTGGTCATGATCTGCGGCAAGCCCCTGATCCAGTGGGTCCTTGAACGGACCCGCCTGGCCACGCGGCTTGATGAGGTGCTGGTGGCCACTGATGACGAGCGGATCCGCTCGGTGGTGGAATCGCTGGGCGGCATCGCCGTGATGACCCGGCCCGACCATCCGTCGGGGACCGACCGGGTGGCCGAGGCGGTGGCCGGCCGGGATGCGGCAGTGGTCATCAATATCCAGGGAGACGAACCTCTCATTGATCCGGGGTTGATCAACCGCCTCGCGGAGGTTATGGTATCAGAACCGGAGTGGGATATGGCCACGGCGGCGACCCCGATCCATGAACCTGAGGAGCTGAACAAGCCGTCGGTCGTGAAAGTCGTGTTCGGGGAGCGGGGCCGGGCGATGTATTTCTCGCGGTCGGTGATTCCGTTCGTGCGCGACACGGCGCCGGCGGGATTGACGCACTGGCGGCATGTGGGGATTTACGCCTACCGGCGGGCTTTTCTCGACCGGCTGGTGAAGACGCCTCCATGCGTGCTGGAGATGACCGAGAAGCTTGAACAGTTGCGGGCCCTCCATCTGGGCGGCCGCATGACGGTGGTGGAAACGGATGAGATCGGGCTCGGGGTGGACACGCCCGGGGATGTTGTGTTGGCGGAAGCGGCGTTGCGGAAATACGGAATGGCAAGTGTGAAGTCATGAGCAAAACCAAGATTGTGGATGTGGGCGGCGTGAGCGTGGGTGGCAAACGGCCTCTCGTGTTGATCGCGGGTCCCTGTGTGATCGAGAGTCGGGAAGGCTGTCTGGAGATTGCCGGCAAACTGGCCCGGCTGGCGAAGTCACAGAAAATCTCCCTGATTTTCAAGGCGTCGTATGACAAGGCGAACCGTTCGTCCGTCCGTTCCTACCGTGGCCCAGGCCTGATCCGCGGGCTGGAGATTCTCAAGGAGGTGAAGGAGCGGTACGGGGTTCCCGTCCTGACCGACATCCACAGCGTGGAGGAAGCCGAGCGTGCGGCGAAGGTGGTGGACATCATCCAGATCCCCGCGTTCCTCTGCCGGCAGACCGATCTGGTGGCGGCGGCGGGTAGGACCGGCATCCCGGTGAATGTCAAGAAGGCTCAGTTCATGGCGCCGTGGGACATGCGCAACGTGATCGAGAAAATCGAATCCACGGGGAACCATAAGATCATCCTCACCGAGCGGGGCGTGTCCTTCGGCTACAACAACCTGGTGGCCGACATGCGCAGCCTGCTGGTGATGCGGGAATACGGGTACCCGGTGATTTTTGACGCGACGCACAGCGTGCAGCGGCCTGGCGGCGCAGGCGACCGGACCGGCGGCGACGGGTGCTGGGCGCCCGCTCTGGCGCGGGCCGCGGTGGCCACGGGATGTGACGGCGTGTTCATCGAGACCCATGTGAAGCCTGAGGAAGCATTGTCGGACAAGGACAACACGATCCCGTTCTCGGCCGTGAGCCAGTTGTGGAGAACCCTCGGAAAGATTGACGATGCCGTACGCCTCGCATAAAGTCCCCTTGTGGGCGGTCATGATGGCTCTGGCGGTGTGGGCCTGTTGCGGGTTCGCGCAGCTTGCCAGCATGGGCGAGATCAAGGATTTCCGGGTGCCGGAATTTGACGCCAACGGGGTCCTCAAGTCCGAGATCTTCGGTGATGTGGCAAAGCCGGTGTCCGACAACCTGATCCGCATCACGGGATTGCGGATCATCATGTACAAGAACAAGGAAGTGGAGGCGACCCTCACCTCCGAGCATTGCACGGTGGACCGCAAGAGCCGGGATGCCTTTTCGAATGCCGACGTGAAGATCGTACGGGGCAATGTGGTGATCACGGGGAAGGGATTCCGCTGGGGAGCTGAAACGCAGCGGATCGAGATCCTGAACAAGTTTCATATGGTGATGCTGGGCAACGTCAAGGTGTGGCCCCTGGTGAAGGAGAAAAACTGAGATGAGTATCGTGAGCAAAAGCATGATGGCGGCGTGTCTGGTCTGGGGTGTGGCGACGGGGGGCCGGGCGGAGGAACCTGCCGCGGTGACCGGCAGCAGCATGACCGTGGGCAGTGGTACGAATGAGACGCATGTGACGGCGAACCGGGCCGACTATGAAATTTCGAAAAACATCCTCGTCCTGGATGGCGATGTGGTGGTCAAGGATCCTCGGGTGACGATCAAGGCCGACCAGATCACCATGGTGATGAGCACGAACCGGGAACCCGAGATGGTGACCGCGGTCGGCAATGTGGTGATTGAGCAGGACCTGAATCCCGTGCCGACCGCCGGGGCAGGGGGGGCTCCCAAGGCGCTGGCCGTGAAGGGGTTTCGGCGCGCCACCTGCGGCCGGGCGGTCTACGGGATCCGGTCGGGCGTGACCGTCCTGACGGACAAGCCTGTGATCACGCAGGAGGGCATGACGCTCAACGGGTCGCGCATCATCTACAGCCGGGACCAGGACAAGGTGCATATTGACAACTCGTCGGGCGTTTTTGTGCCGGGCGAGGGGCAGGCCAGTGGCATGGGCGACCTGATGAAATCCAAGAAATCCGCGCCGAAAACGAAGGAATGAGGATGCCGTGGAGCCGTTGATCAGGACCGAGGATTTGGTGAAGGCGTACCGCGGGAAGACCGTGGTGCAGGGCGTGAACGTCAATGTCAATGCCGGTGAGATTGTCGGGCTGCTGGGGCCCAACGGCGCGGGCAAGACGACGACGTTCTATATGGTTGTCGGATTGGTTACGCCGACCCGCGGGAAGATTTTCTTCAAGGGGAAGGACATTTCCCGGAAAGCGATGTTCGAGCGGGCGCGGATGGGAATGGGATATCTGGCCCAGGAACCCTCGATCTTCCGGAAATTGACGGTGGCGGAAAATATCATGGCCATCCTCGAGACGCGGAAATTGTCCGCGCGTCAGCGCAAGCAGCGGTTGGGGGAATTGATGGATGACCTCGGGATATCCGCGCTGGCCAACCAGATGGCCTTTACGCTGAGCGGCGGCGAGCGCCGCCGCCTTGAGATTGCTCGCGCGCTGGTGACGGATCCCGCCATGATCCTGCTCGACGAACCCTTCAGCGGGGTCGATCCCCTGGCAGTGTATGACGTGCAGGAGATTATCAAGACCCTGAAGCAACGGGGGCTTGGCATCCTGATCACGGACCACAGCGTGCGGGAAACCCTCTCCATTGTGGATCGGGCGTACCTGATCTGCGAGGGGCGGGTCCTGCGGGAAGGGACCAGTGAGTTCCTGATCCAGGACGACGTCAGTCGGGAGTTGTATTTAGGGCCGAGATTCAGTATGTAAACGACAGGGAGGAGATTATTATGGCTATTGAAATTACAGGCAGAAACGTCGACGTGAGCGACAGCATGAGGAATTATGCGGAGAAGCGGGCGGCCAAGCTTGTGGCGGAGTTTCCCCGGGTGGACAAGGTGCACGTGATCCTGGACATCCAGAAGTTCACTCATATGGCGGAAGTGATCGCGCATGCGGCGCGTCATATCCAGCTCGAGGCCAAGGCGACCTCGGAAAACATGTATGCGTCCATTGATGACGCGGTGGACAAGGTCGAGGCGCAGTTGCGGAAGACCCTTGATAAGCGCCATGACCACAAGGGCGACAGCAAACTCCGCGATATGGAGACTGTTACGGAAGAGGCTTGACCATGAGCGACAGCACGCGGGAGCGGAATGTCGTCACCGTTGACGATTTCCTGAAGGCCGGGCATGAACGGCTCGAGCTGGAGGTGGTTGCGGGATCAGCCGGGGTGAACCGGAGAATTGATGAGCCCACCCTGAACCGGCCGGGTCTGGCCCTGACCGGCTTCTACCAGTATTTTGCCCCCCGCCGCATTCAGATCCTTGGCCATGCCGAGATGGCTTATCTGGCGTCGCTTTCGGAGTCGGAACGTTCCGTGCGCCTGGAGCAGCTCTTCAAGCATCATGTGCCGTGCGTGGTCGTCACCCGGCGGCACCGGGTGCTTCCGGAGCTGCTGAAGCTGGCGGAGGAATATCGCACATGCCTGCTTCGCACCCCGTTGATCACGAAGAATTTCATCAACGGGGCAACCCTGATCATGGAGAACCTTGTGTCGCCCCGCATGGTGATGCAGGGGACGATGGTGGAAATCCTGGGGGTGGGAGTGCTCCTGGTGGGCAAGGCGGGCGTGGGAAAGAGTGAAACCGCGCTGGCCCTGATCAAGAAGGGGCATTCCCTGGTCTCCGATGATGTTACGGCCTTCCGGCTGGACAATTCCGGCGATGTGATCGGGGCGCCGGTCGGCGTCACGCGCTATCATATGGAGATCCGTGGTCTGGGGATCATCCATGTGCCCAGTCTTTTTGGCGTGGCGGCGGTCCGCAATGAGAAGAAGCTCGACCTCGTGATCAACCTGTGCAGCCCGGATATGATCGCCGCGGAGGACCGCAGCGGCCAGACGGCTCAGAAGCGCAGCATTCTCGGCGTGGAGGTGCCCTCCATCGAGGTGCCCGTCGCGCCCGGCCGGGATGTCTCGAACATCGTCGAAGTTGCCGCGCTTGACCAGATGCTCAAGCGACTGGGGCACGATGCCGCCAAGGAATTGGATGAAAAACTGATCTCAGTGCTGTCAGGGGATAAAGAGCGGCAATGAGCAATGGCGGGAAAAAGAACGGACCTTCGGAGCAGATCCTTGTCCGTGAGTTGAAGGTCCTGAACAAACTGGGGCTTCATGCCAGGCCTGCGGCGCTGTTTGTCAAGGCGGCCAGCCGGTTCGTGTCAGACATCACCGTCGAGCGGTCTGGAAACGAGGTTTCGGGCAAGAGCATCATGGGGTTGATGACGCTGGAGGCCGGGATGGGGGCCGTGCTGAAGATCACCGCGGACGGACCGGATGCCGAGGCGGCAATCAGCGAACTCCAGAAACTGATTGAAAACAAGTTTTTTGAAGGCTGAACACTGTGAAAAAAACGGGCGCCGGAGACCAATCGGAGATCATACTCCGTGGAGTGGGGGGGTCGCCCGGTGTTGTTTCAGCACCTGTCTATCGCGTCAGCACCGAGGAAACCCGCTGCCCTGACCGCGTCCTGAAAACGGATGAAATCCTCCAGGAAGTCGAACGCTTCAAGGCGGCGGTCGAGAAGACCCGCCAGCAGATCACGCTGATTAAAAAGAAGGTTGGCCGCGCCATCGGTCAGGCCGACGCCACCATCTTCGACGTGCACATGATGGTCCTGGATGACAGCGCTTTTTTCGGCGAAACCATCCGGCGGATCGAGGAGGACCGCATGAATGCCGAGGCGGCAGTGTGGGCGGTGACCAACCGGTACGGGGAGGTTCTCTCCGCAATGGAAGACGAATACCTTCGTGAACGTGCCGCCGACATCAAGGATGTCACCCGCCGGGTACTGCGTAACCTGACGGGCGAGAAGACTCATGCTTTGGACGGGATCCGCAATAAGAGCATCATTGTTGCGACCGACCTTTCCCCTTCGGACACCGCTTCGCTGCGGCGGGACATGGTGTTGGGGTTTGCAACCGACCTCGGAAGCAGCACGTCGCACACGGCCATCATGGCCAGGGCGCTGGGAATTCCCGCCGTGATCGGCCTCGGGGATGTCACCCGGCGGCTCGAAACTGATGATGAAATTCTCATGGACGGCACGGAGGGGGTGGTCATCCTGCATCCCTCCGAGGCGAGCCTGAATAAATACAACGCGCTGGCCCGGCAACGGGAAAACATCCAGACCGGCCTGGCCGGTCTGCGCGACCAGCCTGCCGAGACACTGGATGGTCATCGTGTGGTGCTTTCGGCGAATATCGAGCTTGTGGACGAGGTTGGCGAAGTTCGGAAAGTCGGGGCCGAGGGGGTGGGCTTGTTCCGGTCGGAATACCTCTATGTCGCCAGCCGTGAACTTCCAACGGAGGAGGAGCAGTTGGCGGCGTACCAAGGGGTGGCTTCCCTCCTGGCACCCGACCCGGTGATCATCCGTACCGTCGACCTTGGCGGTGACAAGTTTGCGTCCTCCCTTAAAATGTCCGCGGAAATCAATCCCTTCCTGGGATACCGGGCAATCCGCTTCTGCCTTGCCCAGCCGGCGGTTTTCAAGACCCAGTTGCGGGCCATCCTCCGGGCGAGCGCCCACGGCAAGGTGCGGATCATGTACCCGATGATCAGCAACGTCGGCGAGGTGATCCGCGCCAATGCGATCCTCGAGGAATGCAAGGGGGAGCTGCGCAACGAGGGACTTGCGTTCGATGATGGCATTGAGGTCGGGGTGATGATCGAGATTCCCTCGGCGGCCATCACGGCGGACATCATTGCCAAGCATGTGTCGTTCTTCAGCATCGGGACCAACGACCTGGTCCAGTACACCCTGGCGGTGGACCGGGTGAACGACCGGGTGGCCCATCTCTACGAGCCCACCCATCCGGCCGTGCTGCGGCTGATGAAAATGACGATCGAGGCCGGTCATGCCCGCGGGATCTGGGTCGGGATGTGCGGCCA
>Ga0007794_10000213_pt1 | contig 18644 bp, 15 predicted proteins | sample CryBogmetaGMA5M_FD_60365 | JGI IMG/M metagenome (GOLD analysis project Ga0007794, IMG submission 60365) | Freshwater microbial communities from Crystal Bog, Wisconsin, USA - MA5M | ecosystem: Environmental > Aquatic > Freshwater > Lake | place: Crystal Bog, Wisconsin, USA | collected 2009-07-06
TACCAACCGCGTGCGGCCGATTGTGAGCGATGAACACCGGTCGGGTGCGGCGGAAGCCTACCGCGCCTTGCGGACGAACGTCCTGTCGGCTGTTGAAAAGGCCGGAAAAAAAGTGGTGCTGGTCACCAGTGCTGATTCCAAGGAAGGCAAGACACTGACGACGTTGAACCTGTCGATCATGATTGCCAAGACCGGCAAGAAAGTGCTGTTGCTGGATATGGATCTGCGCCGGGGTCTTTTGCATAAGTCCTTTGAGCGGGAACGTGCGCCCGGGATTGTGGACGTGTTGAGGGAAAACAAACCCCTGGCGGACGTGATCGTGAAGACCAACCATGAAAATCTCTGGTTTGCGCCGGCGGGATCAATTGACAAGAACACGTCGGAACTGCTCCACTCCGTGGATCTCGAGGCGTTCATGTCGCCTGTGCTGGAACAGTACGACTACATTCTGATGGACTCCGCCCCGGTGTTGCGCGTTACCGACACCGTGATTCTGGCGGGTTGCCCCCTGATGTGTGTGGTTTATGTGGCCCATGCGAATCGCACATCAAAGCCGACCATCAAGTATTCCCTCGACATGCTGGGGGATGTCCACGTCATCGGCATGATTGTGAACAGCATTGAAATGCACCGCATCAGCAGCCTGTATTATGCCTACCAGTATCCGAACTATGCCTACTACAGTTATGCCTACCGCTACGGGTACAACTATGACCTGTATGATGAACATGGCCGGCGCATGCCCATGAGTCCCTGGGCGAACATGCGGCGAAACGTATCGAGATGGGTCAGGCGAACATTCCTCCCGACGGAATAACATGAGTTCATATCGCAGCTATTTACACATGCAGGTGTTGTGGCTGGCCGCCCTGGATGCTTTATGCCTGATGGGGGGGGTTGTTGCCGGGGTGGTTATTCGCCTCGGTGCGGATTCACTTCATCAGTATTTTTTTGAATCACTTTCGGGATGGCTTTACCTCGTGCTGGCCGTGTTGGCCTCCAATTATGTGACCGGCACCTACGGGCTTGAGCTCAGGGTGTCCCGGTTCAACATGATGGTCAACTGGGCCTTTTCGATGACCGTTGCCATTCTGGTTGTAAGCATAACGTCCTATGCGTGGTTTAACGCGGTGCTGGGTCGCGGTGTTCTGTTTCTGGCGCTGGCGTTTTATTCGGTGCTGTGGTTGTCCCTGAGGCTGCTGGTTTATTATTTCTTTTTCAACAAGGAGCCGATGGCCTACCGGGTTGCCATATTGGGCACAGGGGCCCGCGCCCACTCTGATCTTACCCTGGTCCAGAATATCAATTTGAGGCCGCGGCACAGGGTTGTGGCGATGATCCAGGTTGATCATGAGGGGCCGGCATCGATGGTGCGGTTTGCCTCCCAGGGAAAGGCGCCCGCCCGTGATGCCGCTGTCATTCATTGTTCCCCGGCGCACGTGGCCTCCACCGTGCGTTCGCTGGCCTGCGACGTGCTGCTGATTGCGGTGGACCGGGATGAAGACCTGGCGGGCGTCTATACCCAGTTGCGCCGGTTGCGGTTTGAAGGAGTGTCGGTTTTGTCGCCGCTGAATGTCGCCGAGGTCTACAGCGGGAAAGTGCCCTTGAACCTGGTGGATGAGAACTGGCTGATGAATGCCAGCCAGGGGTTCATTTCGCCGATGACCATGCGCTTCAAGCGAATGCTGGACATCGGACTGGTGTTGATAGTCTCCCCGGTGGCCCTCGGACTTTCCCTTCTGGTTGCCGCTACGGTCAAGGTGACGGCGTTGAGGTCGCCCGTGTTTTATTCCCAGGAGCGGGTGGGCCGGTTCGGCCGGATATTCCGCATTTACAAATTCCGGACCATGAAAGAGGGCGCGGAGCAGGAGAAGGGCGCGGTTTGGTCCCCGGAGAATGATCCGCGGATAACTTGGGCGGGACAATCCCTGCGGAAGTACCGTCTGGATGAATTGCCCCAATTGTGGAATGTCCTGAAAGGTGAGATGAGCCTGGTTGGCCCACGTCCCGAGCGTCCGGAGCTGGTGGAGAAGCTGGAAAAGGTGATCCCGTATTACCGCGAGCGGGAGAACATTCCGCCGGGCCTCACAGGGTGGGCCCAGATCCGCTATCCCTATGGCGCCACCATTGAGGATAGCCGCGCCAAGCTTGAATATGATCTGTTTTATCTCCAAAACCTGTCCATTGCCCTGGATCTTCGGATTCTCCTGAGGACATTGAGGATCGTCCTCTTCGGGATGGAGCGGGATATCCGGTAGGGGAGCGTAGAAATCCTTTCCCTTCCCGTTGCCAAGTCGGCGCGGAATCGCTACAGTAGCCCAACTTTACCGGTATTGGAAGGATTGACTATGGCTTTGAAATGGAATTGGGGTGAACAGCGGGCCCGTCGCGCTTTTCTCGCGCTTCAGGATGGAACCATTTTGCGCGGGTATTCCGTGGGGGCTGCCGTGGATGGCTTGGGTGAGGTCGTGTTTAACACCGGAATGGCCGGCTACCAGGAAATCCTGAGCGATCCTTCCTATAGCGGCCAGTTTGTCACCATGACGTATCCTGAAATCGGCAATACCGGCATGAATCTGGCCGATATGGAGAGCCGGCAACTGTTTGCCGGCGGATTTGTCATTCACGGGATGAACGCCCCGAGCAACTGGCGGGCGGATGGCTCTTTGACGGACTATCTTGATAAATGGAAAATTCCGGCCATTGCGGGGATTGATACCCGGGCACTTACGACACGGTTGCGGACGGAAGGAACCCAGCGGGGGTTCATGAGCGTAACAGGGAAGGTGGGGGAGGCCGAAGCGGTCCAGAAAGCCCGTGACTGGTGCGGGCTTGACGGCCAGGACTATGCGGCAAAAGTGTCGTGCAAAGCGCCGTATCATTGGGATACGGATGGCTCGCTGACCCAGTCCTGGGGGATTGCAGATTCCCTGCCGAAGGCCGACTTGAAGATTGTGGCCTATGATTTCGGAATTAAGTGGAACATTCTGCGCAGCATGCGCCGCAATGGGATGGATGTGACGGTGGTGCCGGCGCAGACGCCCGCTTCGGAGGTTTTAAAGCTGAAGCCCGACGGGGTTTTTCTCTCCAACGGTCCGGCGGATCCTGCGGCGGTTACCTATGCCATTGAGGCGGCCCGCGCCTTGTTGGGCAAGGTGCCGATGATGGGAATTTGCCTGGGGCACCAGATTCTGGGCCTGGCCTGTGGCGGAAAAACATACCGCCTTAAATTCGGGCATCATGGCTGTAATCATCCCGTGAAGAATTTGCGGACTGGCGCGGTGGAGATCACGTCGCAGAATCATAATTTTGCGGTGGATCCCGCCTCCCTGGATTCGACGGCGGTCGAGGTCACGCATATCAATCTCAATGACCAGACCGTGGAAGGCCTTGCGCATCGCAAGGAACCGATGTTCTGCGTTCAGTATCATCCGGAATCCTCCCCGGGACCGCATGACCCTTATTACCTGTTCACTCAATTCCGCGAACTGATCCGAAAGGCTTAAGTCTATGCAGGGGCACAATTGGATAGCGATTCTTGATTTTGGTTCCCAATACAGCCAGTTGATCGCGAGACGGGTTCGCGAACAAAGGGTTTACTCGGAGCTTCTGAAGTTCAACACCCCGGCCGCCGAACTGGCGGCGCGCAAGCCGGCCGGAATCATCCTGTCCGGCGGGCCGGCCAGCGTGCTGGACACCGGTTCCCCCATGTGCGACCCGGCTATTTATAACCTGGGGGTTCCCGTGCTGGGAATTTGCTACGGACTTCAGATGACCGCCAAGCTGCTGAACGGAGCCGTCAAACCCGGGCGCGAGCGAGAGTATGGGAGCGCCCGTGTGTCCGTCGTGGATTCATCCTCGCTGTTTCGAGATTTGCCCCGTGAGTTGGATGTATGGATGAGCCATGGCGACCAGGTGGAGCGGATGCCCGAGGGGTTCTCGGTCATGGCGAGGACGGAAACCTGCCCGGTGGCGGCGATGGGGAATGTCTCCCGGCGCATCTATGGGCTGCAATTCCACCCCGAAGTGGTTCACACGCCACAGGGCGGGGCGCTTCTAAGCCGCTTTCTGTTTGATATCTGCAAATGCAGGCCCGACTGGGAGATGGCGCAGTTCATCAAGGAGAGTGTGGTTGCGATCCGCGAGAAGGTGGGCGACGGCCATGTGCTGTGCGGCCTGAGCGGCGGCGTGGATTCCTCGGTTGTTGCGGCGTTGCTCCACAAAGCCATCGGGAGCCAGCTGCATTGTGTCTTTGTGGATAATGGCTTGTGTCGTTCCGGTGAAGCGCGGCAGGTCGAGGAGTTGTTCGGAAAAGCGTTCGGTATTGACCTGCACGTGGCCCATGCCCAGAACCAATTTCTTTCGCAGTTAAAGGGCGTGGTGGAGCCTGAGCAAAAACGCAAGGCCATTGGGAAAACCTTTATCGATGTGTTCTCGGCGGAGGCGCGCAAGTTTGGCCAGGTAGACTACCTTGCACAGGGCACCCTATATCCGGATGTCATTGAGAGCGCATCGCCGATCGGCGGTCCCTCGGTCACCATCAAGAGTCACCATAATGTGGGCGGGTTGCCGCCGGACCTCAAATTCAAACTGATTGAGCCGGTCCGCGAGCTTTTCAAGGATGAAGTTCGTTTGCTGGGGCGGGAATTGGGGTTGCCCGATTATCTGGTCAACCGGCAGCCGTTCCCCGGGCCAGGACTGGCAGTGCGCATCCTGGGCGAGGTGACGGAGGAACGTGTAGCCTTGCTTCAGAAGGCGGACCTCCGGGTCCAGGAGGAGATGCTGAAGGACCCGATGTATGAGAAGATCTGGCAGTCGTTTGCCGTATTGCTCCCCATTCAGACGGTAGGGGTCATGGGGGATAGCCGGACCTATGAAAATGTGGCGGCCATCCGGATTGTCGAGAGTCAGGATGGAATGACGGCTGACTGGTCGCGGGTCTCCTACGATACGCTTGGCAGGATTTCAAGCCGGATTATCAACGAAGTATCGGGCATCAACCGTGTGGTGTATGATATCAGTTCAAAGCCGCCGGCAACCATTGAATGGGAATGAGAGGGCCATGATGAATCGGTCTGTATGGGTATTAATTCCGATTCTGATGGTGTCGCTTGCGCAGGCCGACACCCTGACGCTGAATGACGGGCGGACCATCAAGGGTCGCCTGACAGGCTATGCCGGACGCAAGTTCGAGTTCAAAGCGAATGACGGCGCGATCTATTCCGAGTACGCGCTGGATGTCAAAAGCATCGTCCCGGATACCCCGGTCAAGGTTTCAATGAAATTTTCCGCGAAGCAGTACGATTCCGTGGATTTTGTCCAATTCGACAGCTTTACGCTGCGGGTCAGGAAAAACGGGCAGCAATTGAATGAACCAGTAATTTCGCTTACGACCATGGCGCTTTCGGTTCCTGCGGACAGGATCCGGGATGAACATCCCCTTGAGCCGGGTGCGGGTGACGCGGTGACTGCCGCGGTAGGGGGGCGGGGGCCCGTGGCAAGGTCCGGGGAGGAGATGTCCAAACCCCGAGAGTGGCGGCGAGCCGGCAAATGGCGGGAAATGGAAGAAGACCAGACTTCGGTCATCAGCCATGGCGAAGAGGTGGACATCGATGCATTCCTGAAAAAGGGCTATGTTAACATTGTGCAGTTTCATTATCGCAAGTCGTTGGCCAGCGTTCGGGAAGGAAATTATATCGACGCGATTGCTGCCAAGAAAACGAACCGGCTTGTCGTTCTGAAGGTGGTGGTGTCGGATTTTAATTCCCCGATATGCAAAGCGCTGAATATTCAGGGGTTCCCCCAATTCTGGTTCTATAATATGCAGGGGCGGCTGGTGAAAAGGCTGACGGACCGCTTTACCGAGGGCGATATTGATGCGGCAATCAAGGATGCCCGCCGGGGCGGCTCCTTCTGAGGCTGCCCGGGCATCCGGCGGAATCGTGTTGTCGGCGCCCGGCGGTTCCCGTCAAATGATTGACGGTATTTAAAAAAAGTTGTCATGGGCCGATGGAGCGTGACAGAATGTGGCCGTAGGGAAGATGGTATTGTAGAGTTTCCCTGATAAACCAGCGAGGGTGTGCCATGGCGCGGCAAAGTGTGAACTGGGAAGACATGTTTCGCGCTCTTGAGGCTTTCAAGAAGGAACACGGACACTGTCACGTCCCGGCGAATTGGAAGCTGAATCTCCAGTTGGGTCGATGGGTGGCGATGCAACGTTACCGCCACAAGATGGGGGAGTTGCCGAAAAGTCACGTGACCCGCCTTGATCAAGCCGGATTTGTCTGGGCGCCCGCCGACAAGGTGTGGAGTGAAATGCTCCAGCGGCTCCTCAAGTACAAGAAGAAGCACGGTGATTGCGATGTGCCCTCCTCGTGGCCGGCGGATCCCAATCTCGCAAATTGGGTGGCGAATCAGCGCCACCGCAAGAAGATGGGTTCCTTGTCCCCTGATAGGGTCAAGAAGCTTGGCGAGGTTGGATTTGTCTGGTCTGTATATGGGAAGAACCGCGCGGAAAAAGTCACTCAGGCGAAGCGTAAGACGGTCGCCGCATCAGTAAAGGCTGTTGAGCCCGAGAACGAGGAGCGGTTGTATCAAGTCTGCGGGGAATATATCCAATTCAACGGGACTGGTCCAATGCCGCCAAAATTGGAGAAATACATTCAGATGCACGATGGGGCATTCCCCCCCTGCATCATTCTCCCCGCGAGTCCACTCGTCTTCAGGTTGGGAAACGCCGATTCGGTGACAACGGTTATGCGAAAGATCACCTGGCCCGGCAAAGGCCCCCTGCCTGAGGAGGTCCGTGAATATTTGAACGAAAATGGAGCGCTTCCTCCTCATGGTATGTGAAGGGACGCGGTAACAGGTAAATATGACGACTCCGAAGGCTACGACTTATATACGGGGAACAATATGTGCCATGGTGGTGTTACCGGTGGTGTTTTTGGCTGTTTACCCGGCGTTGACACTTCTGTTGCCGGAACGTCTTGTCATTTTGGCTGATCTGCCGCAGGACCTGACGGTGCTGTTATTGCTTGACGCATTACTCATGCCGGCGACAGGGGCGTTGCTCTTTTGGCGAGCCAGGCGGCGTGCGACGCGTGGATGGGGTGTTCCGCGGGAAAAGTTGGATACCCGGGATGTCTATTGAGCTGGGAGGCGGCTTGACTCCCGCTTGGGGTTGGCTTAGAAGTGTGCTTGTTTCATGACTACCCTTTCCCATAGTTCAAGGATTGCTGACATTCTGCTCAGGCGCGGGGCCTTAACCGCTGATGCCCTGAAGCAGGCCCAGGAGCGTGCTCAACAGGCGTCCGTCCGCCTTGAAAAATACCTGCTCGACAATTCCCTGATCTCGGCCACGGAGGCGACGCTCAGCCTGGCAGAGTATCTCCGCATGTCGCCCGTCACCCTGGCCCACTTTACGCCGAGTCCTCAGCTCATTGAAATGATCCCTGCGGAACTGCTCCGGAAAAGGCTGGCATTCCCCATGATGAAGGCGGGGGGCATGTTGGTCGTGGCGCTGGGCGATCCGTTCGACATCATGGCGATTGATGAGCTTCATGTGGTCACGGGGCTGCAAATTATGCCGCTCGTAGCCGCCGAAAAGGATGTGCAAGATGCCTTGGCAAGGGCGCTGGCGCCTGCCGAGGCCGAGGCGCAACTTGACCTCGAGGACATCATGAAGGATTCCGACAACGATATCGAAGTCGGAAAAGAGGAAAAGCAGGAAGTCAGCCTCGAGGAAATGATGGAGAGCGCTGAGGGCGCGCCGGTCATCCGGATGGTGAACATGATGCTGGTGGAGGCCCTGCGAACCCGCGCCAGTGACATCCACATTGAGCCTCAGGAAAAGGCGCTCCGGCTCCGGTACCGGATAGACGGTTCGCTGACGGAGCGGCCCAGTCCGCCGAAAAGTTACCAGCCGGCAATTATCTCCCGAATCAAGATCATGTCAGACATGGATATTGCCGAGCGGCGGGTACCCCAGGACGGCCGGTTCAGGATCAAGGCACTGGGGAAGGAAGTGGATATCCGCGTCAGTATGCTCCCCTCGATCCACGGCGAAAAAGTGGTTATGCGTGTGTTGGACAAGAGCGCGCTGTTTCCCAGCCTCGGGGGGCTGGGCCTCGACGAGCACGCCTTCAAGGCCCTGTCGTATGCCATCAGCCAGCCGCATGGGATCATTCTGGTGACGGGGCCGACCGGTAGCGGAAAAACGACAACATTATATTCCTGCTTGCAGGAACTGAACAAGTCGGATGTCAACATCGTGACCTGTGAGGACCCGGTGGAATACCAGTTGGTCGGGATCAATCAGATCCAGGTGAACGCCGGCGTCGGGTTAACGTTTTCGGCGGCGCTCCGGTCCATCCTTCGTCAGGATCCCGACATTGTGCTTGTGGGTGAAATCCGCGACGGCGAGACGGCTGAAATCGCGGTCAAGGCGGCGCTGACCGGGCATCTTGTGTTGAGCACGCTCCACACCAATGATGCCGCAGGTGCAATCGCCCGTCTCATTGACATGGGGATACCCCCCTTCCTGCTGTCCTCATCCCTTGTGCTTTCACAGGCCCAGCGCCTTTACAGGAAACTTTGCATGGCATGCCGGCAACCGGTCGAATTGCCGGTGGATGTCATGAAAGCAAACCGAATTGATCCTGCATTTTTCCTGAAAGGGGAGGGGGCTTCGGAATATGTTCAGATCTTCAAGGCTGTGGGCTGCCCGAAATGCAGCAACACGGGTTATAAGGGGCGGGGCGCCATTATGGAAGTGCTGCCGATCTCCGATAACATTAAGGAGTTGATCATGAAGGGCGCCACCAGCGGCGAGATCCGGGAGGCGGCCTGTGCCAACGGGATGATCACCCTGAAACAGGCAGGGCTTCAGAAGGTCAGGGAAGGCCTTACATCGCTGGAGTCGGCCATGGAAATGACGGGCGGGGAATAGCGGGAGATAATTTATGAGCCCAATGCTGAGATCCAATTCCCGCGGAGGTGATGCTGCACTGGGCGCGTCCCGCCCAGGCGGGGGGGCAAAGAAACCTGTGACGGCGCAGGTTTCCAGGACGCCCCCGAAAAAAGACCAGAAAATCAGGGGGGCACAGAAGATTGTCCGGAAGGATCTGCCCTCCTTTTCACGGCAAATGGCGGCGATGCTATCCGCCGGCATGCCGATTGTCGCCTCCCTTGAAACGCTTGAAGAACAGGCGGTCAATCCAAACTTCAAGATCGCAATTGGCACCCTGAAGAAGAGCATTGAGGGCGGATCATCGTTCTCGGAAAGCCTGCAACAGCTACCCCAGATCTTTGACGTCTTGTACGTCAACATGGTCCGCGCCGGGGAACAGAGCGGCCAGTTTGCCGAGACCATGAAGCGAATTGGGGAATTGCTGGAGGCGACAGCCAGGTTGCGCCGCAAAGTGAAGTCAGCCATGACCTATCCCGTCGTGGTATTGTCCATGGCCCTGATTATTGCCTCGGGAATGATCATTTTCATCGTTCCGGTTTTTGCCGGCATGTTCAAGGATTTCGGCGGCAAGTTGCCCGGGCCGACCCAGTTTCTTGTGGACATCAGCAACGGGGCCAAGACTTATGCTGTTATTATTGTGCCGGCCATCATCCTCTCCATCTGGTTGTTTAATAAATGGAAAAAGACCAAAGCCGGGGCTTGGGCCCTTGACCGGTTTGCGCTCAAGGCCCCTGTTGTCGGTGTGTTGGTTCAGAAAGTCGCTGTGGCCCGGTTTTCGCGCACACTCAGCCAGTTGGTGCAGAGCGGGGTGCCGATCCTCAATGCCCTGGAGATTGTGGCCAAGGCCGCCGGAAACCTTGTCATCGAGGCGGCGATCATGGACGCCCGAAAGGCGGTCGAACATGGTGATACGCTTTCTTCAGGATTGGACGGCAAGGATTGCATTCCGACCCTGGTGGTGAGAATGCTATCGGCCGGCGAGAAAACCGGCAAGGTGGACGAAATGCTGGAAAGCGTTGCGGATACCTTTGATGACGAAGTCGAGACCATGCTGGCCTCCCTGACCTCGCTTCTGGAACCGCTGCTCATGGTCTTTTTGGGGGTGGTCATCGGCGGGATTGTCATTTGCATGTTCCTGCCGATCTTCAAGATGACCGAGGTCATCAAGTAGCCCATAGTTCAGGGGGTGTTTATCATTGCAGGCCGGCCGTGGTATCGCTTAAATTTACACGACTATGACGTCTCCTCAGAAAACTCCTCTTTATGATGCCCATGTCGGTCTGGGTGCCCGGATGATGGACTTCAGCGGATGGTTCATGCCGGTGCAGTATGATGGCATATTGGCTGAACATCATCGGACCCGCACCGATGTCACCCTGTTTGACACCTGCCACATGGGCCGGTTTTGGGTAACCGGGCCCGGGGCGATGGACGGAATCGACCGCCTGCTGACAACCGAGGTTCGCGCCATGCAGGATGGACAGTGCAAATACGGGTTCCTGCTCAAGGAGGACGGCGGGATTCTGGACGACTTGATCACCTACCGGTTCAATACCGAACGCTGGCTGATCGTGGTGAATGCCGGGACACTGCCCAAGGATCGTGACTGGATCCGGGCCCGGTTGCCGGACGGGGTGGGCTTCGAGGATGCCTCGACCCGACTGGCGAAGATTGATATCCAGGGGCCGAACACCTTCGAAAAGGTTGAGCAGGTATTGGGCGTGGAGGTGGCCTCGCTCGCCTATTTCAGGTTCAAGACATTTGAATGCGGCGGAGAGGCCTTTGTCAGCCGCACCGGCTATACGGGTGAAAAGGGCGTTGAGCTATATGTGGATGCCGCACGGATTGTTGAGGTGTGGGGCCGGTTTTTGAAGGCTGGCGTCAAGCCTGCCGGGCTGGGAGCCAGGGATACTTTGCGATTGGAGGCAGGGTTACCGCTCTACGGGCATGAGTTATCGGAGTACGTCACTCCGGTGGAGGCGGTCATGGCGCGGTATGCCATGAAGGCCGGCCCCTATGTTGGAAGCGAGGCTGTGAGGCGCCACCGCGAGGAAGGGCCGGACCGGGTTCTCGCAGGTTTCAGGATTGAGGGGCGGCAGTCTGCCCGAGCCGGGCAGGCCGTGTTGTCCGGAGGCCGTTGCGTGGGGAAGGTGACGAGCGGGTCGTTTTCTCCGACGCTTCAAGTTGTTATTGGTTTTGCTTATGTGGAGCCGGCGCTGGCGGCAGCAGGAAGCCGGGTGCAGGTGGATACGGGAAGGGCACTATTGGACGCCGAGATTGTTAAGACGCCATTTTACAAGGCGGGAAGGAGTGGCTAGATGATTCCGAAGGATGCTTATTACACAAAAGATCACGAGTGGCTGAAGGTGAACGGTGATGAGGCGACGGTGGGCATCACCGACCACGCCCAGGAAGCGCTGGGCGATATCACGTTTGTGGATTTGCCGAAAGTCGGCAAGGTGTTGAAGGCGCATGATTCGCTTCTGGTCGTTGAGTCGGTCAAGGCAGCCAGCGATGTCTATGCGCCGGTGGCGGGGACCGTGAGTGCGATAAACGGAGCACTGGGATCCGCCCCGGAGTTGATCAACCAATCCGCCCAGGGGGATGGATGGATCTGCAAGCTGAAACCTTTTGATGCCTCGGCGGTGGGGAGCCTGATGACGGCGGACCAGTACGAGGCATTCCTGGCGGAGCACTGAGATGCCGTATATCCCGACGACCGACCAGGATCGCGAGACCATGCTGAAAAGCATCGGCGTACCGGATGTGGACTCCCTGTTTGCTGATATTCCTGCATCTGTGCAAATCCCGGGGCTGAATCTGCCTGCGGGACAAAGTGAGGCTGAAGTGTATGAACACATGCACCGGCTTTCGCATCGCAATTCCCATGACCTGATTTCCTTCCTCGGTGGCGGCTACTACGACCACTTCATTCCCGCCTGCGTGGATGAATTGTCAGCCCGCAGTGAATTTTACACGGCCTACACGCCATACCAGCCGGAGGCATCGCAGGGCACCCTTCAGGCGATCTTTGAATACCAGAGCGCGATTTGCCGCATTACCGATATGGAGGTGGCCAACGCTTCCCTGTATGATGGCGGCACGGCACTGTACGAGGCCGCGATGATGGCGATCCGCCTCACGGGACGCCGGAAGATCCTGCTTGATAGCGGGGTGAATCCCATCTACCGCAACATTCTTGTGAGCTACACCAGTAATCTGGCGGTTGACTTTGAGGAGATTCCCGTGGTGCACGGCCAGAGCGACCGGGAGCGGATCATCCAGGCCCTGGACGACAAGACGGCTGCGATCGTTCTTCAGAACCCCAATTTTTTCGGGGCGGTGGATGATTTTTCCGATGTCATTGAGTCGGCGCACCGCAAGGGGTGCATGGCCATCATGTCAGTGTATCCGGTTTCCCTGGGTTTGTTGAAGACCCCCGGCCAGATGGGTGTGGATATTGTGACCGGGGAGGGGCAGAGCCTTGGATTGCCGCTGTCATTTGGGGGCCCCTATCTGGGATTCATGGCAAGCCGCATGGATCATGTCCGCAAGATGCCCGGCCGGATTGCAGGGGCCACGATTGACGGTGCCGGGCGGCGGGGGTTCGTGCTGACCCTGCAGGCCCGCGAACAGCATATCCGGCGCGAGAAGGCGATGTCGAACATCTGCTCCAACGAGGGGCTTTGTGCATTGCGCGCCTTGATCTACCTGTCCTGGCTGGGCAAGCACGGGTTCAAGGAATTGGCCAACACCTGTGCCCAGAAGGCGGAATATGCGAAGACCCGGCTGAGCGCCATTCCCGGCGTAGGGGTTAAGAAGAGCGCTCCGACCTTCAATGAGTTCACGATTGAGCTGCCCTGTGAGGCCAGTGGGTTGGTATCACGCATGATCGACCGCGGGTTTGCTCCCGGGTTTCCCCTGGGGCGATACTATCAGGGTATGGACAATTATCTGCTCGTGGCGGTTACCGAGAAACGAACCCGTGAGCAAATCGGCATGTTTGCCGAGACGCTGGAGGGGGTGTTGTGAGCAAGTTGATTTACGAAAAGTCGGCGCCCGGCCGCCGGGCGGATAATCTTCCCCGCCTGACTCCGGCCGAGGCGGCAATGAAACTGAGGATTCCCCACAAGTATTTCCGGGAGCAGGATGCCGAGTTGCCTGAACTGTCGGAACTCGATGTGGTCAGGCATTTCACGAACCTCTCTCGCAAGAATTTCAGCGTGGATGCCAACATGTATCCGCTGGGTTCCTGCACCATGAAATACAATCCCAAGATCTGCGAGCGCATTGCGTCGCTGGACGGGTTCTCGGCGTTGCATCCGCTGCTGCCCCAGTTGCGCGGCGGCGGTGTTCTGACGCAGGGGGCCCTGGAGGTATTGTATGAGACCGAGCGTTGGCTCGGGGAGATCGTCGGCATGGATGCTTTTACACTCCAGCCGATGGCCGGTTCGCACGGGGAACTGACGGGGATGATGCTCGTGGCCGCTTATCACAAGGATCGGGGAAACCGGAAGACCAAGGTGATCATTCCTGATTCCGCGCACGGGACCAATCCTTCCAGTGCGGCGATTGCCGGGTATACCGTGGTCACCATCCCGACGGGTGCGGATGGCGGGATCGATCTGGCGCGCTATGAGGCGGCGCTGGATGATGACGTGGCGGCGGTAATGCTCACCTGCCCGAGTACGCTGGGATTGTTTGAGCGCGACATCCTGAAGATTGCCGCGCTGGCGCATAAACGAGACGCCCTGCTGTATTATGACGGGGCCAACCTCAATGCCCTGCTGGGGCGGTGCAGGCCGGGAGATCTGGGGTTCGATGTGGTGCATGTGAACCTCCACAAGACGTTCGCCACGCCGCACGGCGGGGGCGGGCCCGGTGCGGGGCCGGTGGGGGTGAAGGCCAGGCTCATCCCCTATCTGCCAACCAGCATAGTCGTCAAGAGGTCTGACGGCACGTTCGCGCTGGAGTATGAGCGGCCCAAGAGCATCGGCTACATTGCCTCGTTCTACGGGAACTTCGGGATTATCCTGCGGGCTTACGCCTATATGCTGCTTCTGGGCCGGGAGGGGATGAGGCGGGTAAGTGAGAACGCCGTATTGAATGCCAATTACATCCAGGCGCGGCTGAAGAGCCGCTACGATCTGGCGTACGACCGCCTGTGCATGCACGAGTGTGTGTTCAGCGCCTCGCGCCAGTCGGCGAAGGGGGTTCACGCCATTGATGTCGCCAAGGCATTGGTCGAGCGGGGGATTCATCCACCGACCGTCTATTTCCCTCTCGTGGTCAAGGAAGCGCTGATGATTGAGCCGACCGAGACCGAATCCCGGGAACAGATGGATGAGCTGATTGACGCCATGCTTGAGATCGCGGATCTGGCAGAGCATGACCCCGCCCAGTTCCCTGCCATGCCCCGGAACACACCTGTCGGCAGACTGGATGAGGTCAAGGCAGCCCGCGACATGTGCTTCAAGGCGTAATGAAGAAACTGAAGGTTATTGTTAACGACCGGATGCAGAAGGGGTATGTCTACTGGCTGTCAGAGCCGGTTGGGCAGAACTTCCATCCGGATTTCGACCCTGAACTCACGCCCAGGGAAATGCTCGAACTGGGAGTGTTTGGCGGGAAATACATGACCGATTGTCAGGCCGAGTTCCCGAAAGCCTGGTTCGCGAAAGCCAAACTGAGTCCTGAGCAGCGTAATCCCAAGTTGAATTTATTTGGTGTAAACGCCTCGAAACCATTGAGTTACTGGCGCGAGAAGGATTGGATATATCCCGAGGATCCCAGGGGCTGGTTTCAGTGGTATTGCCGGTATTATATGGGTCGACGGTGTCCTGATGATGAACGCCAGATCAAGCGCTGGGCGGCAATGGTGCGCCATGTTGCCCAGCTGAAGAAAGCCTGCCCGGCCGGGGATCTGACATGCCGCCGCCGCCAGCGTCAGGCCTTGTTGCATTGGGCCTACGACAGCCGGACCCTGTAGACCACCTCGTAATAGGCCGGACATTCTCCCGGTGGACCGCGACCTCCGGGTGCGGTCTGACGCCGCCCGGAGGTCGGCGTCCACCAGTTTGGTGAATCTTCTTTTTGGGCTTGTTTTAAAGGCCTCTGCTCTATAGACTGCGCGGCCAAATTTAAACAAGGAGACCCTAATGGCAACTGTACCGACCACGAACCGTAAGCTGATTGATTGGGTGAATGAAGTGGCCAAGCTGACCAAGGCGGCCAATGTTTATTGGTGCGACGGCTCCCAGGCCGAGTATGACCGGCTTTGCCAGGAGATGGTGAAGGCGGGAACCTTTACGCCCCTCAACCAGAAGCTTCGTCCCGGCTGTTACCTCGCCCGCTCCCATTCCAGTGATGTGGCCCGCGTGGAGGATCGTACGTATATCTGCTCCAAGACCAAGGAAGATGCCGGCCCGACGAATAACTGGGCGGATCCCGATGAGATGAAGAAGCTTATGACCGGAAAGTATGACGGTTGTATGCAGGGGCGCACGATGTATGTGATCCCGTTCTCGATGGGCCCTCTGGATTCCCCCATCGCCAAGATCGGTATTGAGCTCACGGATTCGGCTTATGTCGTTGTGAATATGCGGATTATGACCCGCATGGGCAAAGCGGTTCTTGATAAGCTTGGCGCCACTGGCAGTTTTGTGGAGTGCCTGCATTCGGTTGGCGCACCGCTCAAGCCCGGCCAGCAGGATGTCCCTTGGCCCTGTGAGCCTGATCCTGCGAAGAAATATATTGTCCACTTCCCCGAGGAGCAGGCGATCTGGTCCTATGGTTCGGGATACGGCGGAAACGCGCTGTTGGGTAAGAAATGTCTGGCGCTTCGTATTGCATCCTCCATCGCGCGCAAGGAAGGGTGGATGGCCGAGCATATGGTGATTTTGGCGCTGACCTCGCCTGCAGGCAAGAAGCACTACGTTTGCGCGGCGTTTCCGAGCGCCTGTGGAAAGACCAATCTGGCCATGATGCAGCCGAGTTTGTCGGGGTGGTCGGTGAAGTGCCTGGGTGACGACATCGCCTGGATCCGTGTGGGTGAAGATGGACGGCTGTACGCCATGAACCCCGAATCGGGATTCTTCGGTGTGGCGCCGGGTACCTCCAACCAGTCGAATCCGAACGCGATGAAGACGATCGTCAAGGACACCATTTTCACCAATGTGGCCCTGACACCCGAAGGCGACATCTGGTGGGAGGACATGGGCATTCCCGCACCGGCGAAGGCCATTGACTGGGAAGGTAAGGAGTGGACTCCGGATTGCGGCCGCAAGGCGGCGCATCCGAACGCACGGTTCACGGCGCCTGCGGCCCAGTGCCCGGTGATTGATTCCGATTGGCAGAATCCGGCGGGTGTGCCGATTTCGGCGTTCATGTTCGGCGGACGGCGCCCCTCCACCATCCCGCTGGTCAACGAGGCCTTCAGTTGGGAGCACGGCGTGTTCATGGGCTCCTCCACCGGATCCGAGACCACGGCGGCGGCGCTTGGCAAGGCTGGTGTGTTGCGGCGTGACCCGTTCGCCATGTTGCCGTTCTGCGGCTACCACATGGGCGACTACTTTGCCCACTGGCTGTCCATGGCTGATAGGACTGACCGGAGCAAGCTCCCGAAGGTGTTCTTTGTCAACTGGTTCCGCAAGAGCCCCGAAGGCAAGTGGTTGTGGCCGGGTTACGGTGACAACAGCCGCGTCCTGAAATGGATCTGCGAGCGCGTTGAGGGCACTGGCAAGGCGGTCAAGACGGCGATTGGAAATCTGCCTGCCCCTGATGCGTTGGATCTGTCCGGACTGAAGACCACTCCCGAGGACATCAAGCAGTTGCTTGCCGTGGATCCCGAGGGTTGGAAGACCGAGATTGCCGACATCAGCGCCAACTATGACAAGTTTGGCGATAAGCTCCCGGCCGCGCTGAAGAAGGAACTTGAGGGGCTGAAGCAGCGTTTGGGCGCGTAAGGGGGTGTCTCCTTCTTTGGACCCTCTCCCGTAGGGGGGAGGGTGTGGCGCTTGGCCCGGGGTAAGAAACTTTGGAGGCTGAGTAGATGCCGAAAACGCTCATATTTACGGCTACTTATAACGAGAGCGCGAATATCGTTCCGTTATGTACGCAGATCCTCAGGTTGGATCCCGGCTATGACATGTTGGTGGTGGATGATAATTCGCCTGATGGCACCGGCCGCCTGCTGGATGAATATGCCGCAATGCACCCCCGGCTCAAGGTCGTGCATCGTGCCGGCAAGCTGGGCTTGGGAAGTGCCCATGAGCTGGCCATGGACTACGCCGAGCAGCAACATTACGAGGCATTGGTTACCATGGATGCCGATTTTTCGCATGATCCCGCCGACATTCCGCGTTTGCTGAAAGCCCTGGATGGGGTGGATTTTGTGACGGGGTCCAGGTATATGCAGGGGGGCGCTTGTAACTACACCGGGTATCGGCGGGTGGTTAGCATCTGGGCGAACTGGTGGGCCAGGAGACTGCTGGGTATTCCGCTGCACGAGATGACCACGTCGTTCAGGGCGTTCCGGGTGGATTTCCTGCGGAGGGTGGACTTGGGTAAGATCAAATCCAATGGCTACAGCTTTTTTATGGAGATTGTTTTTCGTCTATCCCGGGTGGGGGCTCGCATGAGGGAGGTTCCCATTGTCTTCTCCGACCGCAGGGCAGGAGCATCCAAAATTCCACCCTTTGAGATAGTGAATGGATTCCGCCATCTTCTTTACCTTTTTTCCCTTCGTTTTACATGGAAATAGCGGAAACTTCTTGTTGTTCCAGCTGCGTAACTTCTGGCATTATACTCGCTTATGCGGCTTTCAATAGTCATTCCCGCCCATAATGAAGAGCGGCGGATCGGTCCCATGCTGGAGGCCTATCTTCCTTTTTTCTCCGAACGCTACGGTTCCCAAGTCGAGTTTCTGATTGTCATCAATGGCTCCACGGACAAAACCGACCAGGTGGTGGCGGGTTTTGCCGCCCGCTATTCCTGTGTCAGGGCGATTCTCGAGCCCGATCCCATTGGCAAGGGGGGGGCTCTCATGGTGGGCTTCCGCCAGGCGCAAGGAGCGTATGTCGGGTTTGTCGATGCGGATGGCGCCACGCCTCCGGAGGCGTATCAGGAACTGGTGGAGAACATCGGGTCGGCAGGGGGCATCATTGCCTCCCGATGGACGAAGGGCTCAAAAGTCAGCCCGCGCCAGCCGTTGGACAGGCGGGTCGCATCCCGGGTGTTCAACCTGATGACGCGCCTCCTGTTCGGTCTGCGGCTGACCGACACCCAGTGCGGGGCCAAGTTGATGACGCGCGAGGCCGTTCAGGCGATTCTGCCGCACTTGGGTATCACCCAGTGGGCCTTTGATGTGGATCTTCTGTTTCAGCTTCGCCGGGCAGGGTACGTGATCAAGGAGATCCCCACGACGTGGCATGATGTCGAGGGGTCCAAGATTCAGGTGGGAAAAGCCTCGACGGAGATGATGCTGGCGCTGGGCCGCCTGAGGTTGATCTATTCGCCGTTCAGTTGGGTGGTGGATTTCTATAACCGTTTCCTGGGGCCCTGGATCCATCCAGTCGGGACGGTGCGGGACTATCTTTTGACGCACAGCCTGATGCTTTTCATTGGTGCCCAGTTCGGGAACATCTGCAACCTGCTGTTTCAGGTGATCATGGCC
>Ga0007794_10000214_pt1 | contig 18560 bp, 20 predicted proteins | sample CryBogmetaGMA5M_FD_60365 | JGI IMG/M metagenome (GOLD analysis project Ga0007794, IMG submission 60365) | Freshwater microbial communities from Crystal Bog, Wisconsin, USA - MA5M | ecosystem: Environmental > Aquatic > Freshwater > Lake | place: Crystal Bog, Wisconsin, USA | collected 2009-07-06
CGGAGCGCGCAAGCAAAACCGTCGTCACGGCTTGACGGCGGCAGCGGGCGCCACAGCGGGCAACGCCGTCGCGACCGCCACCATGGGCACGGACGCGGCATTTACCGGCGGGGACACCGGCACCGCACCCAGCTTGGCGCACGTCTCAGCGACCGCCTGAGCCGACTGGTCAAGCACCGAGGCAGCGGCGCCCGCACCCGTCATAACCGCCACCACGGGAACCAGCGATGCAGCCGCACTGATAAGGCCGCTTTCCTTTTGGCAGAACAGCGCGCCCCCGTTGACGAGTTTGGCCACGGTCGAATTGTTGGCAGCGGCGACCTCGGCCAGTGTGACTGCGGCGGTGGTGGCGGTATCGATTTGGCCAGCGGTGCAGCCTGCCATCGCCATGGCAAGGGCAGCAGCCACGGTAACGCGAGCGCGACGAGTGGCGAATAGGTGTGTGTGTTTCATATCGGTTTCCTTATAATGGCGCGATCACGCGTCACGGGGCCGGCGTGGAGCGCAGCCACGCCTCCAGCTTTGCCGCCAGAGCGAGAACTTCAGGGCCAGCGTGGGCAACGAAAGCGTTGGGGATGCCAGCCGCCTCGGCCCTCGCCGCGAGATACGCCTCGACTTTCTGGCCGGTCGGTGTGGCTGCAAATTCCTCGCCGGCTTGCAGCAGTTCGGGGCCGTATCGGCGGATGGCGTGCATGATGCTCGCCAGCATATTCGCCGCCCAATAATGGCTTCCGGCAAAGGCTAATGACCCTCCCGCCGCTGCGTTTTGTGCGGCCATAGCCTTGTTGGATGCATCGTTCGTCATTACGTCGCTCATGCGATTTTCTCCATCGGCACGTAGCCGTCAAGGAACACGGCCCGGCGTTCAATCCCATTGGCGCCGGGCTTTTCTTTCACTCACGCGGGAACCAACCGCGCGGAGCGGCGTTACTAATTCAGTCCGCACGCCGCGAAAAAAGCAACGCGGAGGGCGAACACACTCACGAAAGCCGCGCCCATCGCCCCGCCAATCTGCCAGGGATGATGCAGCAATAGCAACCCGAACAGGTGCAGCGGCGGGGGCACTCGGACACCCAAAGCACTCAATAGAGCCACATCTGAAGAAAGGGCTTCAGCCCCTTGTGCCAGATAGTATCGAGATTGGGGATTGCTGTCAGGAAAAGCCCCCAGGCTGTCATGCGGAGCCATTTGCACCTCCCGGTAAGCACGCGGCTGGCAAGATGGGCGATCGTGAGCCATTCAGCATCCGTAACACCAAAGCTCTTTTGGTCATCTGTCATTACCCCTTGCCCCCGTCACGTCTTTGGGGTCTGTGTGCGTCGGAAGCGGAGCGTGGGCGCCTGGATGCGCCAATCAGTAGCCGTTGCATTGCGCCACCAGGATGTCCGACGCAGACCACGCCGCTGCGATGCCCGTCGTCTGCGAATAGTTCGAGAACGTCGCCGTGGTTGTCGTGGACGCCGACACCATCGTTTTGTTTGGGCCGGGGTTGGTCTGATCCGTCACACTGCAAGCCCAACCCGTGGGGGCGGCGGTCGCGAACAGGATTACGCCCGAGGTTGCCGTTCCGCCCGTCCCGACGTTGACAGTGAATACCGCGCTGGATGTGCCGGATGGGACAGTCGGGGATGTGCCAAATCCGCTGCTGATTGTCGGCTTGACCAGTGTTGCGCGGATGGCGTTTCCGATGTTCAACCAGTTGCTTGTGTTGGACGCGGGACAATCAACCGCAGAGGAAAACCCGATCAGAATGCTTCCAGACGACGTAACGCACGACGGCCCGACATTGGCGCCCAAGGTTGTCATGGTGTTGCCGGCGGCGAGTGCGTTTAGCGCGCCAACGCCGATGCCCGTATTTTGCTGCCCCGCACACAGGTTTAAAGCCGCCGCCCCGACTCCGACCGAACCGGAACACGCGCCGGTTCCGCTACGGCCCGCATTCGTCCCCAGCATTGTAGTATTGCTGGCAGCAATATTCAACCCAGCCCCCAACCCGACGTATAGCTGCGACGATCCCGCTCCTGCGTTTAGGCCGGCTTGGGTGCCCAAGTAAGTGTTCTGCGAGCCCGTGGCATTCTTACCAGCCTCAAACCCGAATGCGGAATTATAATTACCCGTAGCATTCGATCCAGCACGAACACCAACGTAGGTAACTTCGGTGCCGGTCAGATTGGCGTAACCAGCCGCCTCGTTCCCTGTTCCACCGGCATAGTAGTTACCCCCGCCAAAACCAAGAAGCGCGGAAGTCGCGGACGGAGTATATGGCCCCCACGACAACGCGACGGTTGCTCCCGTACCGCCCCCAGAACTACTTGCTTGCGCCAGCGTGCCGATTGGTGGGATCGAACAAACCCCAGGATTTGACACCCAAAAGTTTGCAACGCCCGTCCCGGCCCCGCCTGTCAGGGACGTAACTGCGACAATAGGTTGCGTAGAGCACGTTCCTCCCGCAAGCGTGATCGAATCCCCGACGTTATACCCGGTTCCCGCCGCGACCGGCGCTCCTGCGGAAGTCAGCAGTGCGCCATACGAAGGCGTCCAACCCGCGACCCCAAAGCCGCCGTTGAACGTCCACGATCCTGACACCGTACAGGAAGCGCCGGCAGGGCAGGAGCCGTTCTGTGTAATCTGCTGCGCGTGTGCGGTCCCGGCGAGCAGCAGGAACAAAAGGATCAGAGCGCGCATCACTTTGTCCCCACTGTGATGGCTTGCGTGCCAGATGCGACAATGCAGGAGCCGGTTCCACCGCCCCATGTGATCAGAGACCCTGCCGTGTAGGCTTGGCTGGCGGTCGTTGTCGTTGCCGTGGTTGGCGTTGCCTGGGTGCCACCCCAGCCGAAGAACACAGGAGCCGCTGCCGTGGTTGGGACTTGGACGGTCAGATATTGGCTGCCAGCGACACCGAACGCGGTGGACGTAGTGCCGCACGTTACGGAGATGTGCGTCATGCCGCCTGTGTTTGGCGCTGTGGTTTGGCTGGTCGTCTGGGCAAAAACGGGAGCCGACAGGATCAACCCGGCGGCGATGATGATGCGCTTCATGGGGCCATTCCTGTTAGGATGTTATAGACGCGGGTATGAGGTTGCGTGGCGATGATCTCGTGCGACTGCCCGACACGGAACACGACAGAGCGCCCGGCGGCATAGCGTTTGCCGTTAATCTCGACTTCGCCAGTTGCCACGATGGTAATGTGAACGCTGGCGGCGTCATGCGAATGGCGTGGCAATCCATCCCCGATGTTGGCGAAATCGTAGACGATGCCACGGACAACGCCTTCGGTGAACGAGACAGTGGGGGGCGGCGTGTTCATGCCAGTTCTTCAATGTGAGGTGGGATCGGCACATCATCCGGCGAAGGTTCCCGATTGACCGCCCCATATGGCGCGACGGTGCCAGACGCGAGCAACTCCGCGTGCATGGTCTTGCCGTATGGTTCCGTGTCATCCAGCGACGCGGTGAACGGGATTACCTGCCCGGATGCCATAGTCAGGTTGCATGTGATCGTGCGGCCTTGCGGATCGGAGAACACCGCATCCGAAAATCCGATGAAGGTCAGTTCCGCCATTACACAGTCCTCAAAAAGTGGCCAAAGCCTTCCGTAACCGGGCACCCATTCACGAATGCAATCACAGGTCCGCCCATGTTCCGCCAAGTGCCGGATAGCGCGACGCCATCATCGGAAATAGAAAACAATGGGCCATTGGACAATATTGCGCCATAGAGGCTTGACCCGGCTACAGTCGCACCCTTGGCAATGGTCGAAAGGCTCCGGCTCCCGGCCAAAATCATGGACCCGACCGCACCGACAGCGATCCCAGCCATCGCCGTGCCAACGTCCGCCGTCGTGAGAGACACCGCGCCCGTGCGGGTATTGAACGTCGTCACACCAGCGGCCGGAGCTTGAAATGATGGATCAGCCGACGCGCCGTTGTCGGTCAGCACCCACCCCGCCGTGCTTGGCGCCGCCGCGTTGAACGCCCCCGTTCCTTGCCCAATCAGAACGGCATGGTTGGTATTCGTCGCCCGTCCAGACCCGCCAGAGGCTACCCCAAGCGGCGATGCAAGGTTGGTGACGCTGCCCCCGTTAATCGTCCCGCTGTTGGTCGTGGTGCCGGTCAGTGTCGTGCCAGCGATAGACCCGAACGTGGCAGCGCCCGATACCCCAAGCGTCCCGGTGACAGTGGCATTTGCCGTGAACGACGCAACGCCAGTCGAGACCGTGAATGTGCCGTTGACCGATGAATTGCCCGTGATCGCCGCCCCGCCAGCCGTCACCGTCAGGCTAGTAGAAGCCGTCAACGTGGTGGCACTGATAGCGAACGTCCCGCCCGTGAACTGGCCAAGGGTCATGTAGTCGCCAGAGCCGACAGCTGGAGAAGCCCCCGTGTGCCGAAAGCCCGCCATCGGAAGGTTGGCTGTTGGCTGGCCCTGTCCGTCCCGCGTGATGCAGTTCCCCAGCCCGTTGGCTACGATATCGTTGGTATCCGCATCCATCCGGGATGCAGTGATATTGATCGAACCTGCCTTATCCGCAATCCACGAATACAGGCGGACAAAGGTGCCAGAACCGTTCCAAGACATTACGCTGGCACTCCTTCATCGCGCGGGGTAGAATGGGGTATGGACAAAAAGCCATTTGAACCGGCATGGCCGGAGAAAGCCGTCGCAGTTCTGTTTGCGATTGAACTGGCGCTAATCCTCATGGTCGGGATCACCAGTCCGGGCGCACTAAGCCCCGGCTGGATCATGGCGTTTTTCGGCATCGTGTCCCGCATATGCGGGTTCACATGCCTGCCGCTATGGCTGGTTTTGAGGGTCATTGACCTGATATCCGGGGGGCCGCAACGGCGTGACGGTGGCATCACTGTTTACCCCCTGCGGTAATTGACGGGGTGGCAGCCCACGCAGCCCACGGGACGGAACGCGAAATAGCGCCCGGCGCCAGCATATCCGGCCCTTCCGGCATAAGCGCTTGCATGAGGCGGTTGTATTCCTTCGGATCAGCAAGCGCGCCCGCCAGCTTCTTTTCGATAGCCTTAGCAGGTCCCGACGTAAGCGCCCCCGTCATGGGTATGGCATTGATGGCTTTACCCGCCAGCGGCCCGACAAGATGCGCAGCAGCGGCGCCAGCAACCATGCCTAACGGAATGCGGACAAACGGCGAAATGCCTTCCGGCCCGTTCTGGTATGCCTCATAGCCGCCAAGCCCGGCGCCAAGCGCGGAAGACCCCGATTGCCCAAGAATGGCGCTTACGAGGTCGTTGGATTTGAGACGATCAAAGGTCGCACTCCCTCGCGCGCCCGTGACGGCGTTGGGACGGTTGAGATAGCTAGCCGCCGTCCCAACATTCGATAGTTCATGCGCGATAGGAGCCACACCCGGCGATAGCTGCACCGGAGAATTGACGACGGCGGGCATATTCACGTTCACGGCTTTAAACATCGCCGCCGGATTGATGATCGGGTTCCCCGCCGCGTCCACCTGCCCGCCAGTCCGCGCGGCCTTTAAGATCGCCGTCCGGTGGTAATTCTGCATCGCCTGTTCGAGATTATCAGCGACATCGTTGGCGCCATGCGTGCGGGCAAAATTCGCCAACCCACTGAGGCGCTGCAACCCGGCATCGGTGCCGCTCCCCACGTCGAAGAACTGCCCGAACTGCCTCTCCGCGTTGCCTTGGAAATTGCCCGAATTGTTGGGGTGCAAAATCCGGTCAAACTCGGAATAGCCCGTCGCGGTATGATGCCCCCGCGTGAAGTCTCGCGCGGCCTGGTATGCGGCCCACGCCTCTGGGTTCGCATCGACGCCGGGCGTAATCTGAGCGGGAACATGCACTGACTGGACGGTGCCGTTGGGCATGATCTTTTCCGTAATGCCTCCGGGGATCACACTGCTTTCGCGGCCAGCGATGGATGCGTCCGCCCCCATCCGGTCAAGAATGCTGCCTGCCATGGAGTTCGCCGCTGTCGCCTTCACCGAGTTCGGTTGCGGCCCGGAAGACGCATCACGCGCCACGCCAAGCAGGCGGCTGCGAATGGAGTTCAGGTCTTGCAGCGACGGGTTCGGCCCGAGTTCCTGAATTTCCGTCAGAAATGGGCCAAGCATGCCTTGCGGCCCTGTCACCTCATTGCGAAACGACGCCGGAAGCCGCGCGACATCTGAGGCGACCCCCTTCGCGAGTGCGTCGCCGTCAAAGGTAACGCCACTCAAAGCCGGATCAGACCATTTCTGACGGCCGATATCTATCAATGCACTGTTCACGCCACGAACAGCGTTGACGCCCTTCCGCGACGCCTCATTGGCGAGAATGACGGGTTCTTCACCCGCGTATCCAGGCAATAGCGCCTCAGCCAACGTCTTAAGTTGTCCTGGCGTGGTGCCTTTGACGACATGTTGGCTAGTGTCCACGATTGTGCCAGCTTGATCCGCCCCTAGAGCGTCTTCAAGCTTCATAAGCCCCGGATTATTCGTCGATTGTGGAGTGCGAAGGGTTAAGCCGCGGATGGGCGATACCGCGTTCCCGTTGGCAAAATCTCCCGAAGCTTCACGCAGGACATTGCCCGCGATCCCCTCTTGCCCGGATGTGCCGTAGATGTTTTTGAGGCCGGTATAAAGCCCGCGCGCCATGTTGGGGATGGCTTGAAGCCCGCGCCCGATGACCGGGGTAATAGCGGACAACCCGGCACCCACCTCCGATCCAACCGCGGTGTCATGCCCGAGATTGTCAGTCTGGCCCATGCCAATATCGTGGCCAGCCGAGGATACGCCGCCGACGCCAGCGCCGAGGATGGTGTTCGCCAGATATTTACCGACGCGAGGCGCAACCCGCGTCGCTGCTTCAACGGCAGGTTTCGCGAGCGAGTAAATCCGGCCTAGCGGCAACATGCTGCCAATGCCTTCGCCAACAGCCGAGGCAACCGGGTAATCCGCCGATGTCTGCTCCGTGTAGTCCCGCGCCTCTTTCAGACCCTGATCCCATGGCGTCCCGGCAACACGCTTAGCCGCCGCGACCCCATAAGGAAGCAGCCCGAACGTCGCACCTTCGCCCACCTTTTCCATCATCCTGGTTTCGGTGTTCCGCATATCGTGGCCAGCAGCGGCCCCTTCCGGCGTGCTTTCGTCATAAATCGGGCGCCCGAAGTCGTCCACGGCGAGTATTTTGGGCTGCACAGGTTCCGGCGCGACTTTCTGAGGCTCATAGCCTGCGAATGGGTCTATTTGCGCGGCGGGCGCGGTTCTTTTGGCGCTGCCTTGCGGCACAAACCCCATGCCTGCGAATGGGTCTATTGCATCCGCCATCACTGCTGCCCTTCAGGCACGTAGAACTGACCATTGGGGTGCATAAATCCCTTTACATCATTCCAATGGGTTGTCGCCAATTGCACTGCCTGCTTTTGTTGGTCAGGAGATAGACCATTAGCCCATGTAGCATGGGGCATTTTAGCAGCCAACAACGCCGCAGCCGTATAGACAATCGGGTTATTGGTTTCGTGGAATTTGCTGTCAAAATCCGTCAACCCATTATAATGACGCCCATTCGTTTGATAATCTGCGCGAGCGGCATCCAGAGCTTTAGCTTTCGCATTCGCATAATCAGCTTGGTGACGTTGGTCCATGTCGAGAAGCCGCGTCATGGTGTTAATCGTCATGTTCTGGCTGCTCATATTCGGGTAGTTTTCTCTATACATCGCGATGACAGAACCCGGCTCACGCGCGCCCAACTCACGAGCCGCTCCCGTCTGCAATTCAAACAATTTCTTTTGCAATATTTCCCCTTCTACCGGCTTGGTGCCGGTGTATTTCAAGACATTTTCCGGTGACATTCCGAGCGCGGAAGCCCACTGACCCGCATACTGTTTCGGGTCAGCCAGCTTGCCAGTTGTCACCTCCGGCAATGTCGCGCGGATCGTGGCGGTCGTGCCGTATATTTTATTCCCGGCTTTTGCTTTGTCGATATCAGCCTGAACGTTCTTAACGTCCATTTCGTGCTGATGTTTATACATATCGGAAACTGCCCCCGGCACATAAGACCCCGGCTCCGTTGCGGCGTTTATGGGCGGGGTCGCGTTGGGGGCGTTTATGGGCGGGGGCGCGTTACCACCTGCCATCCCAAACGCAACGGAAGCGGGGGGGCCATTGCCGGGCGTGCCATGGGGCAATCCAGACGTGAGGGTTTGACCCGGGCTTACCAGCCGGGGCTCTGCTAGGGCAAGAGCGATTTGGGATGGCAACTTCGCTTGAGCTTCGGCCCCAGCAATCGCACCCTTCAGCCTTCCAGCACCTTCCGGATCAGAAGCCGACACAATCCTAATAGGCTGGCCCGGTTCGGCATAAATCAAATTCCCAGCGCTATCCTGTGAGAACCGGCCAGTAGACGGATACTTTACCTCACCAGTCCGGGTATTGACCTGCGTCCCATTCGGGCCGGGCGCGAACGTATCCAGCCCCATCAGCATCTGGGCTTCCGCAATCTTCGCGTGCCCCATTTGCTGAATTTGTGGGTCATACGGGTTCGCTATCATCATCTGTTGCGCGCGGTGGATCATGCCAATGGCATTCTGCACCATCGGGCTGTTAAGGCCGGTCTGCACGGACGCGGGGACATTGGCGGCGGGTTGGCCAGCCGAGGCTACGGCACCCGGCACCATCGGGCTGTTAAGTCCGGTTGGCGCGGCCCCTTGTCCAGGAGCGGTAGGGGCCGCAACTGACGCAACGCCACCAGCCGCCGGGACCGGAACTGGTGCCCATTTCGCCGCGATGGCGTTGGGCGTGTTCAACCCTTGCGCACCGTAGTTCTGCAACAGAGCATGAGCCGCTGCTTCCCCGTGTTCCGGGGTTTCAAACTGCGCAAACCGACCATCGGTTCCAATGTAGCCGGGCTGTTTTCGGGTCCAATCCGAGGCTTCTAAATTCCCGGGATTGTTGTTGCGCGTGCTGCGAACGCCCGGGCCTCTGCCCTCATTATTGCTGATAGCGGAGACAAGCCGAGCACGGACCATCGGGTCCGTCATGTCCAATTTGTCGTCTGGCCCAATCCCGAGTTGCGCTGCCAGTTTTGGGCCATACCCGGCATTCGCCGCCTCCCCGCCACCGCTACTGGGGGCGGAGGGCTGTGCGGTCACGGGGGGCGGCGAAGCGGCGGGGGGCGGAGCTTGCGTACCGCCTTGAATAATACCTCCAGAAGAGGGCGGCATGAACTGCCCGCTCCCGTTCCCGCTCATAAAAGCATTCGCCGCGATGGCGTTTTGCTGTCTTTGCTTGGCATAGTCAGCAACGTCGTTCTGAGCGCTGTTCATCGCGTAGCTGCCCAGCAACGCCTGAGCGATCTTGCCCAGCCCGCCATACTTGGAACTGGCAACCGGCGCCATCGACGTGCCTTCTTCAAGCATAGCCTGCGCCAGCTTCATTTTGGGCATAATCCCCAAGAGCGCCGGGTCCTGGTTTTGCGGCACTCCGCCAGCCATCAAAGCTTGCAACGTCAGGTCAGAACTGGCCATCAGACTGCCTCCAATTCATGCCGGAGATTGACCAAAGAGGCAGTCACTTCCGCCGCGACAACCTGCAATCCGGCCATGTAATCGCGGTGCAATTCAGGATGGTATCGCTTGAGATATGCCCCCCGTTTTTCACCCCACCATGCCGGGCAACGGGCGCATTCCGGCGCGCTGGTCATGTGGTCATACAGACGGTTGTGAGGCGCCCCCACGTCGCGCAGATACCCCATGACGCGGGTATGCGCCCAACCCTGAATGGGGTGCCAGAATTCGATACCGTCCACCACGGCACCCGACTGAACCGGCAGGCGCGGCACGTCCACGGTCTTGCTACCCCGGATCACCAAAGTATTGCCATCCGCGACAATCCGATCCCAAATCGGCGCCATCAGGTTCGTAAAGCAGCACTCATATCGCTGCACCATGCGCGGGCCTTGCGCGGCTGCCTGCCCCACGACATGCGCCGAAAACGGGAGAAGGTCTGTCGGCATACCGTTTGCAGCAATCCACTCCCTCGCATCACCGTGGATATGGACGAAATTCGGCGCCATCGTTTTCGCATGCTCCACTTGCTCCATGATTTCGGGGAGAAGGTCGCCTGTGTCGTTGTGGTAAACCGTGATGCGGTGCAGATGGTCACGAAGCAAATATAGGACAGCAACGCTATCCTTCCCGCCGGAAAAGCAAAGCGCGGCTTTGTCATGACGGGCGAGGGGGGCGAGGTCGATCATCAGAAAAAATACATCCCGGCTGCGCCAATGCCAGCGCCAGCAATACCGCCGAGGGCGCCAGTATTGGCGTTTTGGGCCGACACTTGCGCCTGATACTGCGCCATGGCTGCGTTGTTCGCGGCTGCCTGCGCCCCCACGACATCAGTCGGAGCAATCGCCGTCTGGCCGGGCGTCGCAATCGGCTGCGTCGGGGTCGCCGGGGTCGCACCATACAGGGCAGACAGCAACGATAGCGGCTGCGTCGCGGCAAGCTGCTGCTGTTGGATATTCTGGTTCTGACCCGCCTGCGCCAGCCCAAACAGATTGGAAGCCGCCGCCGAACCCGCACCCGTCGCGCTGTCCATCGCGGACTGATATGCCTGCGTCCGGGAACTTGCCAATTGCCTTTCAGCATTGTTGTAAGCATCGCTGCCAACGGCGATACCCTGCCGTGAAAGCTGGTCCTGTAGCTTTTGATCCTGATCCTGCCACTGAGGGTCAAGAAAAGACTTCTGCTGATGATAGAGTGCGTCCGTCGTTTTTTGGTCTAGCTGCTGCGGTCCCTGGCTCAAATAGGACGAAAATGGAGTATTGAAGTCAAGCGGCTTCGTCGTCGCAGCCGAAGTCTGTTGGGCAAGGTTTTCAGCCGTCGGGATCAGAGTTGCCGAGACATTTTGCTCGCCGCCCAAGATCGCCTGCCCCATCGGGGAGAGTGAAGTCGTCTGCGTAAACGTCGGGACCGTATCGCCTTGCGGGTTCGTATAGGACCCCGTTTGGTCATACTTCGTCGCACCGTAGGGCGTGTTCTGGTTGACAAAGTTCATCACCGCCTGAGAGGCGGCGGAACTCGTGTTCGCCTGCCCTTGAGCAGCGGCTGTTTGCGATGCCGACGGGACCGCTGGCATTGATGGCGCTGATTTACCCACTACGAACCCTCTGCCAACCATCGGGCGGCGTCCCTGCGGAGCAACCCAAACGTGATAGCGTCCCCGGTCTCTAGCGCATCCGGGTGGACGCCTTCTTCATGGAAGCCAAGGCGGCAGAGGAATGCACGGGCGTGCTGGTTCGTAGCCTCGGTAATACAGCTTACCCTCTTACAACCTAACTGCAAGAATGGATACCGCAAAATATCCCGGATGACCTGTTTCGTTGCCCATTTTGGCGTCGTTGTCGCAAAGCTGATCTCGATATTCGGCGGGCGGAACTGACTGAACACGCACCCCGCCACAATCTCGCCCTTGCGGAAAACACCTATCGCCTTGCATGGGCCGAAGTCAGAAACCCCAAGCCGCTGCCCTACCCAATGAGCAATTGCCGCATCGTGGTTGTAAATTATCATAGGGCGTTACCGCCTTCCGTCCTGACATCCGTGCGATACCACGCGATCAACTGAGTAGCGTTCACCTTGATCCCGAAGCTGACTGCCGCCCCCGTGCCGCCGCCCGTGTGCCACGTCGTATCAACCGTCGCATCGCTGGACCATTTCGACGTATCCCACGGCGACGTATCCCATGGCGTGCCAGTGGAAGGCGTCAGCCCGGGCGTCAGGATATTGAGCGCCGAATAATCAAACCCAAACGCGAACGAATAAGAAATACCGCCCAACGATTGAACAACCGGCCGCGCGCCAGTGACACGCTTCCGTAGCGCGGTGCCAAACTTGTTCCAAGATTGCTGAGCCGTCGCGACAATCGGGCTGCCGCTGTCCATATTGCCAGTATCCGCAAGGTAAACCGTGCCGTTGGGGCCACCGAAATACAGGAGATCGTTGTAGAGTGCCCAGCACGAGGCATTCAGCCCGATATACCGGCACCACGGCTGGGCTGGCAGCCCGGTATTGCAGACATGCTGCGAAAAGGTCCCGTCGATATTCGGGATATTGAATATCAGCACCCGGCCGCGCGGATAATAGATCGCCTGCCAGCCGAACGCCGACTTGTTAGCCGTCACCGCCGCTTGCACAGCCTTAGATACTTTGGACCGAGGCGGCAACTGGCCAGCCCGCAACGACGTGAACATCTGCTGAATGGTGCAATGGTCGTCATATGTCGTGATGAAGCTATCCCCGCCATAATCAGCGACGGCGCGCGGCGAGACCGGTGGTGACATCCGGTATTGCCCAACCATGGACCAGCTGGACGCCAGCGACGGGTCATTCCCCTGGAACACCAGCATGTCACCGGAGGACATGATAAACACGGCGTAATCCAGCACGCCGTTCCCGCCATCGTATGAGACGGAAGTCATCGCCGTTAAGTTGCCACCACGCGGGCAAAATGGAGAAAGGTCATAGAATGACAGCGCCCCCGTGATCGAATTGAGCGGCGCATACCAAAACCCGGTCGAGTTGTTGGCCCAGAAAAATAGCCGCTGTTGGAACTGCCAAACCCCTACCAGCGTGCTTGTCGCTACGCCGGTCCATGTGTCGTTGGCAATCGTAGACCCGTTATAGACCTTGCCGTGATCCACGCCGTTGACGAGAAACACGCGGCCAAGGAAAGACACCGTTTGCCAGCGATTATTGGTCAGACCACTGGCAAGCGCGGCGCCAACCGCCCCGATATTCGACACATCATAGATCGAGCCGCCAGACGCGGCGATGAATTTGACCGTCCCGCCAGAGTTGTAAGCTGCCAGAGTTTCCACCGGGTTTGACCCCATGCCTGTGGCATAGGACGACGAACCGCCGCGAACGAACAAACCGCCAGCGTCCGGGAGCCAATTATCAAGCTGCACCGCGTCGAGAGGGTCCATCGCGTCGAGTTCATCCCGCGCGTTCCAACCCTTCGTCGGAGCCGGAACCGAAAGCGCGGCCGATATCGGCATTTGCCCCGCTGATATGCGCTGATCCTTAGTCAGAAACTTCGCCATCAGTGGCCATACCCGCTATCGGGCACGCTCCAAGACGTAATGAGCGGATTCACCCGGCTTTGCGCGATATTGAGTGTCGGCATACCGCCATCGGCTGCCATGGCCTGATCTGCCAACTGTTCAAATTCGCTCAGTTCTTCGCTATAGGACAATCCCATACGGCGCAGCAACCGCCACTTGACCGCCAGCTTGATAATGTATTCATCGAGCAAGCAAACGTCCGTATCCAGCATCCAAGACGATTGCGGCGTGCCAGTCAGGCTCTCGCACCATGCGTTTGACTGATACTCCATGACAAGCTGACCGCCGTTGTCATACGGCACAGGGTCAATGCTGATATACAAACCCGGGGAATTGCCCGCCGCGTTGCGGATTGTGCGAAACCGATACCGGCGCTGGATCGAAGCGCGGCCAACCGGGCTGGATTTGTAAAGCTGCCACTGCTGCGGCGACAACGGCCCCCGCATTTCCCAATAGCGCGACCGATCCCAAAGCGTGCCATCCACCACAGACGTAAAATCAGCGGGCAACGGATAATCGGATTGCCCGAATTGGAACGTCCCGGCGCCCGTCTGCGTCGCTGCCTGATTGATCGTCACCGTGGTAGATGTGACAGCCGTCACAATGGCATTGAGAGGAACGCCCGTGCCGCTGGCTTGCCAAATACCCGTCGTGATGGCGCTAATGCCGGTCAAACCCGAGATGACACCGAACCCGCCAACATTGGCGATGGTGCCAGACTGAGGCAGCACGGCAGCCGTGGAAAAGTCATACTCCCGGATCATAGACACCCACCCATTTTGAGGGCGGCGCGCTAAGCTCTCGCAAGCATCCGAGGCCAAACCAAGCAGCAATACCGCCGTCTGGTCAGAGTTTCCGATAATGAAAGACGGCACCGATATGGGCGCCGTCTGGCAAGCGGACTGGCATATGGTCAGGAGCGACATAGCACTTACTCCGGCTGGATCGTGCTAATATCCGGGGCCAGTGGGCGGTTGCAACGGCATCCCATAGGTGCCCCCGACAGTCCCCGGAACGCCCGGCGGATTGCCGTCTTTCCGCGAATTTTGCAGCCATTGCATGATTTGATCCATGGCCCCGCCGCCCTGCCCGGGCGCCCCTTGCATCCCGCCCTGAGATTGCGGGTCCAGGAACGTGGTTACGGGCGCTTGGCCGCTTCCGCCGGTCGTTTGCGTGCCCATAGCGCCTTGGACTGGCGCCGCACCGGACGGCCCGGGCATTGGAGGCAATGACGCCCCGCCGCCCTGCCCTGGCAACTCTGGCATCCCGTTTGGGTTATCAACCCTGAACGTACCAGGCGCTTGCGGCATCTGGCGTTGCACCCAATCCGACACAGCCGACATCGGGCCGGGAGTGCTTTGCGACCATTGCGCGTTGATGGTAGACGACGCGGGCGCCGCGAGCAGCGCTTGCGGGTCAGAACCGGCACCGCCAAGCGGGTTAGCGTCCTTCGGGGGCCACTGTTGCGATAGGTCTTGCTTCTTGACGTAATCGGCCATCATCAGTTTGCTGATGTCACCAAGCCCGGCGGCAAGCCCCCCGTAAGGGGACGGGGTTGTTGGCATCTGAGGGGAGCGCCCCGCCAGAGCCGCCGCCAGAGAACTGCCCGACGGCATAGCCTGCGCCGATTGCGGAGACTGCTGGATCGTCGGACTGGTAAAGAGAGGACGCATTGCCATTCGCGACGATCCTTAAAGTTAAGCGGACACAGCCTCAGCCAACGCGGAAGTGCGCGAGCCGGGCGGGCGACCGCGACGCGGTGCGGCCAAACCATCCAGAGACGAAGCCGCAATCGGCGCCACCGGAGCCACGCCACTCTGCGACTGCATCGGGTCGTGCATCCCCGGCACATATGTCGCAATCGGGTGATGGCTGTTGCGCAACGCCATAAGCTCGCCGTGCATCTGATCCATCATGGTTCGCATTTCGCTGGTCTGGCGTTCCATATCGCCAATCCGAGCTTCGGCACGTTCCGCGCGGGCGATCGCCTCCGTCGTCACTGCCATCTGTTCGGCTTCATCCAAATACGCCTTGGCTAGTTCACGAATACGCAAACCGCCCATGCCAATCCGCTGAATGGCAAGGTCCGTCAGGCCCGCGCACTGTTCAACCGTATGCAGGTCGATGGCCTTCATTTCCAGCACCTGCGCCCGGCTCAGAACCGGCCACTGTTCAAGCGGCGTGCCGTTCGCAACGTGATCTTCGCCACGCCGGAAAGCGGCATACTGATCCGGCCAACGCTGGCGGTGTTCGTCATTGACCAGCATAACCGGCTGGTTGGGATTGCCGGGCTGGATGATCTGAACCCGCTCCTCATTGACGAAAATCGGGCGCCCTTGGGCAGCCGTGGCAAGATCGTCCTGCCGTGGATGCATGTGAAACCGAGGGAAAGTCGCGTCCCTGCCCGTTCGAGGTGCCCCCTCTGTCCGGGTGTAGCTTCCTTGTCCAAGTGCGCCCGACATAGATACTCCTTTGGTTAGTTGGTGCCGGTGACGACGAAGAAGTTAAGGATAACGTCAGCCGCCGCGCCGGTCGTTTGCGATGCGCCCGTGATCACGAAGTTCATAACCGCGCTTTCAGTTTGCGTCGGGAATAGCGGCACCGTGATGCCACCGTGAGTTGTCCCGGTGATGAACTGAGATTGCGAATACTGCGTGTTTGATCCAGCCGCGCCGATCTTGGCGTAGTTGGTGTAAGCGCCCCAGCCAACCGCGTTGCCCGTCTGCGTGCCGCTATCAAGCAGCAACACGCCGGAACCGGCACCCGTCACGGTGCCACCCGAGATAATGCCATTGGTTACGGTCTGGCCCGACATCGTGGGGTTAACCCAAATTCGGAACCGCTTGTTGTTGGCCGTCGCGCCGAACTTACCCTGAGCGCTGATAATCAACCCACGGCTGGAGACATCGAACGCCCCCGCCGGGATGACAATGCCGCCCAAGATATCGTCCGTGGTGTCGGCCGCGTTGGCCGAGAACGGATTGCCCGTCGCGCGATAGATGTTTCCTTCTTCGTAGAAAACACCGTTCGCCGTGATCGGATTGGAACCGCCGAAGGTGGAGGTCGCGTTCGGACTGAAAACCTGGTTTTCGAGTTCGTTTGCGAGCGCCCACGGCATTCCGACGTGACAAAGATTCTCTTTGTTCGGGAACGTCATGGCATACCTCCTTAGACGACCTGACCTTGCAGGAACGGACGCTGAATTGCCGCGATGGCAAACGGAGCCTGAGACGTGAGGGTCGCAGTGCCGTTAAGACCAGCCGTCGCAGTGCCGCCCGAGAGCGTGACCGGACTGGTCGGAAGCGTGGTGTAGAAACCCGCCTCATACACAGCCAAGCCGGTGATGACGCCAGCCGAGGCAGTCACCGTAAGCTGCGCCTGACCGATGATACCGGTGCCACCGCTCACATTGACGATCTGGCCAGTGACATAGCCGGTGCCACCCGCCGCAACGACAGCCGAGGCGACGTTGACGTTGGCCGGCGTGCCGACAGCCTGGACAAGCTGCGAGTTGACGATCTGCAACCCGTTCGCCTGCGTGCTGGTGACGAGACCGGCCGTCGCGGACTGATAGATGCGCGTCGGAGCGCCGGTCGCGGTGCCGTTTGTGAACACCACCGCATTGCCAGCGATCTGATACCAACCGAAAGCAGCGGTCGGCTGAAGCCCACCCACAGCGGTCGGATAGCCCGCCATCGCCACACCCACCGGGCGCGACTGGCCTGCCGTATTGGTTGTCAGAGCCGCCTGATACTGCGCTTCCAGCGTCGCACCATCACCAACGACGGCGCCATAGCCGCCCCAGGTGACGAGATGGCCCGGGGACTGCCCGCCAACCATCTGGAGATAAATGAATTCCCCTTCGCCATACACCGGATCATAAGCCCGGATGATAGTGCCGAGAGGATGCTCCTTATTCAAGAACGGCGACTGACCGCTCTGAAACAGGGTATTGCCCACGTTGCCGAACGCAATCGGCTGAACGCCCAGGCGGCTTTCAATAGGAGTGTAGGCCATTGTCGGGTTTTCCTTTCTTTCGCCGGATTACGCCGACAACACGCCTTGCAGGAACCGATTGGACATGGCGAGGTTACCCGCCCATCCGATCAGCTTGACCATCGCGTCCTGGTTGACGCTGAACCGGTCAGGGTCGAGCGGAACCATGTTGCGGTTCGCATGCGGGCGCAGGAAGATGTATTCCGTGTTCAACGCATACATCGTGGACGCCGGGGCGCCGGAACCAGACAGGTAAGAACCACCCGTGCCGAGAACGCTCACGTTGCTGCTGGTCGTGCCCTGGAAGCCGCCGTCATAGACGACATCGGCGTCCATGAATTTAAGCGACTGGAACCCGGCCATGGCGGTGTTGTCGCTGCCGATACGCTGGATGGCCTGGAGGCTTTCCCAGTAATACCGGAAATACACGTTGTCCGCGATGAACAGGTCCGGGCGATCCGCCTGACGCGCGATGGTCAGATAAAGCCGGTTCATCATGGTCTGGATGGTCGCGGTGCCGGGCGTCAGGGAGTTGGCCGCGAACGACAAAGCCGAGTTCTGCCAGAAACCCCAGACCGAACTGTCAATGCCGCCGATGGTGCCGCTGTTGTTAATGGCCGAAACCAACAACTGCAACCCGCCAATCTGCTTGCCACCGTCAGCCGTGCCGTTGGAATAGGCGTCGTTCGACAGGTTGTTCTGAAATGTCCGCTCGGCGTTGCCGATACGGCTTTCCAGCAAGTCGATCATCTTCTCCCGGCCGGAGTTCTGGAGCATTTCCAGACCCGAGATGGAAACGGCAACCGCCGCCTGCGCCCACGGGAACTGAGCCGAGGTGAACACGTCAGACGGGCTGATATTCAGCACGTCATACCCGGAATAGCGCTTGTAAGTGCCATTCTCGCTGTATTCGATTTCCTGAATGATGGCCTGCCCACCATCGACGGGCTTGACCTTGTTCTTTTGCGACAGGCGACGCAGGAGGGCGTTGTTCTTCGTGACGGAATCAGCGAGCTTACGCGACCGGTTGAACAAGGTCGTAGTCGTGATTTCCGGCCAATTGGTGTTCGGTAGGGCCATGGTTTACTCCGACGGCGCTATGCCAGCGCACGCTCAGGGTTATGGGGAAGCAGCGTCTTCAAACGCCGCCATCAGATCATCGCGCAGTGAGCCGCCGCCCGCTTTCGCGGTTCCACCCGTTGGCGTCTGGCCAAGTCCTGGGGACCCGGTGACGGAACTAGATGCGCGCCTCGCCTTCTCCGCTCTGGCCCTGGCCTCCGATGCTGCCTTGTTCGCCTCGGCTTGCCGCTGGGCCTCTTGGGCTGCGGTTTGTGCTGCCAAAGCAATCTGGCGCGTGGAGGGGTTTGCCCACACGGCTTGCTCATAAAGTTCATCCAGCGACGGGATAGCCTCGCCACGGGATTTTGACGCAAGGGCCAGACGAGCCATATGGTCCTCGACGGCGTCAAAA
>Ga0007794_10000217_pt1 | contig 18493 bp, 23 predicted proteins | sample CryBogmetaGMA5M_FD_60365 | JGI IMG/M metagenome (GOLD analysis project Ga0007794, IMG submission 60365) | Freshwater microbial communities from Crystal Bog, Wisconsin, USA - MA5M | ecosystem: Environmental > Aquatic > Freshwater > Lake | place: Crystal Bog, Wisconsin, USA | collected 2009-07-06
CCGGAGATCCGCGCCGGCCTCTCGGACGTCTTCAAGGGCGGTGCAGATGCGCCCGTCTTTACGAGTCCCAACGTGCGCGCACTCCTGAATGACGCTGCCCAGCAGAGCCAGCCGGCCAGAAATTTCATCGCGGAACAGATCCGGCTGATGGACCCCGAGCACCGCATGCTCTTCGGCGCCCTGGGTGACATGCCGTCGCTTATCACCGGGGCCAAGCCCGGGTATGGCAAAGCGGCGCTCGACGCCGCGCAGAAGACCATCACAGATGCCAATGGCGCCGTGGAGGGCCTGACGCGCCAGCTGGGCCAGGATCAGACCCCCGTGGACACGCAGCCCCTGCTCGAGTGGATCAACGCGCAGCAGGTCAACGGCAAGCTCCCGGCCGACGCGCAGAAGTACCTCCAGCAGGCCAAGGAGATGTTGACCCAGAGCACGGATCCGCAGATCCTCCGTGACACCCTGGCGAAGGTGGCCCCGGGCACCGGGAATCTCACGGAATCCTCCTCCGTGGCCCTGGACGGCATCCAGGCGCGCGTGAAGGCCGAGGCCGAGGGCATCCGTGCGGAAGCCGACGCGTACTTCACCCCGGCCCTCAAGGGACAGAAGATCCCGCTGAACGATTACGAGGAAATGCTCACCGGGTTCAAGGAACTCCGGGACAAGACTGCGGGCAGCACCCGCGAGGCATACGACAAGCTCATCCGCCACATCGAGGGTGCGGTGAACGAGAGCGGCGACGGCAGTGTGTCGCTCACCGCAAACGGCCTGAACCAGCTGCGTGCGACCTTCTGGAGCCTGCGCAAGAAGGCCCCATCCTCCGCGGGCAGTGATTTCAAGGAGGGCTACGATCTCCTGAAGTCCTACCTCCCGGGCCAGATGCAGGAGGGCCTGGACGTGGCGCGCGCCGGGTACGGCAAACTCGACACCCTGGACAAGAGCACCCTGGGCAGGCTGGCCGGAATCGAGAATCCGGACTCCTTCCGTACGGCGCTCTTCAAGCTGTCCCCGGATGAGTTCGCCCGGGTCGTCAACGCCATGCCGGACGAGGGCGGTGCTTTGGTCCGCGACTATATCAACAACGCCGCCTCGGGCATGAGCGACACCAACGCTAAGACCTACGCCGCCCGGCTATACAACAAGCTCATGGGATCCGAGAACTCCCGCGGCACCATGCAGGCTGCCCTGGGCGACGACTACCAGCACGTCGCTGGAGCCCTCCAGGGGGCCGCGGAAGTCCCGAAGCCTATGACCGCTGGGCAGCTGATCGCAGACCTCCGCAATCCGGCTGCCCAGCTGGCGACCACGGAGAAGAACGTCCTCAAGCGCGACACCGCCAAGGAGTTCGTGGATCTGCTCGACCAGCACCTGACCACGGCGAATCCAGCCTTGGCCGAGCATCTGTCGGCACTCAGCGCGGCTGAAGCCAAGGCCGCCGAAGTGAACGTGACAATGGGCGGGATCCTCTCGGGCAAGATCGCTGGCTCGGAAGACATCACAGCCCAAGTTGCCAAGATCAAGGCGGCCAAGGATCTCGCGGAGCACGCGCAGCCCGGCTCCTGGCAGAACGTCCAGGCGCATCTCGTAGACCAGCTGACGAGCAGGCAGCAAGCCGAGGGCGGCGCCCTGGCGAAGAAGTTCTTCGGCTCGCCCGATCAGGCGGCCCGCTGGCAGGCCATCCTTGGCCCGCAGCAGTACAAGGTCGCCCGCCAGGGCATCCTGGCCTTCGATGAGGTGGCTGGCACGCTGGAGCGCCTTTCCAGCGCCTCGACGCTCAAGCCCGGCTTGGCCGCTGCTACCGAAGGTCAGCAGATGGCCGGGGGCGTCCTGAGCCGCATGGCGAACGTCGTGCGCCTGGGCACCTCCCCCCGCGAGCAGCAGTACCGGGCCGTTCTGCGCGAGATGAAACAGAATGCCCCGGCCATCGTGAAGGCATTTCTCGATCCGGGCAACGCTGCCATGGTCCAGCGGATGGCCGCGCTCGGCAAGACAGACCCCACGAAGCTCCGGCTCATGGGGCAGTTCATTACGTACGCGACCGGGTCTGCGGTATTGTCAAGCACATCGCAACAGTATAATGACCCGAACAGCATCATCGTGCCGGGAGGCCAATAATGGCGATCATCGCGACATCCCTCGGGAACCCCCGCTTCCAGGCCACGGACACCAATGGCCTTCCTCTGGCCGGCGGCAAACTCTACACCTATACGGCCGGCACGAGCCTCGCGGCTCCGACCTACTCGGACCCGCAGGGCACCGTGGCGAATACGAACCCTGTCGTGCTCGACTCCTATGGCGGGGCCATCGTCCGCGGCGTCGGGTCGTACAAGTTCGTGCTCAAGGACGCGAGCGACAACACGCTCTGGACCATGGACTACATCTTCATGGCGAATCTCCAGGACGTGATCCCGGCCGACGCCGCCGTTTCGGCTGGTCGAGCCTCCGTGAGCGCGGCTGCGGCTCTTGTGTCCCAGCACGCGGCGTCCGTGAGTGCTACGGCGGCGTTGTCCTACAAGCAGGCCTCCTCAGCCAGCGCCGCTTCCGCGCTGTCCTCCGCAAACACCGCGACAAGCGCCGCGGGAACGGCTACGACCCAAGCGGGTACTGCGACAAGCGCTGCGGGAACGGCTACGACCCAAGCGGGTACTGCGACCACCCAAGCCGGGATCGCCACGACCCAGGCGGGGCTGGCGGCTACGTCCGAAACCAATGCCGCGGCTTCCGCAGTCACGGCTGCCGCGCAAGCTGCCAGGATGACCGGGACGAGTGTGACTTCTCTCGCCATCTCGATTGCGAGCAAATCCTTCACCACCCAGGCGGGGAAGTTCTTCGATGTTGGGACTTTCCTGAACATCACGAGCGACGCTAGCCCGACGACCAATGCGATGTATGGTCAAGTAACCGGGTATTCCGGCACGTCTCTGACCGTGAATGTCACGAATATCCTTGGCTCTGGCACCCACACCGACTGGACGATTCACGCGGCGGGTGCTGGCCCTGTTGGCGCAACCGGTCCTGGCTCCGGTGATATGCTAAAGGCCGACAACCTCTCCGGGCTTGCCAGCTACCCCACGGCCAGGATGAATCTCGGGCTCAAGGGCGGCGCTACCGCATCTGTGGGATCTTCTGCCGGCACGGTCTGCGCCGGCGACGACGCGCGCCTCACCAACTCCCGCAAGTGCGACAACACGTTCGACACGGCGGCGACGGCCAGGACGAATCTCGGGCTCAAGGGCGCGGCAACCTGCTCTGTCGGCTCTTCGGCGGGCACGGTCTGCGCTGGCGACGATGCGCGTCTGACGAATGCTCGTCAGTGCAACAACACCTTTGCCTCCTCCTCCGCATCTCGTTCGGCCCTGGGCCTCGGCGCGCTGGCAGTGAAGTCCACGGCATCGGCTGGCGATGTCTCATTCGCTGCTACGGCTCGCGTCCTTGGGCGTAATACCGCGGGCGCGGGAACCGGCGAAGAAGTCACGCTTTCACAACTCCTCGACTTCATCGGGAGCGCGGCGGGTGGCGATATCCTCTATCGTGGTGCGTCGAATTGGGCGAGGCTTGCCAAGGGCGCAGACACCAACGTGCTCACGCTGGCGTCGGGGCTGCCTTCCTGGGCCGCTCCGGCTGCATCCGGCGAGTGGGCCTACGTCTCCAAAAATACGTCGTCTGGGGTTGCGAGCAAGATTTTTACTGGCCTGGATGAGGCGTACGACCACAAGTTCATCCTGCGCGGCATGGACCCTGCCACCGATAACGCATACCTGACCGTTGTAACCGGGTACGGCGCTGGCCCAACGTATCGCGCGCAGGACTATGGCTGGGCCATAAATGTCCTTAATAGCGCGGGCACGGCATCAACCATTGTTAACCAGGCGGCAGGAGCAGCAGCCGCGCAAATTTCTCCCGCGTTGGCTTCCGATTCCAACCCCGGCATGGATATGGAACTTGTAATGACGTGGAACGCCTCACTCTATTACGTAACAATGGACTTGCGCGGTAGCCAGACTATCGCCAACACAAACCCAACTGTTGTCTCTTTTTATGGGCGCGTTGCAAACTACACCAATGGCCTGACAGCGATGAAGTTTTTAGCCAGCAGCGGGAACATCAGCGGCACCATTGAGTGCTGGAGGAGGGCGAGGCAGTAATGGCTGAGAGCATCTACAAATACAAGGAAGTGGACGGGGTGCTAATTGAGCTGACCCCGGAGGAAATCGCGGAACTTGAGGCGCGGGACGCGACCATTGAGGCCGAGAAAGACGCCGCCAAACCCTGAACCCCAACCTCACCGGGAGACTTGCCATGCCGATGACTGCCACAAACTCCGTCGCTTACTACTTCGACATGCTTTCGGCGGAATGGCCGGGCAAGATCATCTGCACGTGCCTTGTCTCGATCATCTCATGGTTTTGCGGGGGCATAGACCAGCTTGTGTCGAGCCTGTTTCTGCTCATGGTCGTTGACTTCTCCCTGGGCTTCGCGCGGGCATGGAAGGAACTGCGCATCTCGGGCGACAAGATGAAGCATGGCGCGGTTAAGTTCATCCTCTACGGCCTGACCGTGTGGGTCGCTGTCCTGGTGCAGCAGATGCTGCGAGCCTTTGACCCGACCCTCATGGGCTTCAGGATGAGCTTCGCCATCCGCGACTGGGTCATCGCGTACCTGGTGCTCAATGAGGCGATTAGCTGCCTCGAACACCTCATATTTTTCAATGTCCCGTTGCCTAAGAGTTGGATTGAGCGCCTCAAGCATTACCGCGGTTGTGTGTTTGCGGCTGAAGGGAAGGACCGCCGTAAAACCTCTCAAAACTAGGAGATTCGCCATGTTGATGACACTGAACGACCTTTTCTTCTTCGCTGGCGGCATTGCTGCGGGCTATTTCGGCCCGAAACTCGGCTGGTGGATTCTCGGCAAGCTTGGGGCACTCCGGGTTCAGTAGGGGAGGACTTCTCCATGCAGCCTCTCCTGGACTGGATCAAGCGTACCTTGTCCGATGACGCGGGAAATCCGAGCGCGCTCCGACATCTATGCGCCTTCGCCGTGGTCGTGCCCGTCGTGGGCTGGCTGGCCTTCTGCATCTACGAGGGCAAGTGGGTCTCCCTGGATGCGACCCTAGTGACACTGATCCTGGGGCTCGCCGGTATTCTCGGAGGACGTAAGTTCCTGGAGGACAGCGGCAGCACCCCACCGGAGGACAAGCAGTGATCTCTCTGCTGCTCGCCAATTGGAAGTGGATAGCCATGGCCGCGCTCTGCGTGGTGATCGGTTTCCTGTACGTCGATGTGCAGCATCAGGAGACCCTAGTCGCCAAGGCTCGGCTGGAGAAGTCGCAACTGGAGGAGGGCTACGCCAAGGCCGTCCAGAACGCCACGACCGAGGCCGAGCAGAAGCTCCAGGTCGAGACTCACCGGGGCAACGCCTTGGCGACTCAGCTTGTCAAAACCCGCGCTGACCTGGACAAGGCCCGCGCTGATCTCTCCGGGAGGATCGACCATGTCGCGTCTGCTGTTCCTGCTGCCTGTGTGTTTGGCCCTGACTTCGTGCTGTACTGGAACGACGCCTTCGGTGCAGCCGCCCCCGGTATGCCCGCGCTACGAGGCCCCGGCGGAACTTCTGCTGCGCCCGGCACCCCCGGCACCGCTGGCTCCGGGGTACAGACAGGCATCGTGACTCCCGCCGACCTCCTGGCGAACCTGCGGGACAATGGCTCCCGCTGCCAGAAGATCGAAGCCCAACTTGTGAAGCTGATCGAACTTGAGGAGGGGCGTCCGTGAAACCCGACGACTTCATTGCGGCGGTCGCGCCGGCGGCCCAGCAGTCCATGGCGAGCACCGGCATTCCTGCATCGTTCACCATAGCGGAGGGTGCTCTGGAATCCGGATGGGGCTCCTCCCAGCTGGTTGCCCAGGGCAAGAACATCTTCGGTGTGAAGGCCGACAAGTCCTGGCATGGTGACACGCTGACCATGCAGACCAGCGAGTTCCTGCACGGAGAATGGGTGATCGTCCCAGCCCTCTGGCGCAAGTACGACGACTGGCTTGACTGCATCGAGGATCACGCGCGCTTCCTGCTCGACAACCCCCGGTACAAGGACGCCTTCCAGCATACGACCGACGGCGAGGCTTTCGCTCTGGCCGTGGCCCAGGCGGGGTACGCGACCGATCCGGCCTACGCCAACAAGATCCTTTCGATCATGCGGTCGCACGACCTGCACCAGTACGATGTGGCGTGAGCACTACACTAATCCGCTCCACGTCTACTGCCGTCTTCGTGATTTAGGGATTCCCATGCGCCCTGCTTTGTGGCTGGGCCGGCTTTTTGGAAGTGTCGCCCGCAAAATTCTGCGCAGCTGAGCGCCGGGAGTCAAATGATCCATACTGCCGAAGCAATCACAGAGGCTTACGCCCAACACGGATCCAAACGCGCTGCCGCAAAAGCCCTCGGCGTACCCCGAGACACCTTCCGCCGCTGGCTTTCCGCCCTCCAAAACGGCAAACAGCCCCGTTCTCGCCGTGTCCAGTCCGCCACCCGCCGTCATAAACGTGTCTTAGTCCTCGCGGATCTCCACTGCGGGCATGTGATCGGCCTCACACCCCCAGGCTGGTGGGCAGGGGAGCAGCGTGAACTCCAACAAGAAATGTGGTGCTGGTATGAGCGCGAGATCCAGACCCTTGGGGAAATTGACATTTGCCTAGTGGCAGGAGATTGCGTGGATGGGAAAGGGAAACGCTCCGGGGGCGTCGAGCAACTGACTTCAGACATGCTGGCCCAGACCGACATGGCGACCACCTGCCTCAAAGTGGCCCGCGCCAAGGAGTATGTCCTGGTCCATGGCACTCCGTACCATGTTGGGCCGGACGGGGAGCACTACGAGCGTATCGTGGCTCGCAACCTGGGGGCGCCAATATCCGGCCACGACTGGATCGACGTGAATGGGTGCGTGTTCGACCTGAAGCACAAGGTGGGCGGCTCGACCATCTCACATGGTAGACACACTGCCGTCGCCAAGGAGAAGCTGTGGAACACTCTTTGGTCCCTGCGCAAGATGGCCCCGAAGGCGAATGTGATCCTCCGGGGCCACGTTCATTACCACCTTGACTGCGGAGGCATCGGCTGGCGAGCCATGACTCTCCCGGCTTTGCAAGGCCCCGGGAGTTTTTATGGGGTGGAGCAGTGCAGCGGGGAAGTAGATTTCGGCTTTGTGGTGTTCGACGTCACCCCGGAGGGCAGACCGACCTGGGAAGTCCATGAATACCAGCCGAAAATCGGGGCGCCTGTCGCGCGGGTTCTTTAGTTCTTGACTTTTCGTGCCTCTCGGCGTATGCACTGATTTCTGGGACGGCGGCTCCGGACTTGGAGTCCGAAGCAGCTAAGAGGCCCGGGGGAAACTGCGCAGTCTACCCCGGGCCTTCCTGCGTCCTAGATCTCCTGCTCCTTGACACAGGCGTAAAGCAGGATCAGGTAGTTCAGCGCGTCTCCGATCTTCTCATCCCACACCGGCATCGGATGCTGGAACTCGTGGTTCTCGCGCACCATGTCCGCGATGGAGACGATGTGTTTCGTCGCCATGCCCCAGCACGCCTGGGGCGCGGTCTCATGGTTCATCTGCGCGGCCACCTTGAAGTTGTGCAGCCGGTCAGGCGAAGGGGCGTACTCCTTGGCCTTGCTCTTGAGGGTCTTGGTGCAGTGCGCCAGCAGCCCTTCCAGGATCTTGTCGAACTCTTCTCTCTGCATGGTCATCTCCTTCCCGTGTTGATGGTGCATCCCAAATCGGCCTCTGTGTAATGCGCATCGGGATTGGTCCCGTTTCGGACCTTGGCCCAACACTTGGGGCAGCGGTAGTCCGTGATCTGCTTCTCACATTTGTACCCTGGGTAGCCGGCGCAAGTCCGGATCGTCCCGCCCGCAGTGCGGCCGCGGCAATCCCGGCAGTGACGGAAGTCCCGGCCCTTCGGGTTGTGATACTCGGCCAGCGGTGCCAGGATCTGACAGCGCGAGCACTTCTTGTGGATCGCGTAGTTCGTCATTTTTTATACCTTTCCGCGCGCCAACCCTCTGCCCCGATTGGGCAACCGGGCGCCCAGGACGGCTCCTCACACATGATTGAAATGTACTCGTCAACGCTGCCGAAGCCGACCGGCACCTCGGAGATGATCTCGTCATGCACGGTCATCACCACCGGATACCCCACGTCCTCGAGCCGGAGCATGGCCTCACACATGATATCCCGGCTGATCGCGCTGATGATGTTTTCCGTCAGCTTGCCGCCGAACGTCGTCTGCCGGGACCACTGCTTGGTGTACGTGTCGATGCCCATGAACCCCAGTTGCTCCCGGCCGGTGTTGCCGTCCGTAACGATGTGGGGCTCGTAGTACCAGAGCATCCTTCCGGAAGGCAGTTCACAGCGCAGGAAGCGGTTGCGGAACATCCACCTGACTAGCTTGGCCGGGATCCACGCCTCGGGCGTGCGCAGGGCCATCTTGGCGGCATTCTCCTGCGCGTACCAGAACTCGGGCACCTTGGCGTACTTCGTGCGGTAGGCTTTGACCGCCTTGGCTGCCAGATCCTCGTCGATCTTGATGCCCTGATTGGCGCAGGTCATCTGGAACTTTGCGCCGGACATCTGATATCCGCACCCCAATATGGCTGTTTTCCCGAGTTGCCGCTCAAAAGGATTGTCCTTCTTGTTGATCGGCCTGCCATAGATGGTCGCGGCCATCTCACAGTAGATATCGCCGCCGTCCCGGAACATCTGGGCCGCCTCGATCTCGCCCGCGGCCCACATGACGTTGCGGGCTTCGATCCCCATGTAGTCAGCCACGATCAGATCGTGCTTCGGCTTGGCGATCAGCATGGAGCGAAGCGCGGATGAGGCGACCAGCATGGGGTCGTCGTAGAAACAGCGGGTCATAAAGAGCGAACCCCAGCGCAGGACGTTCAGGTCTTTCTCCTGGTCGAAGCCCTTATGCGGCCGGGGGAGGTTTTGCAGCTGCACGCCCTTGCCGGCGTACCGGCCCGTGGACGCCCCATGGTACACCACATTGTCGCGCAGGCGGCCGTCACGGCTCACCGTCGCCAGCAGGGAGCCGTACTTGGCCGTGGACGACTTGCCCAGGCTCTGCCGGATCTCGAGCACGCGGCGCACGTCGTCCGGCAGTTTGTCCTGCTCCAGGGCCACAGACACGGCGCCCTTGTCCACGGAGGAGAGCAGCGCGTGGCCGCAGCGCGTGTTGACCCACTTGCCCAGGGCCGCGACCTGCCGCGGGGAGTCCACCGCGCCTGCGGTGTACGATCGCATCTGCTCGAGCAGTTCCGCCTCGTGCTCGGCCAGCATGGCATGGATCTTCTTGACCAGCGGCACGTCCACCTGGACCCCCCGGGCATTCATCGCCAGGGTCAGGTGCCAGATCTCCTGCTCCTTCGCGCTCAGACCGCCCCCCAGGGCCTGGGAGAGGGCGTGCTCGGCCTCGACGTCCTGGATGCAATACTCGAAGAGCCTCTGGAGGTCTTTGGGCGTCTCGTGCCATTTGCCCTTGATATTCGGCTTGCACATCTTGAGCATCAGTCGCTGGCCGGCGGCGTCCTTCTGGATGGGGAGGCGCAGCGCCTCGCACGCCTTGCCAAGAGCGCGAGGCAGAGCAAAAGTGGAAGCCAGAGCCATGCTGCAAGAGACCTTGTCCGGGCCCAGTGGCGGCCAGCCGTGGCGCTGTACTCCCACTGTGTTCCAAATGGCGAACTCGAAGCCAGCGTTGTGCGCCTCAATCTCTGTGACCTGATCGGTGAAGATCTCATCAAAGGCCGCCAGGGGCAGCCCGTGGTCCTCGGGCAGCAGTGCCAGAAATTCGTCGGGAGCCCAGATAACAGGCACGCCGTCTCCGAGCTTGGCAGCCAAGCACAGGATCTCGGTGGACTTGTGCTCACCATAGGCCCACACCCCTACTTCCTTGAGGTCTGCCCGGGACCGGGTCTCGAAGTCGATTGTCAGCTTCATGGGCTACTCCAAGAACTCTAAGCCGGTTTCTGTCTGCGACGGGAAGTGCTTGTCATAGTGGCCTACTTCCTGCTGCATGTGCAACGCATCAGCGAGGCACCGGATTGGCGGGGTGTAGGATTTCGGGTCGGGGGAGAAGCCCTTGTAGTATTGAGCTATAAAAGCGGGATAAGAAAACTCAGTGCCTTTCCGGTTGTCTCCTTCGGCGCGCCCGGCGGTTTCCACCCATGTCTTGACGGCGCTCTCGAAACACTTGAACATCTTGGGCCAGCGGATCATCGCCTGATACAGCTTGCCCTGGGAACTCCGCATAATGAAAGGGCAGATGACGCAACCGATGCGGTCAAAACCCTCATCGTAGAGCGTGGGGTAAGGGAGATCGCGGGCTTCGATGAAACCCCAGATATCCGCCTCGGTCCAGTCGAATATGGGCTTGTACGGCGCATACCCGAAGGAGTGGGTCATCTCAACACGTCCTCGGGCGGCTCGGCGCGAGGACTCCTCCGCACGGATTCCCATGAGCCTGTGCTTCAACGGGTTGTCCTTCGTGGGGTTCTTCTTGAGGTGGTCACAGCACCAGCGGCACAGACGCAGCGGGGGGAGCTTCCGCTTGATCCCCTCCCAGAAGGTGATCTTCGGGAATGCCCATTTCGTCTCCGGGTGATGTTCGCGCAGGAAGGTGTACACCTCCGGGGGATCTATGCGCGTGCATGAGTGCCAGGCCTCGAACTTGACGCCCGCCATGCGGACAAGCTCCAGGAGAACGATGCTGTCTTTCCCGCCAGAGTCGCCCACGAAATACCCCTCCAGGGGTGCGTGCTGGCGGATGAACGAGACAGCCTCTTGGATGAGTGTGTCCATGCGTCAGCCCAGGAAGTCCAGAGCTTCTTCCCCTGCGAGCTCTTCTTCCAGGGCTTTCTCCTCCTCCTCAATCAGGTGCATGTGATCCACCATGCACGGCTCCACGCGGATTTGCGTCTTGTACGACAGCGGGTCGATGCTGGCGTGCAGCACCCGGCCGCACTCTGCGCAGATGATTTCGACAGGGATTTCAAGAGTCATGGCGTGTCTCCTTCGCGGATAGATTCATGTCAGTTGACTTCGTTGGTGCAGCACACGGCGAGGAGTTCCTGGTCATCCTTGGGCAGCCTCTTCTGGACGCAGATCAGCTGCGTTTCCAGATGGAAGTGCGTAGCGCAGGCCTTGCGCAGCTCCTTGCAGAACGAGGTGAGAAACTCGGCTTGCTCCACGTCACCTTCGTTCGCCAGCATGGCCCCGACCTCGCCCCAGTTGATGTCCTTGGTGCCGTACTTCATGTTGCCCCCCCCTCTATGCATAATGGGAAAAGGGGGAGGCGGCCCGAAGACCGCCCCCCCCGGTAGTGTACAGCCTAGAAGAAGCTCGGCTCTTCCCCGGACTCCGCGCCGCCCTCGTCCGTGGCCGGAGCTGCGGCGAAGTCGTCGGCCGGCTTGGAGGCCCCGGCGCCGAACGGTTCGCCGTCGCGCACCTTCAGGACATTCTGAAGGCTGAAGGTCACGCCCTTCTTCTCGTCCCGGTCGAAGGCGTAGGGCACGATGGACATGATCGCGTAGCAGCCCGCGTAGAAGTCCTCCTCGAGCAGAGGCTCGAAGGTGCCGTTGCGCAGCTTACGGACCACCTGGGGGCGGCGCTTGGCGTCGTTCGAGGCGCGGATGAACCACATGCCCGCGTAGCCGTCGTAGTCCTCCTCGTCGCCGTCACGGAAGGGGTTGTGGAGCTTCTTCGGGATGTTCGCGCCCCACTTCTCCTTGGCGAGTTCGCCGCAGAGCTTCTTGGTCTCCGCGATCCACTTCTCGACCTCGGGGTCGCCCTTGGGCAGCAGGAGGGTCAGGCTGTACTTCGGATCCTGGTTGCCAAAAGCCTTGGGGGTGAACACGCTCGGGAAGCTGGCGCGTCCGATGGGGGTCACGATCTTGGTGTTCTGAACGCTCATGGTCTTCTCCTTGGTCTGTCTGAGGTTATTCGAGAAAGCTCAGGTCCGGTGCCGGATCCTGGAACTCGACTTCCATGGGGGTGACGGCCTTGCGCCGGTCGGAGACGGGGGCGATGGTCAGCCCGTTGTCCGGGATGATCCACAGGCCGTCCAGGGCCTTCTTGGGGTCCACACCCTTCGCCTTGCACAGGTCTTCCATGCCCTTCGGGCTCTTCAGCTTCTGGTCGTAAATCTCCTCCCCGAACTTGGGCTTGAGGATCTGGGCCACGCGGTCCTCGTCGGGGAACTTGCGGTTGGCCTTCTTCTGGACCAGCTTCCAGCCTTCGACCTTGATGCCACCCTGCATTCGCTCCAGGGCGTACTCCTCGACGGAGGCGGCCCAGCCCCGGATCAGCTGGGAGGCGTTGAGTACCTTCGCCAGATCGGTGTCGGCCAGGATCCGCGGGTCGGGCACCTTCACATTCTCGAAGTCCGTGCCGGCCACGGCCAGGGCCTTGTTCACGACCTCGGGGCAGATCGCATCGGCTTCGCACCACCGGCACCACGCGCCGGACTTCAGGGGCGCATTCTCGGACAGCGCCCGCTTGGCAGCCGGGACCAACACGTCTCGATGCCAAGAGCGTAGGCGGTCGGCTTGAATCACCCAACGGCGAATGGCGACGGGGTTGTTTCTGTCTCTGGGCTGGATGATGACAAGCTCGATCTCCTCCATTTCAGGATCTAGCCCAAGCACCCCAACACCATAGCAGAGCAGTTGGTCATTCTCCTCGGCGTCCACCGAAACCCCGGCGCCGTACTTGAAGTCCGCGACGAGCGCCCGCTTTCTGGGCTCGTAGATGGTGGCATCTGCCGTCCCGAAACACTGATCCCCAACCTGAACTCTGGTCTCGATCAGCAGCTGCGCCTTGCGCGCCCGGGTCTCCTCGATGACGAAGTCAACGTAGGTGGCGATGTGCCGGAGCATGTCGGCCGTGATCTCCCAACAGGGCGTCTTGGTCTTCCCCGGGACCACGAGGTAGCCGTGCGAGTCCTTGGCGATCCACTTGCCCTCGAGCCCGATGGGGGCTGGGCGCAGGGCCTTGAACGCCGTCAGGAACTGCTCGGCCAGCCAGTGGGCCGCGGAGCCTTCTTCCGCCGCGGGCTTGCTGGTCTTGGGCACCCCTTCGCAGAGCGCCACGCAGCCGGGGCAGTTCATCCAGCGGTGGGCGGATGACGGGGCGAGAAATGCGTGCTTGCTCACTCGAAGATCCCTCCTTCGTCGTTGCCCTGGGCTGCGATGAAATCCTCGAGGTGGCCCAGGGTGAATCTCCGCTGCGCCTTGGGGCCGTCAGAGAGGCGCGTACACTTCAGTCGGCCCTCCTTGACCCAGCGGTCCAGGGTTCGCTTGCTGATTCCCAGCATGGCCGACGCGCCGGCCGGGGTAATCAGAAGCAGCCGATTTTCAGCTGGCAACATAGGCAGTCTCCTTTTCTAGCTCAGTTTATGGAAAACGCTTTCTTCGCTCGCCCCTACAGGGTAAAGGGCCTTCTTGTTGCCCTTCTTACGGTTCTCTACATACCCCATCTTGACCAGATAGTCAACACATTTGATAATGTAATCTGAGGTCATCACGCGGCTCTTTCCATCTCTTATTGTCAACTTAGTTATCGGATTAGTCTGAAGTTTGTATCCGAGCGGGTTGGCAGCGGAGGCAGCGCGGACGATCTTGGCGAGGACGATTTTGGTGTCGGCCTCGAAGCCGAGCGGGACTTCGTCAATGGCCGATTCCTGGATGGACACAAAGCGCCCGGCGTCCCAGGAGAGCAGCAGCGTCTCGCCCCTGGCCGAGTAGTTCGACTTCATGCGCTCGAGAATCCTGATATCCGGGTTCTCCCGATGCGGCCGCACGGACCAGCGCATGCGCACGCTGTTCGACCACGCCGTGGAGCCCGAGAGCAGATCGCCCTCCTTCATGCCGGCCCGGGATGGATGCGCCAGGATCAGGATGGTGGAGTTCGTGTCGCGCGCCAGTCCGCGGAGGCAGACCTTGATGAATCTCGAGACGTGTTCCCTGTTCATTTCACTGCCGGAGTAGATATCCGCCAGAGTGTCCAGGATCAGCAGCTTGTGCTGGTCCTTGAGGGCCATGAGGTGCTTCTTCAGGAGGACGAAGAACGGGGAGACGATCAGTTCCCCGTTCGGCATGGCGGTCGCCAGTACGGAACTCTTGCCCGGGCGGCACCAGATGCGGATGTTGTCCAGGGCGAACTCGCCCGAGCAGCCGCGGAGCACGGAGTGCAGGCGCCGATTGACTTCCTCTTTGGTGTCCTCACAGAAGACGCAGAAGGTCATGGTCGGCTTGGTCGTAGGCACGCCGTACCAGGGCTTGCCCAGTGCAACGTCCACCGCAAGCTGGAGTCCGATCAGCGACTTGCCTTGGCCGCCGTCGCCGTAGAGTGACGCGATCTCGCCCACGGGCAGCCAGTCCTTGACCAGCCACTCGCGGTCCTTGGGGTACATGCCGAAGATGGCCGAGCCGAGCAGCGGCGTGTCGTGCTCCTTCTCCTCGACCTCTGGTGGGGCCTCGACCTCGACGGCCGCGAAGTCCGCTTCCGGCGTGGCGCTGCCGGTCGGGTTCTGCGCGTAGGCGTAGCCGTTGCGCACCTTCACAGAAAGTTCTTCGAGAGACCACTCAGGTTCACATTTGGGGTTGTAAAATTGCGCCAGAAGGTGTGTGGCGGTATTCTGGGAAATCCCCAGGTCTTTGATCGTACAGATAGTCTTGTACGTCCAGGCGTCTCCTCCCTCGCCCTGAATGGCCCCTGGGCGCTCAATCAGGTACGCCGTGGCCCGCTCGATAGCTGAAGGCGTGTCCAGCGGGATCTCGACATGCTCCGGGATCTTGGGTGTCACCGGGACGGATCTGCGCAGCAGGCCTTCCAGCCAGGCCGGAAGTTTCTCTGGCCGGGCATTCTCCTTGATCCAGTACCGTTTACCACCCACAAGGCATTCCGGCAGGACGACGTAGCCGCCCTCGCCGCGAGTGTCGATCTCAGGCCCGAGCGTGCGTACGGTTGTCCTGGACACGCCACGGAAATAGAAGTGCAGGCCCCCGCGAGGGGTGCCCACAGTGAAGGTCCGCGGCAGCCCGCCGTGCTCGATCTCGTACTGCGTCAGGGCCTTCATGCCCTCGTCGCCGTCGATATCCAGGATGGTCAAGCCGCTGCGGCCGCAGTCCAGGCCCCAGTTGCAGAGCGGGAACGCCTGCGTCCACCGGACTACCTGCTCCGGGTCGTTGCTCGATTCATCGCGCCAGTGTGAAACCAGCGGGGGCTTTTTGTCGCCTTTCCGGATGGGAAAAACGTACCAGCCCGCTTTGGCGGCAGCGATGGCCCGCTGATCCGCTGGGGTGAGATCGGCCATGGAGCCCCCTTACGGCAGGAGAGGATTATCGTACTCGTCGGGGTAGAGCCACTGCTCCACGGTCGTCACCGGGAAGGCCCGGTTTTTCGTGTGCATCGCAATGCTGGCCGTGACCAGCCGCTTTGCCACCTTGCCCCCGGCGGTCCGTCGTCTCTGAAACAAATCGCTCAGAAACGACGGACCGACCTCGGCAAGAGTGGCGAACTCGGAGATTTCTCCGCGGTCCCACTCGTATTTCATGTGTTACTCCGGCATCGCTTCGAGGACGGCCTGGAACTTCTCGATGACCGGCTGGTAGAACTCCGGCTTCATCAGGGACAGGCGCGCCACGCCGCCGTTGCACTCGCGGAAGATCCGCGCGACCTCAGCCTCGGGCAGGGCTTTCATGGCGAGGGTCAGGACGTGCTTGACGTCCTCTGCGGTGTACGCGGCAGCCGGGGTTTCCTCGTCACCGAACAGGGACTCCACGGGCGGCACTTCGACCGGAGGCTTCTCCTCAAGAGGCGTCGGATCGGCGGCCTTCTCCTTGGGCTTGCGGCCGGGCTTGCCCTTGGGCTGCTCGGCCGGGGGGGCGGTCTCGACGTGCGGACTCGGCACGCCCACGGCCGCGGCGATCTTGTCGTTGCTGTCGGCCACACGCTCCATGGCGTCAGCGATGCGGGTGAACTGGCTCAGAAGGTCATTGAACTCTTTCATGCGATTTCTCCGTGTCTCGTTAAAAGGTTTCAGTGTATAAATAAGATGAGTTTTTGACCCATCGGCAACCCACGTTTTCCATCCTACCCCCGATCCGCAACCCACAATCCTCTTGGGGTTGATACCCATGGCCCTCGCTATGGATGCTTACGATTTCCCCAGCTTTTCTTTTTCCCATCCACGGCGCGGTCAGCCACTTCTTCCGATCCCGGGCTTCTGCACGCTGGACCCCCTGCTCTTTCTTCGCTTCTTCCGCTTTCTTCGCGGCCTCAGCATCTTCTTTTCGAGCCTGAATCACCCATGCCCGGTACTGTTCATACGGCCAGCTACGCGCCTCGGGGGGTAGTTGCTTCACGACAGCATCTCCTCTATCTCCGCCGTTTTCTTGGCCCCCCCGCGGTAGACAGTGCCCGCGGCCAATTCGCAAGAAAAGCCCAGACCCATTAGCCTATGCACCAGAGCCAAATTGACCATATCTCTAAAACTAAAAAGTCTGGTTGCGCCAGTACCGGGCCGGGGGAGTGGGATATGCCCGCGGATAATCCATGCCTGGACCATTCTCCGCTCAAGGCCGAAGCTCTCAAAATCTTGGCTCGTAAACCAATTCACGCCATCTCTATCCGGGTGTTTCATGACAACATCTCCTCAATCTCAGCTGTCTTCTTAGCCCCAGCCAGCAATACCTTGCCGTCCAGGGAGCCCTCAACCACCAAATCATGGGTCGTCACGGCGCCGCGCTGGCCTATCCGGTGGCACCGGCCGCCGGCCTGGACGTTCTGCGATGGCACCCAGGAGTGCTCCGCGAAGACCACGTCCTGGGCCGCGGTCAGCGTCCAGCCGACGCCGGCCGCCTCGATGTTGCCCACGAACACCCGGCACTTGGCGTCCTTTTGGAAAGCGTCCACGGCTGCCTGCCGGGCGCGCAGGGTGCAACTCCCGGTGATCTTGACTGCGCCGTACATCTCAAAGGCCTCGACCAGCTGGGACACGACCTCCTCGTGCCAGCCGAAAATCACGACCTTGTCTACCTCTTCGAGCATGTCCTTCACGTACTGCACGACCAGCGGCACCTTCGCCACGCCCATCCTCTGGCGCAACTGAGCCAGGGCCGACCCGCGCGGCACGGCGTGCTTGATGATCTCGGCCGCGTCGAACGCCTTCTCAGCATTCAGGATCTCCCGAATCTCGCCCCCGGCCACGGGGAACACCACCATCTTGTGCTGGATGGGCAGAAGCTCGTGCAGCACCTGGGACTTGAGCCTGCGGGTCATAAACCCGGCGCGCAGCCGGACGTTCATGTCCGGGACGTTCTTGGCCGCGACGTATTTGAGCCCGAAGGGCGTCTTGACCCAGACGCCGTACATCCGGTCGAACTGATTCTTGGTGCGTACAGGAAAGCGGCCCAGGATGAAAGGCCATATCATGCCCCAGGACTCCACAGGCCGATTCGGGACCGGGGTGCCGGTGAGGAACACCGTGCGCGCGGCCACGTCGATCAGCCCGGCTGTGGCGAAACGGCCGCAGCAGCCCAACACGGTTGTCGTACGCTTAGCCCGGGGCGACTTCACGTAGTGCGCTTCATCGACTACCAACAGGTCGAACCTATCGGCCATGAGCCGGGCACGCAAATCGCTGCGCTTCGCCATATCGTAGGATACGATGGCCCAGCCCGCGGGCTTGTACAACGCCGCGTTGGTGACGTGTACGACGTCCTGGCGATGCACCGCCCACTTCTTGATCTCACGCTCCCAGTTGATCCTGAGAGACGCCGGGCAGACGACCAGCACACGGGCCGCCCTGATGCAGTTGGCGAAGCCTATGGCCTGGATGGTCTTGCCCAGGCCCATCTCGTCCGCGATCAGACAGCCCTTCCGGTTGTCCAGGCTGGCGCCCTGGGTGGCAAGCCACGCATGGTAAATCCCGGCCCGCTGGAACTCCCGGTACTTCTGACCCTCGGGGCAGGGCATCTCGGGGGCGATCTCGCCGGGGGGAATCACCGCGTAGGATGCAGTGTACGCATCAAGAACCGGCTTCAGCTGCTCCAGGGCGGCCGGGGAGACGTACTTGAACTTCTCCTCCAGGTGCGCCCGGAGCACGCCATACAGGTCATCGCTGAACCAGTGCGTGATCTGCACCGGGTGCCGGGTGAAGCCATACTCCCTGGCCGGGAAGTCCGGAGCCAGGAGCGCGAACTGCTTCGCTTCAGGAGCCCAGTAGAGGGCGGAAATCTCAGTCGACATAGAACTACTTCTTGGCCTTGACCCAATGGCCGCTAATGAGATTCTCCGGCTTGGTCTTGGCGGTGACGATGGCGTATTGCGCCCACATGGTTAGGCGCACGCGCAGACCCGCAAAAATTCCCATGCCCGAGCCAGCCTTGATGCCGTCGCCAGCCTTGATGCCCCAGCCAGCCCCGATGCCCCAGCCAGCCTTGATGC
>Ga0007794_10000218_pt1 | contig 18481 bp, 17 predicted proteins | sample CryBogmetaGMA5M_FD_60365 | JGI IMG/M metagenome (GOLD analysis project Ga0007794, IMG submission 60365) | Freshwater microbial communities from Crystal Bog, Wisconsin, USA - MA5M | ecosystem: Environmental > Aquatic > Freshwater > Lake | place: Crystal Bog, Wisconsin, USA | collected 2009-07-06
GTGGTGAACCAGGCTTGGCGTTGGCCAGGGCCGCTCACCATCAAGCTCATTCCAAACGCCGAATAGTCGTCTGAGACGCCGCTGTAAGGCACAGGGGTGATGGTGAGTTGCGCGTGCCATTGCACCTGCTCTTCACCGTGGCCGTGAATCAAACGGTCATAGGTGCGCGCTTGGGCTTGTGTGCTGATGAGGCGCCAGCGCTCAGCGCGCGCACCGGCCTGCATCAGGCGGGTGCGGGCTGCAAAGCCGACTTGTTGGGCTTGGTAACGCTGGGCGGGGGCAAAGCCGGGGGACAGGTCCATGCCGATCGTCATGACCTGACGCAAAGGGGCTTTGGCTTGGGGCGCATCGCAACGTCCGGGCTGAGCGACTTCAACGTTGGTGACTGCTAACTCCGCCTGAGGCTGTTTGCCAGCATCACGCGAATAGTTCGCGACTTGTAAATCGCGCAGTTTGACTTCAGAGGAGAAGCGGTTGAGTTCACGCAGTTTGCCATCGCTTTCCATCCAACTGGTCGCGCTCACGCGGGTGTTGGATTTCATGGCGGCTTCCACCATGGCGCTGCGAATGGCCTGGAGGCGCTCTTCAGCGCTCAGGTCTGCCGCGGCGACTGAAAAGTTGACACCCACGCAGCCCAAAATAGCAGCGAGGCACAGGTGTCGAGGTGAAAAGGCCCACATAAACAAAACTTCTCAACCGAGGGTCAGTTGCGTTTGTTGTTCAAATGAGCGATGTACAAGGCGCGTAAATCATTCACCACATAGCGGTCCAGCGACATGGTGGTTTCGTAGGTGTCGTCACCGACAGGGGTGATGCTGACCAGCACAGCGCCATAAATGACGCCTTCCACACGGGCACGGAAGGTGTCGCTCATCACGGTCATGTCGGCCACGGTGGTGCTGGCATCGAGCTGCTGGCCGTAGACCTGTTCGGTCAGGGCCCGATAAGCGTCAAGTTTCGATGCACGAATGGCTAGCAACCGCTGCTGGGCAGGGTTGCGGTGGTTTTGAATACTAATCACCGCGTAACCTGTGGCGACCAAGGTCTCTCGCTTTTGGGCCATGGGGGTGATCATGTTGGCACCATCGTCCATGCGCGTTTGCGCGGGCATGGGTGGGGGCGTGTTGGCGCAAGCGGTCAACAGTACGGCGGCGGCTGTCACAGCCCAGAAGGTGTTGCGGTTCATATCTTTGTCCTTGAGAGGTCTCCCCTTTGATTCGACACCGAGCGGGGCATCTTTAACGAATCACAAGACGAATACTTTTTCTGTCTTGTGAAATGTTTGTTGTCGCCGACAATCGTGTGTAGGAATTTTTGACATGACACCCACGACACACTTTATCGGCTCCAGCGAGTCAGCAACCACTTTGCGCCAATTGGCCGCAACGATGGCCAATTCGAACGCCACGGTGATGATCACTGGGGAGAGCGGTACAGGCAAAGAGCTATTGGCGAGGCTTCTGCACGAGCTGTCTGAGCGCTGCGGCTCCAACTTTGTACCCATCAACTGCGCTGCCATCCCCAAAGATTTATTGGAGAGCGAGCTGTTTGGCCACCGCAAGGGGGCATTCACGGGCGCTGTGGCTGATCGCATTGGCCGTTTTGAGCTGGCCCATGGGGGCACCATCTTTTTGGATGAAATTGGCGACATGTCGCTGGACATGCAGGTGAAGTTGCTGCGTGTGTTGCAAGAACGCACGGTCGACCCCATTGGTGGCACCCGCCAAGTGCAGATCGATGTGCGTGTGGTGGCAGCGACCCACCGTGATTTAGAGACCGAAATAGCAGCCGGTCGGTTCCGCGAAGATTTGTATTACCGACTCAATGTGCTGCCCATGGTGACGCCGCCGTTGCGTGAGCGCAACGAAGACGTGGCCGAGTTGCTGGCGTTTTTCTCCAAAAAATGCGCGAGCTTTGGCAAGCAACCGATTCGCTTCAAGGCTGACTTCATGGCAGCCTTGCAAAAGTACCCATGGCCTGGCAACGTGCGCGAGCTATCCAATGTGGTGGACCGCTTCAGCACCTTGTATGCAGGCCAAGAGCTGGATTTGCGGGCCATCCCCCCTACCCTGCTACCGAAGGGTTTGGTGTCAGCACAAGCGGAGTTGCAAGCACAAGCGCCGCTGCTGGCTAAGCTAGAGATGACGCCCCCGCCTGAAGTGCTGGCCGAAATGCAAGACGAGCCTGAGGACGAGGAAAACGACATCGAGGGCATCATCATGCTGGCGCAAGGCATGCCCACGTTGCCGCCTGAAGGCTTGTCGCTCAAAGAGCGCATGGCTCAGATTGAGCGCAGCATCATTGAGCAGGCACTGACCCGCAACTCAGGCAATGTGTCACGCACGGCCAAGCTGCTGAACTTGCAACGCACCACCTTGATCGAGAAGATCAACAAGTACGAGCTGCGCTCAGTCGCTTAAACCCCGTGTTCAGTCTTGGTCGTTGTAGAGCACGGTGATGCTCATGCGACGGTTGCGCGGATCGCGTGGGTCTTTGGGGTTGAACGGATCGGTGTCCGCCACACCCTCGATGCGAGCGAAACGGCTTTCTTTGATACCGCTCTTCTCCAGCAAGGACCGCGTGACTTCGGCGCGTTCGGCTGACAGGGACCAGTTGTTGCGACCTTCTTTGTTATTGAAGGGCACGCTGTCGGTGTGACCACGGATCGCAATCTTGTTGGGCATTTCTGCCAACGAGGCCGCAATTTCGCTGATCAAACTCGCTGCTTTGCCTTGCATGCTCATGCCGCCGCTGGGGAACATGGCGAAGTCGGCTTTGTCGATGATCTCAATGCGCAAGCCTTGCTTGTCACGTGTCACCGATACCTGGTCTTTGAGGCCACCGAGCTTTTTGTTTTCCGACAGTTTTTGTTCAATCTCTTTTTCGAGTTTGTCAAAGTCAGATTTCTCTTGCGCGGCCGCAATTTCTTTCTTCTGCTCAGGCGTCAGCTTGTCTGGGTCTGAGTAGGGGTTGTTGTTTTCTTGACCCGGGTCGGTGCTGGGGTTGGGGCCACCTTCTGAGCGAGGTGTCAGGCGTTCTAACAACGCAGTTTGTTTGGCCGAGAACGGGAAACCGTCTGGGTCAATGATGGAGCGCCCGCCCAAGATGCCGTTCGATCCTGCAAGTTGGCCAATGGCCACCATGCTTTGCGAGGTCGGTTTGAAGTAATCTGCAATGCTTTTACGTTGGTCTTCGTTGGATGCGCCCAAGAGCCACATCAACAAGAAGAAGGCCATCATGGCCGTCATCATGTCGGCCAACGCGATCTTCCAAGCACCGCCGTGAGCACCGCCGTGTCCCTCATCAATGATTTTCTTGATGATGATGACGGGCGCAGGTGCGGCCTCTTTTTCTTCTTCGGCTTTCGCCGCGGCGGCAGCGGCAGCGGCGACGGCCGCTGCTGCTTCAGCTGCTGCGGCTGCAGCAGCCGCTTCTTCTTGAGCGACTGTGTCGGCGTCTTTGTCGTCAGCCATTATTTTCTCAACGCGTCAAAGAGTTCGCCAAACGTAGGCTGAGCATGGTGGTTGATACACACGCGCGCAGCTTCAATGATCAAGGGAACGGGATAGCCATGCATGTTGCCAATGATGACTTGCTGCGCCACTTTCAAGATTTCGCTGTCTTCGTCAATGATCTGCGTGAGGCGTTTGCCGAACGGTTCAAAAATACCGTAGGCCAAGAACACACCCAAGAACGTACCCACCAACGCGCCACCAATCAAGGCACCCAACACAGGAGGGGGCTGGTCAATCGCACCCATGGTCTTCACCACACCCAACACGCAAGCCACAATGCCCAGCGCCGGCAGGGCACCAGCAAGGGTGGCAATGGCGTCGGCATTTTGCATTTCGCTGTGGTGGTGGTGCTTGATGGAGGTGGTCATCACATCTTCCACGGCATAAGGGCTCAAGGTGCCTGAGGAGACGACCATCAATCGGATGGTGTCGCAAATCAAACCGACCAAGCCATGGTCATGCAGCATCTTGGGACATTCACCAAAAATGGCGCTGGCCTCTGGGTTTTCAACGTGTGATTCCATCGCCACGGCGCCCTCGGCCTTGAGCGTTTTCATCAGCTTAGAGATTACGGAAATGATGCCGATGTAATCTTCTTTGTGGTATTTTGGGCCTTTGATCACACGACCCATGCCGCCCCAAGCGCCCTTGAAAATGGCACCCGAGTTGCCGGTGATCATGCCGCCAACGCCAGCACCACCAATGATGAACATTTCAAAGGGGGTGGCTTTGATAATCGGCGCCAAACTACCGCCAGCGATCACAAAACCGCCGAACACGCAAATGAACAGTACGACCAAACCAATAATTGCTGACATCTAACACTCTCCCCAAGCAGGTTGACGCACCCAAGCTAAAGAACTTGGATGCGCCTGAAAATTTTCCAAACAACCTGCAAGATTAACTGATAAATAAAACAATTCTGCTAAAACGCAGAAAAGCTCTATCAGTTCATCATGCCGGCCGGTCGGTTACTCGCTGGCACCAAGGAAGGCACGCCTTCCCAAGCGTCGCGAATTTCGCGCATCAAACCATGAATCTCATCCAGCACAACCAGATCGTTGTGCGCATTGACGTGAAACAAACGACGGGTCACATAGCTGTACAACTCATTGAGGTTGTTGGCCAGATCGCCACCTTTTTCAAAATCCAAGGCACCTTGCAAACCAATCACGATGCGGCTGGCACGTGCAATGGCTTTGGATTTTTCTGTGATATTTTTATGTTGGATGTGTCCACGTGCAGTGGACAAGCTCTCCAACAAGCCATCAAACAGCATTTGAATCAATTGCACATTGTTGGCCGTGGCAACGCCGCTGCTGACTTTGACATCGCCGTAACTTTGAATGGCTCGTGAATTGGCTCGCATCTGATAACTCCTGTGTATTTCTTAGCTTACACAGACAGTATCGGAAGTGGTCACCCAAACTTGAGGGACATTCGCAGCTGCAGGATGTGATTTCATATTAAGCAGGCTTAGCCTCAAGTTCAGCGGTTGCTTTGCCTGAATGCATGACCGGTTCGACCGTTTCAGCGGCAATTTCTTGCCGCTTTTGGTCTTCATAGGCTTGCACATGTTCTCGACCTTGTGCCAAGTCTTCGGGTGTCAGTCCACGCTCATCGCTGTTTTCCAACAAGCCATTGCCCAACACCGCATTGGCGTCTGTTTCATCCGTCAAGGACAAAGTGGTGTGCTCTGGTTCATCCACGGGCACGTCTTCAAACAAGAAGTCTGAGTACGGCACGTCATGGGTGAGGCCAACGCGTTGGTACAACATGTCGACCACACTGTCGACGGTTTGCTTCAAGCGCAGCAACACCTCTGGATCTGGGTCGTTGGCATAGCTGCCCGCAAATTCCAGCGCCGAGCGGTAGATGCTGCCCAAATATTGAGGCGGCAACCAGGATTGGATAAAACCGCGGGCAGTCGAGATCTTGCGCGTGGAGCTGGGCACTTTGCTTTCATCACCGCTCGACTCTTCCAAACCATCCTTGAAGGTGGCCGTGATGTGTTCACGCAGAATCGGTTCGTAATGTGGGCGCAGCGCTTCAACCAAGGTTGGATCAAAGCCTTCGACTTGTTTGCCATTCACGGCGTCCCACAGCTTCTTGCCTTCCAAGCCGGAAAACAACAAATCGGTGGGGATGTCCGTGCCAAAAGACGTCGCTGACGGTGCTTCAGGCTGCGGCGCCTCATACATCCGGGCCAAGTGGTTGACTTTGTCGATGAGGTAGAGGGTCAGGATCACCAAGAGCAGCAAGACCCAAGAGATCATGTTCATCATGAAGTTACTCATGCGTGTCTCCTTAGCTCAGCTTTCTCGGCATCTGCAGGGTTTTCGACCTTCAAAGTGACGCGCAGTTTTTTGACCACGGACGACAAAATCTGACTGATGCGAGATTCACTCACGCCCAAGGTTTCGCCGATCTCTTTGAGGTTGAACTCTTCCACGTAATAGAGTTGCATGACCAGTTGTTCGCGCTCAGGTAAGAGCGCAATGGCATCGGTCACGGCATCCATGAACTGCGCTTCTTCAACAATCACATCGGGTTGTTGGGAGCTGTCGTCGGCAATGGTCATCACTTCTTCGGTGACGACTTCCATGGAGTAGGTCTCGAAGCGCTTGGCTTTGCCGCGCTCTCGGTGGAACTCTTCCAGATCTTTGCCCATGTATTCGGCAATTTCGGCTTGGGTGGGCGCACGGCCCAACTCAGCTGCCAAGGCATGAATGGTGGTGTTGTGTTCTTTGTTGAACGCGACCGCTGAGCGGGGCAGGAACGACAAGCGACGCACTTCATCGAGCATGGCGCCGCGCACACGGCTGTGTGCGAAGTTTTCAAACTCAATGCCCTTGACCGGATCGAATGCGCGTGATGCCTCAAGCAGGCCAATCATGCCCACTTGAATCAGCTCATCGAGCTCCATGAATGCGGGGATGCGTGCCTTCAAGTGCAAAGCGACGCGTTTGACCAAGCCCAAATGGGCCATGACCAACTCTTCGCCTTTTGGCTTGCAGGAGTCGTACATCTGTACGGGTGAAAGTACTCTCATGTGTCAGACGAACTGTTTTGCATCAGTCGCTCCATGAAGAATTGAAGACCGCCGGAGGGGTGGTCAATCTGGCGCAAGTGTGTGCATGCCTCTGCTAAGCGCATGTAATCACGAGCGGCGGCGGTACCAGGGGCAAGCTCGATCACCGACTGGTATTTCTTGAGGGCACGCAACACCATCTCGTCGTCTTCGATCGAGGTGAGGTAGTGCACCGACTCACCCAAGAAACGTACGCAGACGTCATTGAGCTTTTTATAAAGTTTCCAGCCTTCCGACTGGTTTCTGACCATGTTGGGCAACAAATAGATTTCGTCCAAACCCATTTCTTTGCTCAAGATTTTGATCGTGCCGTAGGCGTCAGCGATCGAAGAGGGGTCGTCTTTGACCACGATAAATCGACGTTGGCAGGCAGCCAAGAACGACAGTACCGAAGGTGAAATTCCGGCAGCGACGTCGACGATTAAAAAATCCACATCATCAGCCAACACGCCGAACGACTGCACGATGCTGGCCGCTTGGATGTCGCTCAGGCCCGCTAGCTCTTGCATGCCAGAGGCACCTGGAATGAGCTTCACGCCTTGACGGGTGGTGATGACGATTTCTTGCAAGGTTTTTTGTCCTGCTAAGAAATGTCCTAAGTTGTATTCAGCGCGCGCGCCAAGTGCAATTTGTGCGTTGGCCAAACCGAGGTCGGCGTCAAACAACATGACGCTGTGGCCCATCTGCCTTAGCGCAACCGCCAAGTTGATGGAGGTCGTGGTTTTACCCACACCACCCTTGCCGCTGGCGATGCCGATGACTTCTGTTCTTCGTGGTTCACTCATGGGTCAGGCCTGTGGTTTCGGTTTTAATTTTCGCCGCGATTTGCGACAGTTTGGATACAGCCAATTGGTTCACCGCTGTATCACGCGCGCTTTGTTGTGCTTGAGCTTCGGTCTCAGGCAAGGGTAAGTTGTCGAGGGCGCATTGCACCAAACCTGCCAAAGACACGTCTTGCACCAAGTCCGCGGATCGGTCGCCATGGCTGGCAACAGACACGCTCAAGGTTTTGTCGGTCAAAAACTGCAACAAGGCCCAAGGCTGGTTGGACTCATCGAGCTTGCTGAGCATCAAAGAGTCCCACACGTTGTCGGCGTTGTCAAACACGCGACGAATATTGGCAGCTGATGCGTCCGCAGGAATCACCGCGTGGCATTGCACATTCAGTTGCATGGCGCGAATTTCGGCCAAACGTTCGTTCATTTGCACGCCGGCGGTGTCAATCAAGATGAGTTGACGGTCGGTGTGCTCGTCAAGCAAGAGCTTCAACGTGGCGGCGTTGGTGGCACGGAAGGAATCCACACCCGATTGCGCGCACAACAATTGTGTTTGGTTCCAAGCGCCAGCACGCTGGTCTTGGAAGCTGATGACCATGACTTTTTCACAGCCATGATGTTGCGCAGCGTTTTGAGCCAAACGCGCCACCATCATCGACTTGCCTGCGCCCGAGGGTCCCGCCAAAGCGTGGATGCCGGAGACAGGGGTGGCCGCTTGTGTTTGCTCCACGGCGTGGCTGAGCTGACGGCTCAAGGCACCCATGGCATCGGCCAGGTTGTCGTGATCTTTGATGCTGTCTATCAACAAGGCGCGAAGTGCAACGGGGATGGGTGCATCGTTCAGGGCGTCACGCAAAGGTGAGATGGCGGCGGGCAAAGGCATGCCGCCTTGCCATGCGGCCATTTGTTGACCGAGTTTGAATTCACGACGCAGCGAGTTGAGCTCTTCACGGACCAGCGCCACGATCTCGCGGCCCCGAAAGGTGTCGTGCTCTTCGGCGGCACGTTTGGCGACTTCTTCTACAGACGGCGCGGCAACTTTGGCAACGACTGGGGTCTTTGATGCCGCGGGTTTGGCCGTCATTTCAACCACGGGCTTAGCCACTTTGGTGGCTTGGCGTTCGCGGGCGTCGCGTTTGTTTTGGTCGAGTGTTTGGCCCAGCAAAAAATCGAACTTACCCGTGGGTTTGGTCGCTGCTGCAAAGCTGGTTTTCACAAACGGATCGGCTTCCTCGGGTGTCAAGGGGGCCAAATCGATCGCCACGATCAGCTCGGTCAACCCATTGACCTGACTGCTCGAAATGACGAGCACGTCAGAGCCGTATTGGGCGACGGCTTTTTCATTGGCAGCGCGGATGTCGCGGGCAAGGATGCGTTTGAGTTCCATAGGGTCAGCTCACTCTGTCTTTGTAATGGTTTGCGGTTTATCGGGCTTTGGCGTCCACGGTGTGGATCACTTTGACGGCCTGATCGTCCGGAATTTCGCTGTAAGACAGCACAGTCAACTCGTTCACGCGGAATCGTGCAGCCTTCGACAGCCAGCCACGAATCACGGGGGACACCACCAACACAGCGGGGTGACCCATTTCTTCTACGGTACGCGCGCCTTCGCGCAAACCAGCAAATAAGTTTTCGGAAAGTCCTGGCTCCATCACCACGGCTTGGCCTGGCTGACTTTGTTGCAGCACGTTGTGCAGCAACTGCTCCAAGGAGGGCTCCAGTGTCATGACTTGCAAGCCGTTGTCGCCGTCGATCAGGCTTTGCATGATCATGCGGCCAAGCTTGGGGCGAACCATGGCGGTGAGTTGTTCTGGGTCTTGCGTGCGGGTGCTGGCTTCGGTCAAGGCCTCGGCAATCGTGCGCATGTCACGAATCGAGACAGACTCTTGCAAGAGGTTTTGCAATGTGCGTGTCAGGATGCCGAGCGACAACTTGCCGGGCACCAGGTCTTCCACAATTTTGGGGGACTTAGCTGCCAATTTATCGAGCAACTGTTGGGTTTCGTCATGACTCAACAAGTCAGACGCGTTTTCGCGCAACACTTTGTTGAGGTGGGTAGAGATTGCGGTTGCAGCATCCACTACGGTGTAGCCGAGGGTGCGTGCTTGGTCGCGCTGAGAGGGTTCAATCCACACCGCTTCCAAACCAAATGCGGGTTCGCGGGTGGCGATGCCTTCCAATTGACCATACACATGACCGGGGTTGATGGCCAGTTCGCGACCGACCTTGACTTCGCCTTTGCCACGCACCACGCCTTTGAGCACGATGTTGTAGGCGTCTGGGTCAATGTTCAGGTCATCACGGATACGCACGGGTTGGACCAAGAAGCCCAATTCAGCCGACAATTTTTTACGCACACCTTTGACGCGGCTCATCAACTCGCCACCCGTCTCGGCGTTCACCAAGGGGATCAGGCCATAGCCAATTTCCAATCCGATGAGGTCGACTTGGTCCACATCGTCCCAGTCGAGTTCTTTGGGGGCATCTGTGGGTGTGGCATCTTTGACGGCTTGCTCAGCTTGCTCGTCTTGCACCTCACGGGCCACGATCATCAAGCCCAAGCCTGCCGAAGCAGCGGCCAGGGTGATGAACATCAAGTGAGGCATGCCGGGCACCATGCCCAAGATCAACAAAATCACAGCAGAGATGAACAAGGCCGTTGGGTTGGCCAACTGCACAGAGGCTTGTTCAGAAATAGATTCAGAAGTCGTCACACGCGTCACGATGATGGCGGTTGCCAACGACAGCAACAACGATGGGATCTGAGCCACCAAGCCGTCACCAATGGTGAGCAAGGTGTAGATCTTGCCGGCTTCCGCCACAGGCAGGTCATGCTGTGCCACACCGATGATCAAGCCACCGATCAAGTTGATCAACAGAATCAACAAGCCGGCCATGGCGTCACCGCTGACGAATTTGGAGGCACCGTCCATGGAACCGAAGAAGTCAGATTCTTGGGCCAGTTCAGCACGGCGTTTTTTGGCGGTGTCTTGGTCAATCACGCCCGCGTTCAAGTCAGCGTCGATCGACATTTGTTTACCGGGCATGGCATCCAAGGTGAAACGCGCGTTCACTTCTGAGACGCGGCCCGCACCTTTGGTCACCACCACAAAGTTAATGATCATCAAAATCGAGAAGATGATGAAACCCACGACATAGTTACCAGCAATCACGAACTCACCAAAGGCCTGAACCACTTTGCCGGCGGCATGCGCGCCTTCATGGCCGTTGACCAAGACCACGCGGGTCGAAGCCACGTTCAGCGCCAAGCGCAACATGGTGGCAAACAACAGAACCGTGGGGAAGGATGAAAACTCGAGTGGCTTGCGTGTGCCGATGGCGATCATGATCACCACCAAGCTGCAAAGAATGTTGAAAGTAAACAAAAAGTCCAACAACAACGGAGGCAGTGGCAATACCAACATTGCCATGATGACGAGCACCACCACCGGAATACTTAGTCCGGAGAGGTCAAATTTCGACAAGTTGTGTCGAATCGTTGACAGAGTGAGTGTGCTCATCAGTGGAATCCAGTTGTAAATGGAACGTTTAGGTTTCTTTTTGCCTTGAAAAAACTTTCGAGGCATGTTCATTAAGCAATCGATGTGCCAAGTCAAACTGACACTGTTGAGTCGCCCCATTGGTAACGGCAAGAACTGTCCTGTCACGGTTCTTGCTTAACTCGTAGGCAAACTCGTTTAAAGACCACCATGAACCTGTCCAGTTACCTCCAAATGCCACCAGCCCCGCTGGTGCCAACTAGCCCCGCTACCACGGCGCCACAAGGCGCACGTGCCGGGGCGAGCCCGTCTGCGGGCGCCAGCTTGGGGTTTGATTTCGCACAAGTCATGGCAAGCCAAATGCAGCGCCTCGTCCCGCTGCAGCGGCAAATGATTGCCGCTGAGACGCCGTCCAGCCAACAACCGCGGCCCCAAACACAATCCCGCGCCCAAGAAGACCAACAACAGGTCGACGACCAGCGCAGCACCCAAAGGCTTGATGCCGAGGCGAGCGATGCACATATAAGTGCAACGCACGATGCGGGCCAAGAACAGACAACTGATCAGCCGCCCAGCCATGTCAACCAACGTGCTCGTGCGGCCACACCCAAAACAAACGCTGCGGATGCGGACGCCCTGTTAGCGGGGTTGATGCAGGGTGCATCTGTCGTCCCCACTGAGGTATCCGTCGTGGCCACATCCGCTGCAACATCCGTGGTGGCCGCAGCAGATATTGCAGCGACTAACGGCCTGCAGACCGCAACGCCACTCCAGACCATTCAGCTGAGCGCACAGGTGCGCATCATCACCGACCCCAAAAAGGCACCTAGCCCCGAAAGCTTGGCGGCCTTTGCCAAATCAATGGGGCTGGATGAATCAGCGATTCAAAACTTATTAGGGCAGCAACCCGAAGCAGCAGCTGCTCTCGCAGGCGCCCCAACCACGACAAACGTGGTGGCACTGCCCACTGCCTTGCTAATGCCGAATGTGGCATCCCCTTCGGCAGACAGTGCCGTGGTCACGCAACTCGCAGCCATGAGCGCATCGGCGGTCGCACAGCCGACGGTGGTGGCATCTGGTGCAGGCTTAGCGGCTGCCGCCACAACGCTGAATGCCCCCACAATTCCTGGCTTGACGCCCACCGACATGGCGGCCATCCAACAATTGCAAATCACGGTGCTCCCCGCCGCGGTGATGCCTGTCAACCCGGCCGTAATAACCGCCAGTACGTCAGTGCTCAGCACGATCGACATGCTCTCCATGCGAGGCACGGGCGTGGGTGAACAAGAGGTGAGCGCTTTGTTGTCTCGCTTCTCGCAAGAGGCTGGCAGCGACAGCGCCGATGACCAACAGCCTTCGCAGGGCGATGGCAACAACTTCAGCAGCTTTTCGCAAGCGCTGACACGCAACGCCAATGCTGCCAATGCAGCCCCCGCTAACGCGACCCAAGCCACCGCACCCAATATGAGCGAGGTCTATGACCAGCTCAGCGACAAAATGGCCACCGAACTCGCCACACGCATGCACAAGCAGCTCAGCGACGGAGAGTGGAAAATGAAATTTGGTCTGCGCCCTTCCAACTTGGGCGGCGTGGAGATTCAACTCGAAATGAAAGATGGCAAACTCGACGCGGTATTCCGTGCCGACAACCCGCTCACCCGCGACTTGCTGCAAAACAGCAGTCAACGTTTACGTGACGCACTGGGCAACTTCGGCATCAATGCCGGGCAAGTGCAAATCGGACAAGGCGGAGGCAATGCCTCACAGAACAACTCGGGGCAGACGTCCAAGCAGCCCCAAGTTAGTGACAATCCATCATCGCAAATCAATGGCACGGACGGTGCAACCAGCGCCGCCAAAGCCAACAACAAGGCCAATGCGTCCTTGCTTGACCTTTATGCATAAATTACGCATGACAATCTGAACATTAGGAGAACGATATGGCAGAAGCAGCAGCAGCACCGACTGAAGAAGTAGTCGAAGGCGAACCGAAGAAAAAGAAACCGATTCTTTTGATCTTGGTGATCGCGTTGTCCGTGATCATCCTGATCATGTCCGTGATGTTCGGAACCCTGTATTTCTCAGGCTTCTTCGAACACAAGAGCGAAGCCGCCGCCCACGAAAAAGTGGACGAGTTGGAGAAGGCTGCCGACAACGCGCACAACGCGATGCCAGACGGCCCATCGAAGGTGAAGAAGGAATCCGAAGCCACGCGCTTTGAGAACACCTACTTGCAGATCGACAAAGAGTTCATGACCAACATCACGGGCTCTAAAAAAGTGATGGTGGTTCAAGTCGCGGTCATGACGCACTACGATGCCCGCGTGTTTGACAACATGAAGAAGCACGAGTTCGCCATTCGTTCGGCGGTGTTAGACGTGATGCGCCAAAGCACTGAGGCCGACGTGGCTAAATCAGACTTCCGCACCGACTTGGCCGCAAAGATCAAAGTGGTGATGAACGAAATTTTGATGAAGTACGAAGACTTCGGCGGCATTGAAGACGTGTTTTTCACCTCTTTTGTGATGCAATAACTTTTGAGTTCACATGAAATCTAATCTGCTCTCGGACGAAGAACTGGCCGCGCTGTCGGAAGGCGTGCGCGACGGATCCATCGAAACCGACACCGGCTTTAACAGCAGCGTTCGGGTGCGTAAGCACGACCTCGCTAGCGAAGACAGTAGCCTAGGCGTCAACGTCTCGTCGATCGACATGATCAACGAACGTTTCATCCGGTTGTTCCGTCTTGGCTTGCTCGAAGTGTTGCGTACCAGCCCACGCGTGAACCCCACACGCGTACAAATTTTGAAGTTCGGCGATTACCTCAAAGGTCTGCGCGCCCCGTTGTCGGTGAACATGGTTCGTATGAACCCGTTGCGCGGCAACTCGGTGATCATCATTGACCCCAATGTGGTGTTTAGCTCGCTGGATAGCTTCTTTGGTGGCTTTGGCAAAGGCGTGGGCGAATTGCCCACGGGCCGCTTGTTCACCCCTACCGAATCACGCATCATCAAGATCATTCTTGAGGTGTTCTTCCGCTCATTGACCGAAGCGTGGGGCCCCTTGATGCAGATCGAGTGCGAACACGTGAGCTCTGAGATCAACCCTCAGTTTGCACAAATCGCCGATGAAAACGACTTGGTGGTGTTGAGTCGATTTGAAGCCGAGGCCACCGCCAGCGGCGGCAAAGGCTTCATCGACTTGGTCTACCCCTACGCCACCTTGAAGCCTGTGCGCGAGTTGCTGAGCAGCCGTGTGCAAAGCGGTGAAGGGAACGAAGAGTCAGACAAGAAATGGCGCAAAGAACTCGGTTCGGCAGTGGGCGATGCCAAACTGGATTTGCAAATCACCATGGGTGAAATCAAAACCACGCTGCACCATTTGAACCATTTGCAAGTAGGCGATTTGTTGTTCTTCAAGAAGGATGACACCGCGCTGATGAGCACCAATGGCGTACCGACCTTCCACGTCAACGTGGGAACACGCGGCTCACAAGTGGCGGTGCAAATTGACCACGAACACGTCCACGGCAAACTCTGAGACAGGAACACATCATGACCGACGAAAAAGAAAACCCAACCCCCGAACTCGACGCAACGCCAGTCGCTGAAGCCGAGCACGACACCCGCACGGACGTGGCAGCACACGCCGAAGAGGTCGAGCCTAGTTTGGAAGATTTCAAGCCAACAATGCCAGGCAACATCAACCCCGAGGTGTTGCAAAACATCGTCGTGAACCTGTCGATTGAAGTGGGTCGTGCGCAAATCAAAATCAAAGATTTGATGCGTCTCACGCAAGGCAGCGTGGTGGAGCTTGACCGCATTGCGGGCGAACCCCTCGACCTGTTGGTGAACAACTCGGTCGTGGCCCAAGGTGAGATTGTGTTGGTGAACGACCGTTATGGTGTTCGCCTGACGCGTGTGGTGCCCTCTTCGGAGCGCCTCAAGCTGATTTAACGCTGGATCATGTCGCCTTTGACCTGACCCCCGCGTTCAATCTCAATTTCGCCATACGTCACAGAGCCGCGCACGCGGCCTGTGCCACGCACAATGAGTAATTCGCGGCTGATCACGCTTTCGTTCAACTCGCCTTTGACATCCACAAATTGGGCGGTGGTTTTGCCAGTGACCACGCCGGAGACGCCGATCAGCACATCATGCGCTTCAAGATCTCCATCAAACTGACCTGAAATGATGGCTTGGCTTGGTGCTTTGATGGAGCCTTTGAAAACCACACCTTCACCGATGAAGATGCTGTTTTCTTTGGACATGTCTTTTTGATCGTTCATGATTTACTTTCTGCGATGCATGTAAGGGCTTGAGCCCATTGGGGCCGGCTAAATTTTCATCAATAACCCCCCTTGGGTCTATACACCACTTGGCGTATATGGCACCCTTAAGGGTCTCAACACGCACACCACGCCCCATGAATGCTGACATCATCGACCCCCAAGCTTTGCTTCGGCTCAGAGCCGTCTGCAAGCTCGACCATGCGCGTGTAGCGCGTTTGAGCAATTTGACCGAAGCACAAGTGCGGGAGCTAGAGGAAGGTGGGGAAAGTCATTTCGCATCGCATGACCTCAAGGTACAGGCCGCTCTGAAGGTCGCCTGCGCCTTAAGCGGGTCACAGGCCAATGGCATGCCCGTGGTCAATGTTTTTCGCTCCCATGCAGCGGCAGCGGGCTTGGGCCTGACACTTCCGTCCGTCCAGTTTGATCAAAAGCCCCCGACTCAACCCAAGTTCCCTGACACGCCCGAGTTCTTCAAACTCCTGTTGGTGCTTGTCGTGCTGGTGTTCTTGTTGGTCGCTGTTGCCATGCCCCTGCTGTACAGCCTGCCCTCCCCGCCGCCCAAACTTTCGTAACGTTCACGGCGCCTCAAAAAAAATGCCTGCAATTTGCAGGCATTTTTCATGGCGTGAACGCGACTTAGTTCGCGTTGATCTTGCGACCGTTCAGAGGTTGAACCGGACGTGCATTGCGTTTGAAGGGGAAGTCCACCACTTGCTTCTTACCAATGTCCACTGGCGTCTTCAAGATGTAGAAGTTCACACCTTCGGTGCAAGGTGGCGTGGTCAATGAACCTTCATAGCTGTAATGCGTCAATGCGGTGGGTACTAGGCTGCTAGGGTCAAACTTCATTTTGTCCACCACCACCTCGGGGCCTTCAGCCTTAGGGGCGTTGTTCCACAAGGTTTGAATCGCGGCATTGTCTTTGCCGTCGTTGAGCAACACACCCAACACAGCCAACTTGCCATCGGCATTTTTGTGCACAAAGTGCGCCACCATGGCCATCGGTTTGCCGTCGACTTGCTCTTCGCTAGGACGGTGGAAATGGAATTGCAACAGGTTGTAGACATCCTTGTTGATCTTCAAGGTGCTGCCTGGCTCCACATTCACTTGAATGGTGTGGCCGTTGTTCAATATTTTCAGTGGGCCTTCTTTGTAGTTCACCACCAACACATCTTTTGACTTCTCGAAGGGGCCCGTGATGTTCAAAGGCGATTGTTTGGTGCCTTTGCCGCAGGTTGGGAACTCATCGCCCCAGTTTTCTGGACCCATCTCACCGGCGTAGTCCCAATGGACGCTATGGCCTTTTTTGTGGCCTTTGCTTTCTTTCTCAGCCGCGCAGTCAGCCAAAACTTTGATTTTTTGACCGGCTGCCACCAAGGCATTTTGAGCCGCACAAATCGACTTCAAGCGTGAAGACCACTCGGCCATCTCCAACGCTTTCTGGAAAGCACTCACGGTCTCAGGGTCGTCAGCGCCCTTAGTCAACAAGCGCAAGGCGCCCAAGCCCAATTGGCGTTCGCTGGTGACAGGTGCTTTTTGAGCCTTGATGAAAGCTTCGTAGTCTTGCAACACAACGCCATTGCTGAACGACTCTTTGACAGCCGACAGCTGTTGGGCCGCTGGCTCGTATTCTTCGAGTTTTTCTTTGGCTTCGTCCAGCTCCTTGGTCAGCTTTTCGAGTTCGGCCTGCGCTTCGGTCATGCCTTCGCTGGCATCGGTCAGCTCGTGCATGACGTGGTTTTTACCGGAGTCGCTCCAGTAGCCAAATGCCAAGGCGCCTGCAAGCAGCAAGGCCATGACAAGTTCAATAATCAGGCGTATATATTTTTTCATGGCCATTCACTTGAGTGGGTGCATTTGATAAAGCCAAAAAGCAATGCGCAGCGCGCACGTCTCTCGGGCAGGTGATTGGGTATCGGCTTGATTGTGTCCGAGCTTTAGCCTCATAAACGCAAGAAACATGCGTAAAAGAGGCCGACACTACAATCTTGGCTTCTTCAACAGCCTCTGGATCAACACCATGAACCGCTGCATTTATCCCCAAGGGGAGGCTCAGCCATGAGCCGCAAAGTCTTTATTAAAACCTTCGGTTGCCAAATGAACGAGTATGACTCGGACAAGATGGTGGACGTCCTCGGCGCGGCCCAAGGCTACGAAAAAACCGACGACCCCGAACTTGCCGACCTCATCGTCTTCAATACCTGCTCAGTGCGAGAAAAAGCACAAGAAAAGGTGTTCTCAGACCTAGGTCGCATCCAGCATCTCAAAGCCAAAGGCGTGAAGATTGCCGTGGGCGGTTGCGTGGCCAGCCAAGAAGGCTCCGCCATCATTGCCCGCGCCCCATATGTGGATGTGGTGTTTGGCCCCCAAACCCTGCACCGCTTGCCTGAATTACTGAACCAACGAGATGTGCTGGCACGCCCGCAGGTCGACATCAGCTTTCCCGAAATTGAGAAGTTCGACCATCTGCCACCCGCACGCGTGGAAGGCGGCAGCGCCTATGTGAGCATCATGGAAGGCTGCAGCAAATATTGCAGCTACTGCGTGGTGCCCTATACCCGCGGCGAAGAGGTGAGCCGCCCGTTTGACGACGTGCTGGTCGAAGTCGCGGGCTTGGCTGCGCAAGGTGTGAAAGAAGTCACGCTGTTGGGCCAAAACGTCAACGCCTACCGCGGCTTGATGGGCGGCACCGCAGAGATTGCCGACTTTGCCCTGCTGATCGAGTACGTGGCCGAGATCCCTGGCATCGAACGGATCCGCTACACCACCAGCCACCCCAACGAGTTCACACAACGCTTGATTGATGTGTACGCCAAGGTGCCGCAACTGGTGAGCCACTTGCACTTGCCCGTGCAGCACGGCAGCGACCGCATTTTGATGGCCATGAAACGCGGCTACACCGCCATGGAATACAAGAGCACGGTCAAGAAGCTGCGCGCCATTCGCCCCGACATGGCGATGAGCTCAGACTTCATCGTGGGCTTCCCAGGCGAGACCGAGGAAGACCACCAAAAGCTCATCAAGCTCATGCACGATGTGTACTTTGACAACTCGTTCAGCTTCATCTTCAGCCCGCGTCCCGGCACGCCTGCGGCCAACCTGCACGACGACACACCGCACGAAGTCAAGCTGCGCCGCTTGCAAGAGGTGCAAAAAATCATTGAAGACAACATGCGCGACATCAACGTGCAGCGCGTAGGCACCGTGCAACGCGTGTTGGTCGATGGCTTTGCCAAGAAAGACGCGACCGAGCTGCGCGCACGCACCGAGTGCAACCGCATCGTCAACTTCAAAGGCGGGCCCAACCC
>Ga0007794_10000220_pt1 | contig 18464 bp, 19 predicted proteins | sample CryBogmetaGMA5M_FD_60365 | JGI IMG/M metagenome (GOLD analysis project Ga0007794, IMG submission 60365) | Freshwater microbial communities from Crystal Bog, Wisconsin, USA - MA5M | ecosystem: Environmental > Aquatic > Freshwater > Lake | place: Crystal Bog, Wisconsin, USA | collected 2009-07-06
GTGGCGGCCTTGTCGAATGTGCTGCATCAGCAGTCGGTGGACAACGTGTCGGACCGCGACGTGGATATTTTGGCGGTTAAAGTGCAGGGCGGTCGCGCTTGCGTGAACCTGGCGATGGTGCGCGGTGGGCGGCATCTGGGGGATCGCCCCTACTTCCCCGTGCATGTGGAGGATGCCGCCAGTCTCTACCAGGATGAAGATGACGATAGTCCATCCAACAAAGAGACGCCCTCGGTTGAGGCGCTGGTGCTGAATGCTTTTGTGGCGCAGCATTACCTGAATGTGCCGGTACCGCCGTCTCTGGTGGTGAGCGAGCCGGTCGATAAAACTCTGCTCAAGGCCTTGTCAATTCAGTCGGGGGCCAAGGTGAGCGCCGTCCACCAACCGCGTGAGCAGCGCCGTCAATGGCTGGAAATGGCACAAACCAATGCCAACTTGCAGTTGGCCCGTTTGCTGTCAGAAGAAGGCTCGCAGCAGGCGCGCACCCGAGCGCTGGCCGACGCGCTGGACCTGGCGTTGGACAGTCTGGACGAACTTCGTGTGGAGTGTTTTGACATCTCGCACACCGCAGGCGAGGCAACGCAGGCCTCGTGCGTGGTGTTTCATCACCACAAGATGCAGAACGCCGAATACCGTCGCTACAGCATCGACGGCATCACGCCGGGCGACGATTACGCCGCCATGCGCCAAGTGTTGATGCGCCGCTACGGCAAATTGTCGGAGAGTTTGCGCGAAGCTCAAAAGACCGGCCAAACGCCAGTGGGTACCGGCCGCTTGCCGGATTTGGTGCTGGTGGACGGTGGCAAAGGCCAGGTTTCCATGGCACGCGAGGTTTTCGAGCAGTTGGGCTTGGATTTGTCTCTAATCGTGGGTGTCGAAAAGGGAGAAGGGCGCAAGGTCGGCTTGGAAGAATTGGTGTTTGCCGATGGGCGCGACAAAGTTTATTTGGGTAAAGACTCGGCGGCCCTGATGCTGGTGGCTCAAATCAGGGATGAAGCGCACCGTTTCGCCATCACCGGCATGCGCGCCAAACGGGCCAAAGTGCGCATGGATGGCGGTAAATTGGAGGAGATTCCAGGCATCGGACCCAAGCGACGCGCCAAGTTGTTGCAGCGCTTTGGGGGCGTGCGTGGTGTAGCACTGGCGGGGGTCGAAGATATTGCAACCGTCGAAGGCATCTCACGGGAGTTGGCGGAAGAAATATACCGCGCCCTGCACTGAACTTGGCCTGAAAAAAAGCTGTTGGCTCGTGCCACAATCAAAGCATGTTTTTCACCATACCGACCATCATGACGTGGGCTCGCATCGCTGCGATTCCCTTGATCGTCGGGGTTTTTTCCCTGGATATTGCGCCTGCAAGTCGCAATTTGATCGCAACGGTGTTGTTCGTAGTGTCGGCTGCTACCGATTGGCTGGATGGCTACTTGGCTCGAAAATTGAATCAGGTGTCATCTTTTGGCGCCTTCTTGGACCCCGTGGCCGACAAAATTCTGGTGTGCGCCAGTGTTTTGGTTTTGGTGCACTTGGGGCGAGCCGATGTGTTTGTAGGGTTGATCATCATTGGCCGGGAAATTGCAATTTCTGCGCTGCGTGAATGGATGGCTCAAATTGGCGCCTCCAAAAGTGTGGCGGTTCACATGGTCGGCAAGCTCAAAACGGTGGTTCAGATGGTGGCCATCCCCTTCTTGTTGTTTGATGGAATGTTGTTTGATTCCATTAATACCCATTTATGGGGCGTCTGGTTGATCTGGGTGGCCGCTGTGATGACGGTTTGGTCAATGGTCTATTACTTGCAGAAGGCCCTGCCTGAAATTCGAGCACGGGTGAAGTGAGTTCCGGCGAAAACCGGGCCTTCATCAAGGCCATGCCCGCGATGTTTGTGCTGATTTGGAGCACGGGTTTTATCGTCGCCCGTTACGGCATGCCTTACGCACCACCCATGAAGTTTTTGGTCATGCGATACGCGCTCTCCGTGGCGTGTTTTTTGCCATGGATTGTGCTGGCGCGCGTCAAATGGCCTGCAACGCGAACCCAATGGATGCACTTGGCCATCACCGGAATTTTTATGCATGCGGGCTACCTCGGCGGTGTTTGGGCGGCCGTCAAAGCCGGTATGGGGTCGGGTCTTTCAGCCTTGATCGTCGGATTGCAGCCCGTCTTGACCGCACTGTGGTTGTCTTCTACCGGCAACAAAATTGCGCCTCGCCAATGGTTGGGATTAAGTTTGGGTTTTTTGGGCTTGGTCATGGTGGTTTCGCGCAAATTCGGTCAAGGAGGGGAAGCTGACTGGATGAATCTGTCCCTTGCGGTGGGCGCTTTGTTCAGCATCACAACCGGTACCCTTTATCAAAAGCGGTTTGTGGCAGCTTGCGATGTGCGAACAGCCAATGCGGTGCAACTCGGGGCTGCTTTTTTGGTGACATTGCCATTGGCTTTGATGGAGGCGGAGTCGGTGCAATGGAATGATCAATTGGCAGGCGCCTTGGCTTGGTCTGTGCTGGCTTTGACCTTAGGGGGAAGCTCGCTTCTTTACTTGCTGATTCAACGAGGTGCCGCATCGACCGTCACGAGTTTGATGTACTTGGTGCCGCCCGTCACAGCGTGCATTGCGTGGACCCTGTTTGCTGAACCCATTTCTGCTTTAACGGTTGCGGGCACTTTGCTCACTGCAGTGGGCGTCGCCATGGTCGTCAGGCGGCCGCGCACTGATTAACTTTCAAGCGTGAAAAACAATTATTTGATTGTTGTCTTTGGGGCTTTAGCGAAGAATTGACACCGGAGTACATTCCTGTGATGTAAGCAGTCGTGCTTAAATTTGGTTAAAACTGATGCTTGACTTGCTGGCCCACTTATGAAAGTTCACTACCACAAGCACTTTAAGATTAGCTGATCCAGTTATAAATATTTTTATTGAGTGAAGCCCTGGGTCAGCTTGAAATGAACCACCGAAAACCGACTAGAATTTAAAACTTGGTTTTGTCGCGTATCAACGCAACTTGCAGCGAGAAACAGGGTTGTTGTAAATGTCTTCAACTTCCTTTTCAAGCAACCAGTCAGAATTTTCGAAGAGTTAATTTAAATTACTCCATTTCTATCCTAAGGGTTCTTTGTGAATAAAACCGAACTTATTGAGCACATTGCATTGCATGCTGATATTTCCAAGGCAGCTGCTGCACGAGCACTTGAGTCAACCATCGGTGCTGTCAAGACCACGCTGAAAAATGGCGGATCGGTCTCTTTGGTTGGTTTTGGAACTTTTTCTGTTGGTGAACGTGCTGCGCGTGTAGGTCGCAATCCTCGAACCGGCACTGCGCTTAAAATAAGTGCAGCCAAAGTGCCTAAGTTTCGTCCAGGTAAAGCTTTGAAAGATGCTTTGAACTGATCAGGTTATCGGTGGGGTGCTTAGCTCAGTCGGTAGAGCGGCGCCCTTACAAGGCGTAGGTCGGCGGTTCGAACCCGTCAGCACCCACCACCCACCACCCAACCAAGTTAAGGCGAACAAAATGTTCGCCTTTTTTGTTTATTTTGGAGAGTTCGCGCATGTTTGATTTTGTTCGCAAGCACACGAAGATCATGATGTTCGTGATGTTTTTGTTGATCATTCCTTCGTTTGTGCTGTTTGGCATTGATGGGTACAACCGCAATCGTGACAAAGGCGAAGCAGCTGCGCGTGTTGGTGGCCATGAAATAACGCAAGGCGAATGGGATGCTGCACACAAATCAGAATCTGATCGCATGCGCGCCTCCATGCCGAACGTCGATGCAAAATTACTTGACTCCCCTGAAGCTCGATACGCCACCCTTGAGCGACTGATTCACGAACGGGTACTCACTCAGGCTGCTGATAAATCGAAACTATTAACGAGTGATGCTCGCCTCGCAAGGGACCTGCAGGAGAATCCGACGATTGCTTCACTCAGACTTCCCAATGGCAAGTTGGACATGGATAGATACCGACAGCTTGCTGCCAGTCAAGGCATGACGCCGGAAGGTTTTGAAGCCCGTGTTCGCCAGGATTTATCAACTAGGCAGGTTGAGTCAGGAATAACGAACACCGGCTTTTCAGCTTCTGTTGTTGCCGAGGTTTCTCTCAATGCGTTTTTTGAAAAACGCGAGGTTCAAATTTTGAACTTTTCACCAGCAGATTACAGTGCCAAGGTAAATCCGACTGAGGCCGAACTTGATGCGTTTTATAAAGCAAACCAAGCAATGTTTCAAGCGCCAGAACAAGCAAACATCGAATACATTGTTTTGGATCTTGAGTCTGTCAAGAAAAACATTTCTTTAAATGAATCTGACCTGAAGTCATATTACGAGCAAAACGCAGCTCGACTTAGTGGAAGCGAACAGCGTCGTGCCAGCCATATCTTGATCAATGCAACCAAAGACGCTACGGAAGCTGATCGACAAAAAGCGAAAACCAAAGCAGAAGAGATATTGCTAATGGTACGGAAATCGCCTGAAAGTTTTGCTGATCTTGCTAAAAAATACTCGCAAGATACTGGATCTGCTCCTAACGGTGGTGACCTTGATTTTTTCGCACGGGGTGCGATGGTTAAGCAGTTTGAAGATGCTGCATTCTCGATGAAGAAAGGCGATGTAAGTGAACTGGTAGCCTCTGACTTTGGATATCACATCATTAAACTTACCGACATCAAGACGCCCAAACAAAGAAGTTTTGAAGAGTTGCGCGCAGGCATTGAAACTGACCTTAAGTCACAGCAGGCCCAGCGCAAGTTTGCCGAAACGGCTGAGTCTTTTACAAACGGTGTTTACGAACAATCGGATAGTCTGAAGCCTATTGCAGATAAGCTTAAGCTTGAAATTAAAACGGCTTCCAACGTAACTAGAAAAGCAACTACGGGTTCTAGCACGCCAGCATTTAATGCAAAATTTCTTGCTGCAATTTTTAGTGCTGATGCCATTGATAAAAAACGAAACACAGAAGCGATTGAGACAGCCCCAAGTCAGTTAATGGCTGGGCGCATTACTCAGTACACACCTGCGCGCACTATTCCTTTTAATGATGTTCGAAGCGTTGTTAGAGACCGTGTGGTTGCTGCTCGAGCCACTGAACTCTCGAAAAAAGATGGGTTAGAAAAATTGGCACTTTGGAAGACTACGCCAGCAACTGCCACCCTGCCTGCCGCCATAGTCGTTTCGCGTGAGCAATCTCAAAGTATCAAGCCTCAGATTTTGGCTGCAGCATTGCGGGCACCAAATTCCTCGTTGCCAGTCTTCGTTGGCGTTGACTTGGGTGAGGTCGGTTACTCGGTAATCAAAGTCAATAAAATATTACAGCGTCCTGCGCCAACGCCTGAGATTGTCAAGCAGGATGTAGCTCAATATTCTCAGTGGTGGGCGAATGCTGAAAATCAGGCGTATTACAGTCTGCTTAAAGAACGTTTTAAGGTTGAAGTCTTGACCGCCCGCCCCATACAGGCGCAATAGTTTCAATTTGAAAGTCAACAAGCAAAAGAGTGCGGTTATAATCTAAAGCTCGGTGGCTGTAGCTCAGTTGGTAGAGTCCAGGATTGTGATTCCTGTTGTCGTGGGTTCGAGCCCCATCAGCCACCCCAAGAAACGCTAATGAAATCAAGCCCTTACGAGAAATCGCAGGGGCTTTTTTTTCGTCTGCGCTTTTCTCAGTGGCTCCATGTAGCCACCATGTAGCCACCAGTACCGGTTTATGTACCGTAAAGCAGCGCCAGCCTGTTACCCGGTAATGCTCACGGCGCGCTTTTAAACGCGAAGGCTTCACGACCAGCTTGGCCAGCAGTTTCAAAGGTCGCGTTTGAAACGCGACTTAACAAATGTCTCAAGCTCAGCCGGGGTGTTGGCATTCCATAACTTTGTGGAATGGGTGGCTCAATCGGACTTCGTTCGCTTAGGTCAACAGGTCGCATTTGAAATGCGTGCTGGCCCATTGGCCTTTGAAACGCCAGTGGGGACTCGTCAGATTTAACGGGTCATTCGGCGTAGGGCGTCCCCAACTTTGGGGAGACTCCCGGCCTGGGTGCGCGCAGCTTTGCGCAGACACCCGTCTAGCCTCGTGTCATCCGATTCGTACCACCGGCTTCATTGGCTACAACGCCGACTTAATCCCATCCTCAATTTGAGGCTTGGGTGGTTCACTCAGATTTGAACTCCAAGTGAGCAAAACCAATCAAATTCAGCATGGGGGATGGGGACTCCTCAACTTTGCGGAGTCCCCCGATACAGGGTATCGTCAACTTTAACGAGGCCTCCGCGCGACTCAGCGCCAGAAGCAAAGCTTTCGGTACATGTCGCTCAAGCGCTCACCAAGGGTGCGGTACGTAATCTGCTTCATCCACCACTGATGGAGGTCTTCGTCAGCCTGGCTGCGTCTTGCATGAACGTCGCGGACGATGTGGCTGTATTGGGTGCCATCACTCCCGTCGATGTGCTCCAGTCGGGAATATGCTCCGTGCTTGGCATTCAGAGGGTCGTTGTTCATGGTTGGTATTGTCCCCCTTACGCATGGATTTAAGGCTGGGTGCAATCTCTTTCGAGCCACGCTCAGGGAGGTGAAGCGCAGGGGTTGCGTAAATTTGCGAGTTTTGGGAAAGGCTACAGTACCAACTGTTAGTGTGTTGGTATTACTTTCACTAGTAGTTCATTGCTCTGGTTGACGACAATTACCATGGCCGGCGTGTCAGGATAGTTGACATCGACCATTGCTCTTATGATTTTTAGGGGAGGCTTATAAATGGAAGAAATATACAAATCATTGATAGCTGAGTATGCCAAGGCAGCAGCTGACAAGGCAAATGCCGAGGCAATTGATTCGCTCAAGCAGATTAAAAGCACTTTATCGGGAGACGATTCCGGTCTTTGCAATGCCTGGGATGAAATTTGTGTTCAGGTTCAAGGCGAAGAATCTTTCTTTTGGGATGAGTACCAAGATGTCATGAGCGATGCAGTTCTTGGCGTCTTACAAACCTTCGCGCCACGAGATTTAGCGGCTCTCTGGCTTCATAGCGCAGAGGGTTGGGACTGGGGTTTCGATATTGAGGATGAAAAAAGAGATGAGTCTGGTGTTCGCACTCTCCAGAGTCTTTTAGTTCCCTATTCTGTGGAAGATATCGCTAAATACATCGTTCAAAACCGTATTCTCGTAAGTGCTAAGTACTTTACAAATTCACAGATAGCTGAATTTCTGAATAAAGACGAAAACGATGACGATGAGGATGAGGATGAGGATGAGGATGAGGATGCCGTGCAGGAAGAAGAGCCTACAGAGGACCCTAAACCAAGCCGTCTAGACCCTGACGAAGCGCTAAGGATATTTACATCGGACTTTGGCGAAGATTTTTCTGAAATGCTGCTCGTTTTAATCGACGCGCGGATAGCCAAAGCCCTTCAACTGGCGAAAACGAAGTACGTAGCGTGGTCCCCCAATGGCCAGGAAATACTGGGAGCAATACAACTTCCGATAGCACAAAGTTTGAACAACCGGGTATATCTGGAGCATCTACAGGCTCGACTGGAAGGGATGGCAGAGGATTCGGACCCAACGGACCTGCAGCAAGTGTCGGACCTGCTGGTGGAAGCGGGATTACTTTACAGCCCACTGGACCCCTCAGAGCCAATAGGGATGCAACTGATTCTGGATAACGAGGACATGTTGATGCGCCTACGGGAACTGGGAATACCGGGGGAAATGCCCCTGCGAGTGACAGTCAGCAACAAGGCAGCACAAACAGCAATCGACCAAACCAGCCTTCTCGGGTGGACGCTGGAAGTCGTATCGGGGTTGATTTGTCGCTACGAAGGCTAATCGAGCCATTACAGCTACCTGAGCGAAGCCAGAAGGCTATTTATCTCGCGGTTCAAGTTCAGCAGTCTCGACCGTTGACTACGAGCCTCACGGGTGAATAAGCCGTTGACCAGTGGCCGACCAGTGCTCTTGCCACCATGCATCCGGCATCTGCCATTCGCCATCTGAAAGTTCTGGCAAGGCTCACCCGTGGTGCGGCAGTGCGCGCCACAAAGCGACTGCATGGGGTTTGTGACAGTTTCCATGTTGTTCACCCCCGGCTCACGTTGCCGACAATGGCCTGCCCCCCGGCCTCGACATTGACGCGCTCAATCAAAATCTTCTGCTCACCAGTGGAGCGAAGTCGCTTTAGCGTCATCAGTCCATCTTGGTAAACCGACATGGAACGGATAGCCAGATTCATCAACCTCGCTGACTGGTTCGGCTCCTGAACAAGCGCAGCACGGCTCATGTACTCAAATCCAGCCTTATGCAGGGCTGCAAGCTGGTGGCTGAGCATTCGCTCCAGGCTATTGCTCGCCTGTATCGTGTCGCTCGCGTCGACGGCCAAGGCAACAACATCAGCGCCGATTGACGAAACCAGCGATAACCGTTCTGCCTCGGCATCGAGTGCGGTCGAGGTTGGTGATGCCATTGTGTCGATTAGCCGTGGTGGACCGTAACCGCCAGCAGGGGCTAGAGTTGAAACCCGACCCTTGGTAGCATCTTCACTGAAGGCGAGGGCATACTCGGTGTCCTGGTCAACAACGCCACCAGCAGTCACAGTACGCAGTGCGTCAGCTTTTAATCGAAGTGTGCGCTGCTTGGCCTTGGCTTGGCGAGAGGTGGTGTCGCGGCCTACTCTTGCCGATTCAGCGCAGCTATCACAAACAAACCCGCAGCCGCAGCCATTGACGGGGGTTTGAGTTGAATGCGCGGCACCACAGAGTGAACATTTATTACCCAAGATTTTCTCCCAGCTTGTTAAAAACATCGCGCAGGTCGTGGGCCATGAAGCCCATGCCACCGGCACCATTGATGCGCTCCAGAAACACGGATTGTTCTGGTCGTAGCTTTCCTGTTGGGCCTTTCACCTCCACGGCCAAGAAACGGCCATCGCGCAGTTGCCCCAAAATATCAGCACAACCCGGCCAGCCAAACCGGATAAACCGGCCACCAATCCGGGTACTTCCTGTGTTCTGGCGTTCTGCCCAACTCACGGCGGGATGCGCTCTCAGTGCTTTCAATACCTCCACCAGTGCGGCGGCTTCCTTGTGGTCATTGGTGCGGGGTGTCTGTTGCTCCAGTCCGAATAAATCAATCATTCAAACTCTCCCCGGTGTCCGGTACAGCGGGTACAGATAGGTACACCCTAAAGGGTTGTGTACCTAAACGTACCTTTTCCCGTGGGGTACAGATAGTGCTGTTGTACCTATCCGTACCTAAACGTACCTTTTTCATTTGGCAACTCCAGCAGCGCAAACCATACCGGCAGCTTCATGCACGGCGGCAGCGGTAACGAGTGCTTTCATGGCGCGATAAATTGGGCCTTTCTCATAGCGTCCTTCAAAGTGCGTCACCACATCACGTTTTTTAATGCCGATTTTGTGAGAAACAAGAAACTCAAGAACGGCACCCTCGCACTCATTGATGCGTTTGCCTGTTTGCTTCACTGGCGCGTCAGAAGGCACCACCACGCACGATGTAGCGGGCGCTCCCCACTTGGTTTCACCCAGCGTCACCACCTCCAGCCTGAAGCCGATACGCTCGCCCTTGGTCGGCAAATCACGCTGCTTTGTAATCTCGCAGCACCGGCCAGCGGGTGAATCAGTAATCTCGATTTCAGTGTCAACGGCAGCACGAATGCCACTCCAGCCACGGGCACCAGCGGCAGCGGCTTTACCACTGTGGTGAATCAACAAAAAATGCGCCTTGCACTCGGTGCGGATTCGGTCGAAGCGGCGAACCACCAGCCCCATATCTTGACCGGCGTTCTCGTTGGCACCAGCCGACAATCTGGCGAGCGTGTCACCCACAATCAAACGAACGGTCTGCCCACACTTGGCCTCCAGCATACGAACTAGCTTGATAACCTTGTTGGTGTCGGCGTCACCGTCGAACAGGTCAATCGGGCTTTGCACAATGGCGAAGTTCTGCACTTTCACCCCGTGGTACTTTTGGTAAGCCTGAAGGCGTCCACGCACTGAAGCGGGTGATTCGGCGGCCAAGTACACCACCAGCCCCGGTTCTGTCTTGCGGCCCATGAAATCCACACCACGAGCTACAGCGCACGCCATATCAATCACAAAAAAGGTCTTGCCACTGTTGGAGTCACCGTACAGCACAGAGCCATCACCAGCTGTTAAAACGCCTTGCACCAGTTCGTCCGGCGGTACATAGGTGTCGGGCAGTTCGTCAGCGAATGCCACGCTCAGGGGGTATTCGATAGTCGGCTCTGTCGCGTTTGCCAAAATCAGCGCCAGCACGTCAAGGCCATCGCGTTGCTTGAGGTCGTTGGCGTCGAAGTTGTTGGCCTCGCCTTCGGGCATCGCTGCAATGGCGGCTCCAACGTCAGCGGCAATCTTTGCGGCGTCCTGTTCTTTGCCACTGTCAGGAACAATCACCAAGCGAACGGTAGGGTCACGCTCGCGCATGGCCTCGGCAACCCGGCGAACATTACCCCAGCCGAAACAACACACGGCGCGGCGTCCTGTCGCCTGCCAAACGGACCATGCAGCCCCGATACCCTCGCAAAGGTACACAGTGCCATCATTAGGCCCAACGGCGAAGGTAGCGCCGGCCATGCTCGCACCGGGTAGGTTCACCTTCTTGGCAGCACCAGGCGGCGGGATGAATTGGGCGCTCTGAATTTCACCTTCTGGCGCGAAGGCTGGGACCATTAGGAACCCAGCTACAGCTTGACCGGCAATCCGAAGGCTGTCACCCAAAGGCACCACGCGCAGGTTGTCCAATGGCACCCCAGCGGCACCCTTTTCGGCGATGTAGCCGTGTTGGTTGGTAGCAGCATCGCAGCGACGCCACACCTCAGCGGCGCTCATGCCGGGCGCGGTTTTGCGCGGTGGCTCAGTTGGACGTGTCTGTGTTGACGCTTGGCGCTGAGGGCTAGTTTTGCCATCAGTCCAGCCTGCATCGCGGGCCATGCCGTACAAAGCACCGGGACCGGTTCCTCCCTCCGGTTTGATGTTGCGAAAAGCAGCAAGCACATCGCGGCTTCCTCCGTAGTTGGCACCTGTTGCGCTCCAGCAGTCGATTGCTTCAACTGACAAACCGGCTGCAATGGCGGCACGACCAGCCTTGTGCCAAGTCTCGCGGTCGCAACCGGCATCAAGAAAATGCAGCGCTTCACTGGCGCGGTCGAGTTCGCTAAGCATGAGCACCTCCAAACAATGCGCCTTGATTCGGGTCGAAGTTGGCAGCAGCGCGGGCGGCGTTGCGTTTGGCGGCCTGCTCCTTGGCCTTCGGTGCGTGCTTACGGGTCTTGGCACGGGCGACCGTCACAGAGCGGCAGAACTCCAGTGCGCCAGCATCAAACGCCTTGCGGATAACGGCGCGGTCAAGGTAATAAACGGTCACGGTGGTAATGCGGCCATCGTTGGTCCCGGTATCAATGCTCACGCGGGCAATAGTCCAATTGTATTTGTCGCCCAGGTAGTTGATAGTTGCAGCGAGTCGAGTCGTGTTGCAGCGGTAAACGGCATCCAAGCCGGTCAGGTTCTCACCAGAAATAAGCAATGCCAAAACTTCGGCGGTAACTGTGTTGCGGCGGGTTGGGAATGCTCCAATAGTGGCGGGGGTTGCGGTAAAATTAACGCTGTTCAGGGCGCTCAATTCTGCTTTTTGTGGGGTTGGGCGTTTCACTTTGTACCCCCGATAAATTGCAATGCCACCGTGACCAGCATCACGCCATAGGCATTCAGCGCCAGCGAAACCATCACTTGCTCAAAGGCGTCCATTTACACACCGCCTTTCGGCAGGTTTTTCAAGCCGATTTCAAGCACGTTGACCATCGCCACCGCGAAGCCACCAGCAGCACGCTTAGGGTGCGGCAGGCGTTGCAGGTCAAGCAATGCGGTTCTCAGTGCGACCATGCTTTCGCCCTGGCTGGCGCTGTTAATCAAGGTGCGTACGCAGTTGCTTGCAATGGCTGAACCAGCTTGCTCTGCGAAATCGCCAGCGGTGTATTCGCTGTCACTCAAGTCAATCAGGCGCTCGCCCAATTCGCGCAAGCCAATGTCACCGATAGGCACCGATACCGATTCGTCGGCATCATTCGTCATGGTCATAACGCCACGGGCAATATTGATTTTGTAACCGTCAGGGTGGCAGTAAACGGTGCTCATGCTGTCACCCCGGCCAAGGCCTTAACTTCAGCGGTAGACCAGGCCAGCAGGCCACCAATGCGGCGGGGCTTCATCGGTCCAGTACCAGAACGGCAGGCCCAAATTCTCAACGTCTGTGCGCTGCGGTTCAGGTAGTGGGCAGTTTCGGCTGTCGTGAGATTTGGCTTGGTGACTTGTTCAAGCGGCAGGTATTGAGCGGTGAACTGTTGCGGGGTGGTGGCCTCGCGCATCGCTTGGATGCTGATTGTTGCGGTTTCCATGCTGAGAAATCCTTCTGCCCGGAGGCGTGTATTTGAAGGTTTCTCATTATTCGGACATGCTTAAAAAATGGAAGGTTCGCGGGCCTTAGCGGGTCTTGCCGGGTCTTAGCGGGCCTTTGCGGGTTAGCCTTTTGCCTAATGATTTGCGGGTGAAAATTGCAGCGTCATCACCTTTCACATACTGCAACCCTTCCTCGGTACAACCGTAAAACGGGGAAGTTTTCTTTTCAGCAAGTAATTTCAAAGCGTTCCAAACTTCAGCAGTGTCATTTTTGTTGTTGCATTCCTTTTGTGCAAGCTCAATAACGGGCGTTAGGGTGTCGCGCCGGGGCTTAGTTGAGTGTTTGATAACGGTCGCACCTCCAATCACCACGTGCGGAGTAGATTTAAACTCTCCCTCAACATTCAGCATGGCCAGTTCTGCGACCAAATTAGCGCGTCGGGTTTCCTGCAAGACTGCATCCGCATGACTAACCGGTTTGAGAGAGTTCACCTCGTCAATCTTCAGTTGCACAGCCTCTAGCTGCTCACTCAGCTGCCAAGCCTCAGAATATTCGGCCAAATCGTCGCTAGTTAGGTCAGGTAAATTTTTCACGTGACGGTCGTGCCGAAGGCGGACCATCAAACCGTGTTGTCGGTCAACCTCGATTGCTCGGTCCGTGCGTTGCGCAGGTGTTAGTGCCTCCCACTGTGAGACGTAGGCCACAGCTATCGGTCGCAACTTTAATGGCAACTTATCCAGCGGTTTTTTTACCCATGCCCCTAATGCTTCAAAAACAGTTTCATGGCTCATAGCACCTCCCGTGCAATTCCCAATGAAGCTGCTCCAGCAGACCAGGGGAGGACTGGCTTTTCAAACCGGGTTGCAATCGGTTCTAGCTGGGGCAAAAACTGTTATGCGGTCATTGCTGGCGCTGGTTGAACGTGCATGGGCTTTGTCTTGAAACGCTGCGCTGCTTGCCACACGTAATAGGCGCTCTGCTCTGCCAACCATAGACGGGCATCACCGCCATGCTCCACTCCCAACCATGCCTCGATGCGCTGGGCTAATTGTGGTGTGATGGGTGCCTGACCGTGCAGGACGCGAGACAATTCCAGACGGGTCACGCCCAGTTTCTTCGACGCTTTGGTGACGCTCAAGCCCAATGCTGGCAGTACATCATTACGAAGTTTCAGGCCGGGGTGAGGTGGGCCAAACATTCTCGCCTCAGAAAGCGCACGCATACGAGCGGCTTGTTCCGGGTCGTCTTCGATGGCATCCCACACGCTGCTGAATTTTTGGTTGTCTGTCGTCGCCAACTCGTTGGCTATCGCATCGTATTCGGCGCGTGTTTCAGGGTCTGCCAGTAGTTCGACCTTGAGTGCTTTTAGTTCTTCCATATCTGAATATCCAATCATGGCATTCGCCGGACGGGGGTTGTATATTGGAGTTTGTGGTGCGAGTCCTTCTGCGTGCCTTATTGATTCCAGCAGGCCGCGTTTGATGCTGTTGTAGGCAGTTTTCATGTTTGCAATCCACACAGGTCTTTGACCAAATTTGTCGGCCATGCCAGCAGGCCACTAATGCGGTGGGGTCGAATAGGGCCATTCTCCAAACATGCCCAGCTGCGTAAAGTTTGAGGTTTGCGATTTAAATACCAACTCGCCTCGGCGGTTGTCAGGTTGGGTTTGGTCACTTGTATAAGCGGCAAGTATTGTGCGGCGAACGTTTGCGAGGTCGTTGCCGCGTGCATCGCTTGAATGTTTGGTTTGGTAATGATTGCCTTTTTCCAGTAGGTAGATACGGCTGCGTTGTCGTTGGGGTCATACGGGCCGGTCTGGTCATCAATGGGCGCATCGGCAGCAGACTCACGTTTGACACGCACCCAATCCGGCTCATAGGTATCCGGGTCTTGAGCGATACCGGCAGCAATGGCCGCATCTTCATCTGGTGTTGGCATAACCAGCACACGACTTGCATTACGCGGTGCGGCCACTTTCTCAGGAATAGCCATGCGCTTGATGTGCTTGCGGGTTTTGGAGGTCTGTTGTGCTGTCCATAAATCGCGCTGGGTTTGCAGCGCCAACCAGTACCCCGGCGTTGTGCCAAATGCTTCGGACAGGCGCAAGTCCATATCTGCGGATAAGGCAGCTCGTCCATGCAGAACACTCGACAACATCACGCGGCTGATACCGAGATGAGCGGAAAAGGCGGTCACTTTCGTGCCAAAGTCGTCAAGCCAGCACTTCAGCAACTCTCCGGGGTGTGCGGGGTTGTACATGCTCATGATGTGCCTGCTTGAATTGGTATGGAATAAAACTAAATCGCCACCGGCTTTACTTTGACGCGCTTGGCATTCTTGGCCAGCACGACATCCAACGTAACCAGTCCATTTGCCTTCGCTTCCATAGCGCAAGCAAGGTGAAGGGCATCACCCGCACGCAGACCGGTGGATGCATCCATGGTCAGCATGGCGGCTTTATGAAATGTCATGGCATCAACCGGAAGCAATTCCAAGTCGTTCGCACAAATGCGCTCAAACTGAAGCCATGCGGTTTTTGCCTGTGATTCAGTAAGTTGCCCTGTGCGCTGCTTGAGGCCCATTGCGCTTGCAAATTCGGTAACGCACCACGCAGCGGATGCCAACTCATCAGTGCAATTGGAGTACCACTTCGACACATCTGCGGTTTTGGCCTCATTGGTACACAGGGCGACGAGTACGCTGGTATCAACGTACAGCATCAGTAGCGTGCCTCTTGTCGCAATTGCTCCATTACCGAAGTCCCCATGGGTAGAGCTTGGGCGTCGTGGGCCAGTTCCATGGCAAAGGCTTTCCGATTCCATTGGGCAGGGCGCAGGTTCAATGCGCCATCAGCGCCTAGATGCGCCTGAAGATGGTCGCCTTCTTTGATGCCAATCTGGCGTACATAGTTAGCAGGGATGCGCACAGCAAGGCTATTTCCCCATTTCGCGATTTGTAGATTCATCATGATGATTATGGATATACGTTAAAGTTTCTACATTCTATGAAATTAAGACACGGAGCGCAATGCACCGGGTGCGGCCTTTGCATCGAACGTCACCCCGGCTTGCTCCAGAATCCACGCCTCGATTTTTTCATGGTGCAGCGCCAGCAGTTCCAGCGGTCTGACGGTGTAATGTTTTTCGGCAGTGGCGGATGCTTTGTGACCCATGATTTGAGCCACGACGCCCACCGGCACTTCAATCCACTCTGTGAGCGATTTGAACGAACGGCGTAGGCCATGCAAGGTAAGCCCCTCAAGGCCAGCGGTGCGACAAGCGCGGGTATGCGGCGTGTTTGGCTCTGATATGTAGCCGGTTACGCTGGTTTCCTGAATGGAACCAATGGGCGGCGTCTGGCCTTTGGCGATGCTCTTGCGCTCACGGCGGGCGATGTTCTTGTCATTCATTGCAAGGGCGCGAACACTTGCGAAAACGTATTCATTGCGGTGGGGCAGGGCGGTTATCAGCCTTTCAACATAGGGCGTCAACGGTATTTCACGCTCACCCTCCACTTTGTCATTAATGTTGATGCCCTTCCATTGAGTGTTTACGTCATCCCAGCGCATCGACAGTACCTCGTTCAGTCGCGCACCGGTCAGCAATAGCACCTGCAGGCTCGCGGATATGGTGGGGTTATTAATTTTTCGCACTGCGGCAAACCACGCAGCAAGTTGTCCCTTTTGGAGCACGTCCTTTTTAGTACCGGCCTTGCCCAATGCTTCGCGGGCCTTCTTTGTCTTGGCTGGGTTCTTGGCTGGCAGCAGCGGGGCATATTCGGGCTGCTCACCGCACCATGTTAGAAACACGGTCAGCAAGCGCCATGCAAGGCGGGCACTGGTCGGGCGGGTCTGTCCTTCCTTTGCGGCCCATGCCTCTATCGTGGCTTGGTCGAGGTCTCTCAACGCCAGCGGCATCAATGCGGCCAGCGGTTGGGCAATCGTCAGGCCAGGGCCACCGCGTTTCTTGCGCTGTTCACCGCCGGGCTGGATTTTGTTGAAATGGTCTTGATAGTGCAAGTCACCCCAAAATGGGCGGCGTATCTCGGCATACTTTAGCCATACCTCATGCACGGTAATTGCGGCTACCTTGTCGGCTTCAACTTGGACGGCGGCGGCGGTAATCACGGCAGCTTTTGCGGCTTCTTGCTGGCGCTGTAATTCGCGGGGGTCATCGCCATCACTTCGCACCACCACGGCCAAGCGGCGGGCCTCTGTGCGGGCGGCTTCAATGTCCCATACGCGAACATCGCCAATAGTGCGGCGAATGGTCTGGCGGTTCAGCTTGGCCTCGTAAACGTATGCCTTCAAGCCTTTGGGGTTCTTGATACTGGCAACGGTAGCACGCACTCGCAGGCCGGGTGCTTTGGTGTCGCGTAGAAACACTTGCGATTTACCAGCCGGGCAGGTCATGCGCTCAATTAAACCTTCGGTCAGGTCTTGCGCTTCACCCAGGTCTGGCGCGTCTGTTTTCTTTGCTCTTGCCATCGTTTATCCCCTGTTTCCATGTAGCCACCATGTAGCCAAAAACCGGCCATGTAGCCACCATGTAGCCACTTTTACCCATTTAAGGCGAATATCAACAAATACAGAAGCTGTACAACTGTACAGTTATAAGCCTGTAAACTGTTGATTTATATGGATTATACGAACATTTCGGAATGGTGGCAAATACTTCAAGGTTGGGATTGTGATTCCTGTTGTCGTGGGTTCGAGCCCCATCAGCCACCCCAAGTACAGTAAAGAAAGCCTGCTATTCAAAAAATAGCAGGCTTTTTTTTGACTCATACTCATTCTGTAAGCAATTTTGCAAAATATGCTCCTTTCAAAACAACGCCATAGGCGGTTCGATCCGCCGTTTTAAAGTTATGTTGCCGTCGTAACACTTACTTACTTGCACACTTCCTCCCTTCCTTGAGTGTCCTCGGAAGCCGTTCAAGTCCAGTCCCTTGAAGCAAGGGAGCCACCTCCAAAGCAATCAAAATCGACTCCCCAAAATGTTTAAGCCCCCTTAGTCACGCTCGCGTCTTTGCTTGACGAGCTTGTAAGATCGCCCTTCGGATTAACCCGCACGATTCACCGCGTCGCGGGTTTTTTGTTGCCTATTTATAAGTGAACTGAGTTCTGTGTGATAAGGTCACACACTGAATCTTGAAAAGAGGACGCTGTCTGGTCCGGTACCCCATTGGTCAATATCGAATTAACTATGAATGACGATCTTTCCGAATATATTGAAGTCGATCAGCTGAAAATTGGCATGTACATAGAGCTCGAAATGGGTTGGATGTCGCATCCATTTCCCAAAGGAAGTTTTAAGATTTCATCAGAAAAGCAGATTACAGTTGTTCAAAGTCTCGGCATTTCTCGGGTCAGGTACCTGCCTGAAAAAAGTGATTTGACGCATACAACGGAAATGTCAAATGCGGGTGATGAATCCAAATCAAAAAAATCTGCCGATGACGCTCTGGTTGATTCTCAGATTTGTGAAGTTGATGAGTTTCGACTGGACGATCAGAAAAGTGATTTTCTAGAACGACAGCAAGCGGAATTAGCTGCGTGTGAACGTCGGTACGTTGCTGCCATTCGTGAGCAAAAATCAATTTTTGCTTTGGTGAATGCAAAACCAGAGGAAGCCATGTCCCAGTGCCTTGGTTTGGTCAGTACCTTTGTGGGTGAGATGCTGGGCGAAGGAGAGTCGGCGATTCGTCTACTTTCAGAGGGCATAGGCGACAAGGCATCAATTCATCCTGTGAATGTGACCATTATTTCGTTGTTACTTGGTAAGTCACTTGGCTTATCGAATTCGGAAATGGTTGATTTGGGGATGGCGGCGTTTTTGCATGACATCGGCAAAACAGAGTTGCCTGATCGAGTTCGCTGGGTAGAAGATAATTTTTCTTCAAGTGAATACAAGTTGTACCAAGAGCACGTTGCTTTAGGAGTCTCACTTGGCAAGCGAATGGGTCTGTCGCCTGGAGCTCTTCAGTCAATTGCTCACCATCATGAATTGGTTGATGGAAGTGGATTTCCAACCCGACTTAAGGGCGACAGCTTGTCGCTTCC
>Ga0007794_10000221_pt1 | contig 18172 bp, 18 predicted proteins | sample CryBogmetaGMA5M_FD_60365 | JGI IMG/M metagenome (GOLD analysis project Ga0007794, IMG submission 60365) | Freshwater microbial communities from Crystal Bog, Wisconsin, USA - MA5M | ecosystem: Environmental > Aquatic > Freshwater > Lake | place: Crystal Bog, Wisconsin, USA | collected 2009-07-06
ATCAGCGCATCATCCACCGGGCGACCGGCGACCGCCGCAATGAGGTTCTTGGCCGCATTCATGGCATTCGGTCCGTTTTTAAGGAGTTGGGAGGTCATGCGCTCACCGGCAGCGGCAAGTTCCACATTATCGGCAACGACCAGATGAACCAGCCCGATCCGCAACGCCTCGCCGGCATCGAACACCTCTGCCGTCTGGAAATAGCGCCGCGCCGCTCTGGCCCCGATGGCGGCCAGTACATAGGGGGAAATCACTGCCGGAATAAGCCCCAGCTTGACCTCGGAAAGGCAGAATGACGCACGTTCTGTGGCGATGGCGATGTCACAGCAGGCGGCCAGACCGACCCCACCGCCGTACGCAGCACCCTGCACCAGGGCGAGTGTCGGTTTGGAAAGTGTATCCAGCGTCCGCATCAGTTCCGCCAACGCTTCGGCATCGGCCAGATTCTGCTCATGGGAATAATCGGCCATGCGCCGCATCCAGTTGAGATCGGCCCCCGCGGAAAAGCTTTTGCCGCTGGCCGCCAGGGTGACCGTCCGGACATCCGGGTCATCATCAAGCTGTTTCAATACCGCCGTTAATTCCGCGATGAGGGAATCATCAAAGGCGTTGTGCAGTTCCGGACGGTTCATGGTGATGCGTGCCCGCCCGGAATCGTCGATGGTTATGATAAGTGCGCTGTTGGTCATTTCTGTCACATCCTGAAAATGCCGAATTCGGTTTTTTCTGCCGGAGCGTTAAGGGCGGCCGAGATGCCCAGACCAAGTGTCATGCGGGTATCCACCGGGTCAATGATGCCGTCGTCCCACATCCGGGCACTGGCATAATAGGGGTGCCCCTGGGTTTCATACTGATCACGGATCGGCTTTTTAAAAGCATCTTCCTCTTCAAGCGGCCATGATTCGCCCCGCGTTTCAAAACCGTCCCGCTTCACCTGCGCAAGAACACTGGCGGCCTGTTCCCCCCCCATAACGGAGATGCGGGCGTTGGGCCACATCCAGAGGAAGCGGGGGCTGAAGGCCCGCCCGCACATACCGTAGTTGCCGGCACCGAAACTCCCCCCGATGATGACCGTGAATTTCGGTACTTTTGCACAGGATACGGCGGTAACCATCTTGGCGCCATCTTTGGCGATGCCGCCCGCTTCATATTTGCTGCCGACCATGAAGCCGGAGATGTTCTGGAGAAAGACCAGCGGGATGCCGCGCTGGCTGCACAGCTCGATGAAATGAGCCCCTTTGAGCGCCGATTCGGAAAAAAGGATGCCGTTGTTGGCCACAATGCCGACCGGATAGCCCCAGATGTGGGCAAACCCGCAGACCAGCGACGTGCCGTAGAGCTGTTTGAATTCGTCAAATTCCGAGCCATCCACAATCCGGGCGATAACTTCTCGCACATCATACGGCTTGCGGGTGTCCGTCGGTATAATACCGTACAGTTCTTCCGCTGCGTAGAGCGGCTCCACCGGTTCTTTGACGGCGAGGCGCGGTTGCTTGATGCGGTTCAGGTTGGCAACGGTCCGCCGGGCCAGTTCAAGGGCGTGGCCGTCGTTTGCGGCATAATGATCTGTTACCCCGGAGGTCCGGCAGTGCACGTCAGCACCGCCCAGATCCTCGGCGCTGACGACTTCGCCGATTGCAGCCTTGACCAGCGGCGGACCGGCAAGAAAGATGGTCCCCTGGTTTTTGACGATGATACTTTCGTCGGACATGGCCGGTACGTATGCGCCGCCGGCGGTGCAGGAGCCCATGACAACTGCGATCTGCGGGACGCCCCGTGCTGACAGATTCGCCTGGTTATAAAATATCCGGCCAAAATGGTCACGATCGGGAAACACTTCGTCCTGCTGAGGAAGGTTGGCTCCGCCAGAGTCAACCAGATAGATGCAGGGAAGATGGTTCTCACCGGCGATTTCCTGAGCCCGCAGATGTTTTTTCACCGTGAGCGGGAAATAGGTGCCCCCTTTCACCGTGGCATCGTTGGTCACAATCACGCACTCGACCCCGGAGACCCGACCGATGCCAGTGATGATACCGGCGGCGGGGATGTCAGCTCCGTACATGCCCCACGCGGCCAGTTGGGAGAATTCCAGAAACGGTGAGCCGACGTCCAGCAACTGCCGGATGCGCTCCCGGGGGAGCAGTTTGCCCCGCTCGGTGTGTTTGGCACAGGCTTTTTGACCGCCACCCTGCTTGATTTTCAGCACCTTTTCGCGAAGGTCGGCAACCAGCGAATTCATCAATTCGGCATTAGCACGAAATTCATCTGCCTGTGTACGGACGCTGCTTTTCAGTATGGCCATTGTAGATTGCTCTCCTTACATAACACGAGTTTTCAGGCTGTTTCAGCGAAAAGTTCACGTCCGATCAGCATGCGTCGAATCTCGCTGGTACCGGCACCGATCTCATACAGCTTTGCATCGCGCAGCAAGCGACCGGTCGGGTATTCATTGATATAGCCGTTTCCGCCGAGGATCTGGATCGCTTCCAACGCCATCCAGGTGGCTTTTTCGGCGGCATACAAAATGGCACCGGCGGCATCTTTCCGGATGGCGTTTTTACCGCTGCAGGCACGCGCGACGGCGTACACATACGCCCGGCTGGCATTCATGGTGCTGTACATATCGGCGATTTTGCCCTGCATCAGTTGAAACTCCCCGATGGCCTTGCCAAACTGCCGCCGTTCATGGATATAGGGGATGACCACATCCATGCAGGCTCTCATGATGCCGATCGGACCGGCCGCCAGCACCGCCCGTTCGTAATCCAGGCCACTCATGAGGATCTTTACGCCGTCCCCGATGTTGCCCATAACATTTTCAACCGGCACTTCACAATCCTCGAACACCAGTTCACAGGTATCGGAACCGCGCATGCCGAGCTTGTCCAGCTTCTGGGCGGTGGAAAAACCTTTGAAATCTTTCTCGATCAAAAAAGCGGTGATCCCTTTAGAGCCGGCATTGATATCGGTCTTGGCATACACCAGCAGCGTATTGGCGTGGGGGCCGTTGGTGATCCACATTTTGGTGCCGTTCAGGATAAAACGGTCCCCCTTGCGATCTGCCCGCAGCCTCATACTGACGACATCCGAGCCAGCTCCAGCCTCGCTCATGGCAAGGGAACCGACATGCTCACCGCTGATAAGCTTGGGGAGATAGCGCTGTTTCTGATCTTCATTGGCATTCCGGTAAATCTGGTTGATGCAAAGGTTGGAATGAGCGCCATACGCCAGGGCAACGGCGGCAGATGCCCGGCTGATCTCCTCAATGGCAACCACATGTTCTAGATAGGTCATCCCGGCCCCGCCGTATTCTTCCGAAACGGTAATACCGTGCAGCCCCAGATCACCCATCTTCCGCCAGAGGTCCATGGGAAAATGGTTTTCACGGTCAATATCGGCGGCCCGGGGAGCTATCTCTACCCGGGCGAACGATTTAACCGTGTCCCTCAATAAATCAGCGGTTTCACCCAAATCAAAATTTAATGTCGGATATGAACTCATCTGCGACCTCCCTTGATATCAGGCACTGTTAGTAACAGTTATACACCTTACGTAAAGGTAACATAAATCAGAACGCAATCACTGTCAAACAATATTTTGATAATCTCAAAATAGTGATTATTTTCAGACAAAACAACAGACAGTATGAATATATGTGATCGACATAGAATCCTTTAAAGACACGCAGGAACTGGATTTAAGCGGAGTTTACAACTATGAGATCAGTGATAAACTCTCGTTACACAATGGCGATTATATGGAGTAAACAGCCAGAAAGGGCTAATAACTGTATTCACGAGCCGGAATAGTTCCCGGGACGTTTTTCCAGAAAAGCAGTAACCGCTTCTGCGTGATCATCGGTATGGTGAGCCATCCCCTGGAAACAGGCACACAGGTCGAGAAAGTCGGGGAGAGTGCCGCGTTGGGCATATTTAAGCAAACGCTTGGTTAGGCGTGTGGCACGCGGCGGTTTGGCGGCAATCTGCGCGGCCAACTCCAGTGCCCGGCCAAGGAGATTTTCCGGCTCCGTAACCTCCAGCACGATGCCAAGATTTAACGCTTCGGGCGCAGTGATAAGACGGCCAGTAAGGGTAAGTTCGGCAGCACGCTGGTATCCTATCAGACGCTGGAGAAACCAGGCGCCACCGTCACCCGGTATAATGCCGAGGTTAACAAACGTTTCGCCCATGACCGCCGAACTGGAAGCAAGCCGCAGATCACACATACAGGCGAGGTCGAAACCGGCGCCGATTGCCGGGCCGTTGACGGCGGCAATAAGAGGTACCTCCGTCGCTTCCATGGCAAGTGGAATCCGCTGGATGCCACGGCGATACTGATCCTGAATCTGCTGAACGGAACCGCCGAATATTCCGCTTTTATCTCTCATTTCGCGGACATTGCCTCCGGATGAGAAAGCCGAACCCGCTCCGGTCATAACCAGCACGGAAACCTCCTCGGCAGAATTCACCCAGGCAAGAGTTTGCAGTAGATCTTCCACCAGTTCGGTCCCGGTCAGAGCGTTACGCACATCATCACGCCCGAAGGTAATCAGGGCGACACGATCGCGAACCACAAGTGTTGAATCTTTTAAAACAGGTTTTCTCATTCGCATATCTCCTCGAAAATACCGATCAACTGCCACGGCCGCAGAAAATGTACTTTTTCTGTTACGTTTATGTCAACAGAAAATAGAACCATTTTTTGCATTATCAATATTTTGTTTGACATTACCGTGTGTACAGTGATATTTGGCTGTTTAACGTGTGCAATGTAGTTATGATTTGCATTAATGAGAGCCACTCTTCCACAGGGTAAACAGTTTGTGTTTACGTTAGCCGCATCGACCTCACGATAGAACAAAGAACCGGAATATTTATATAATACTGTTATTGATTGAGCCACTACCGTAAGGAGTTGTTTCGATGGTTCAGCTTTCCTGCAGCAATATACAGCTTAATTTTGGCGGAGTTCGAGCTCTTTCGGGGGTATCCTTCGAGGTCTTCCAGGGTGAGATATTTGCCATTATCGGCCCGAATGGTGCCGGCAAATCCTCCATGCTCAACTGCATAAGCGGCCTCTACCACCCGCAACAGGGTAAAGTGATGTATGAAGGCCAGGACGTTACCAAACTTCCCCCCTATGAAAGAACCAAACGTGGCATTGCACGGTCATTCCAGAATATAGCACTGTTCAAGGGAATGAGCGTAATCGACAACCTCATGATAGGCCGGCATCTCCATCAGCACGCCGGCCTGATCAGTGGGGGCCTGTACTACGGACCGGCCCAGGCCGAAGAAACCCGCCACCGTGAATATTGTGAAGAGATTATCGAATTCCTCGAGATTCAGAGTATCCGTAAATCTATCGTCGGAACACTGGCATACGGCTTCCAGAAGCGGGTGGAGCTGGCGCGCGCCCTTGCCCTTGAGCCAAAACTGCTCCTCCTGGACGAACCGATGGCAGGCATGAATCTTGAGGAAACGGAAGACATGGTCCGCTTCATCCTGGAGACCAATGAAGCACGTGGCATTACAATAATCATGATCGAGCATGATATGGGCGTTGTTATGGATATATCTAACTCCGTATGTGTGCTTGATTTTGGCAAGAAAATAGCCGGCGGGACTCCGGAACAGGTTCAGCAGGATCCGAATGTTATCAAGGCCTATCTTGGCGACGAAGATCTGGAGGAGCCCTAGGTGCAGATAGATCTAAATGATATGACATTTCCGAAACTGCTCAAGAAGCAGGCGGCCACAATTGCAGCCGGAAAGTCCGCCCTGCGTCAAAAAGGGCTCGGCATCTGGCAGAGCTACAGCTGGCAGCAGTATGCTGACAACGTCCGCACTCTAGCCCTCGGACTCCATTCTCTCGGCTTTGGTACCGGCGAAAAACTGGCCATACTTGGCAACAACCGCCCCGAGTCGCTCTTTGCCGAGATAGCTGCCCAATCGGTTAGCGGCATTGCCGTTTCACTGTACCACGACTCAACCCCGCAGGAGGTCGCTGATGCGCTCGGCAAGTTTGATGTAAGCTTTGTCATCGCCGAAGATCAGGAGCAGGTTGACAAACTTCTTGATATGCGAGACCGGCTCCCAAAACTTTACCGGATCGTTTACGTCAAAAAAAGAGGGATGCGAAAATACCATGACGATCTGCTGGTAAGTCTGGCTGCTGTCCAGGAGCTCGGTTCGGCGCTTGGAGACCAGCAACCGGAGCTGTTTGAACAGCTGGTTGCAGCTGGAAACCCTGACGATACCGCCATTATCTGCCTGACCTCGGGAACAACCGGGGCCCCAAAAGGTGCGATGCTCTCTCACAGAGACCTGATCACCATGAGCCTTGCCTTCAATGAAGCCGATCCCAAACAAGAGCGAGATGAGTATGTTTCACTGCTTCCGCTGGCCTGGTTTGGTGAGCAGCTCATGTCGGTTGCCGCACCGCTTATAGCAGGCTATACGGTAAACTTTCCTGAAAAACAGGAAACAGCCATGGCCGACCTGCGAGAAATCGGACCGCACATCATGCTCTCCCCTCCCAAAGTATGGGAGTCCATAGCCACCTCCGTTCGCGTACGAATGATGGATTCAACTCCGTTCAAGAAATTCATGTTCAACACGTTCCTGCCGATTGGAGAACGGTACGCCGACTGCGTACTGACCGGCATAGCTCCGCCGGTATCATTGGTCATCGGCCGCTTCTTCGCTGATCTGCTTCTCTTCAGGGCTCTCAGAGATCGTCTTGGACTTTCTCACGTTCGTTCAGCACTGTCAGGCGGGGCTTCTCTCGGAAGCAACGTGTTCAGATTTTACCACGCTATCGGTGTCAACCTGAAACAGCTTTACGGGCAGACCGAAATCGCCGGGATAACCTGTATGCATCGTAACGGCGATGTAAGAGGCACAACAGTCGGGTCACCGCTGCCCGGCACTGAAATCAGGATTGATGAACATGGAGAAGTCCTTTCGAAAAGCGCAGGATTATTCAAGGGCTATTATGGTGATGCTGAAGCCACCCGGCAGGTTCTTACCGCTGATGGCTGGCTCCGCTCAGGTGACGCCGGTCACCTGGATCAACATGGTCACCTTACAATCACGGACAGAATAAATGACGTACTAACCGTGGCAGATGGTTCCACCTTTTCGGCACAACAGATTGAAAACAATCTGCGCTTCTCTCCGTATATATCTGAGGCGGTCGTATTTGGCGGCAGCGGCATACCACTGGTGGCTCTGATCGGCATTACCAGCCGAGTTGTGGGAAAATGGGCCGGCGATAACAAGCTCTCGTATATGACCTTTGCTGATCTGACCTCCCGATCTGAGGTCATTGAACTGATAGCCGGTGAAGTTAACCGGGCTAACGCATCGATGCCAGAGCAGGCCAGGATTGTCCGGTTTGCCATAATATACAAGGAACTCGATGCCGATGAGGGGGAACTTACCCGGACCGGCACCGTGCGGAAGGCTACCATTGGCACTTTGTATAAAGACCTGATCGATGCTCTTCATGAAGGAGCTGAGACGGTCGCCATCGATACCAACATTGAGTTCCCGGACGGCAAGACAGGCCATATTAAAACCACCGTTGCCATCAGAACGGCCTAGCTAAAGCGGAGTAGCCATTATGGACGTCACTTTTTTCCTGCAGCTTTTCATCAACGGCCTCGTGGTTGGCAGCATTTATGCTCTCGTTGCCACCGGGTTTGTCATCATTTATAAGGCCACCAGCGCACTTAATCTGGCTCAGGGCGAGTTTTTAATGGTCGGGGCATATATCTGCCTGAATTTACTCTCCAAGCATCAGATACCATTCTGGCAGGCGATTCTGATCACCTTCGCTTTTTCAGCACTGCTGGGCGCCATTATCGAACGTTTAATCCTTCGCCCGCTCATCGGCTCCCACCTGATTTCCGTGATCATGGTCACACTAGGCCTGTCTAGTATCCTGAAAGCTCTTATTCAACTGGCGTATGGTACTGATACGATACCGTTTCCCGAGGTTTTTCCGAGTGCACCGGTACAAATTGGGCCAATTCCTGTTTCACAGGGTTACCTGTACGCCATCGGCTGTGTGACAATTCTGGTCGCGATCCTTACCTCGTTCTTCAAATACTCAAAAACCGGTATGGCCATGCGCGCAACAGCTTCGAGTCAGCAGGTTGCTCTCTCGATGGGGATCAGCGTTAAAAAAATGTTCGCCATATCCTGGGCTATCGCCGCCATAGTTTCTTCCATGGGCGGTATTTTGCTTGGAACAATCCGCGGCGGCATCGACATGTCACTGAGTTTCATGGGGCTTAAAGTTCTGCCGGTTGTAATTCTCGGCGGGCTTGACAGTATTCTTGGAGCTATTGTCGGCGGTCTGATTATTGGTATCCTGGAAAACTTTTCCGGCGGCTATATAGACCCTATGGTCGGTGGCGGGGCCAAAGAAGTTGCTCCGTATATTGCCCTGATCCTGATCCTGATGTTCAAGCCGTATGGACTGTTCGGCAAGAAGAAAATCGAACGGGTTTAACTACTTTTACACACCATTATTGTGAGGTTCTATGCGGTGCGGTGACTTTAAAACTACCTATACGGCAGACATGACAATCTTCGAATCAAGATCAGCACGCATCATGCTGGTCTTATTCCTGTGCGTCCTTTTTTCCTTGCCGCTTTACACTCCTGGGTACCTTCTCGATATCATCAACCGGATCGGCATCGCAGTTATCGGGGCTATCGGTCTTAATATCCTGACCGGCTTTACCGGCCAGATATCACTGGGTAATGCTGCATTCATGGCAATCGGCGCATTTTCATGCGGGTATCTCGGCACTAAATTTAATATGCCATTTTATTTCAGTATTCCACTTGCGGGGCTTATTACCGCTTCATTCGGTATGTTTGTGGGCATTCCCTCACTCAGGATCAAAGGGCTGTATCTGGCCATGGCAACTCTGGCAGCCCACTTCATAGTAGAATTTCTTATCGTCAAGTGGGAATCAGTAACCGGCGGCGTCGCTGGGCTCACCGTCCCCACCCCCAAAATCGGCAGCTTTGCAATTGATTCAGATGCTCGTCTGTTTGTATTGATTTTTGTAATCGCGATTATGGCTGTTTTGTTTGCAAAAAATCTGTTCCGCACAAAAGTAGGTAAAGCGTTTGTGGCAATTCGCGATCAAGCGATTTCAGCGGAAGTAATGGGTGTCAATATCGTCAAATACAAACTTCTCTCTTTCGGTATCAGCTCTTTTTACGTGGGTGTCGCCGGCGCTCTGATCGCATTTCAGGCCAAAATCATCTCTCCCGAAACATTTCCGGTGACCGTTGCCATTGATTACCTCGGCATGATCATTATCGGCGGTCTTGGCAGCATCCTTGGCTCAATATACGGTGCCATTTTTATCACTCTGCTCCCGGAGATTCTCCGAATGGCTACAACGTCGTTGTCAGGCTCTTTCCCGGAATTAGTCAACAAGCTGGCAGCCATGAAAGAACTTGTCTTTGGAATGCTGGTTATTATCTTTCTGATATTTGAACCAAACGGCATGGCATCCCGCTGGCACAACATAAAGAACTACTGGAAGCTCTACCCGTTTTCACACTGACATCAGTATGCAGATATACGATATCAGCAGGCTCATCTCGTGTTACAGCGAAATGATATTCTTGGTGCAGTAAAACACGCGAAAGGGAGGAACGTATGAAACTGAGCAGAATTTTGGCTTCATTGGCAGTAGTACTTGTGGCAGCATCAACATCTTTGGCCGCTGAGACGATTAAAGTCGGCGGGATTTGGGACTTAACCGGGGTAACGGCCGATGTCGGGAAACCGTTCGCCCAGGGAGTCCAGGACGCCATCGCCTACACAAACTCGAAAGGCGGGGTAAACGGCAAGAAAATTGATCTGATCAATGTTGACTACGCGTATAAAATCCCCCAGGCAAACGCAGCGTACAAAAAATTTGTTGAGCAGGAAAAAGTTGTCATGATCAATGGCTGGGGCACCGGTGATACGGAAGCACTGAAGGATATTATCTCTAAAGATAAAGTTCCGTATTTTTCGGCATCCTTCTCCGGTCACCTGACCGACCCGACCAAAACCCCTTATAACTTCTTTGTCGGTGCCAGCTATTCTGACCAGATTCGAGGCTTTCTCCAATATGTTAAGAAAAACTGGAAAGGGAAAGGGGCGGCTAAAGTTGCCTTCATCTACCCGAACCACGGCTTCGGCAAGGCACCCATCGAAGCAGGCAGACAATATGCCAAAGAGCTGGGTATCGAGTTGGTTCATGAGGAAGTTATTCCCGCAAGTTTCCAGGACGTCACATCCAACCTGCTGAATATGCAAAAAAAGAATCCTGACTATGCCTATGTACAGACAACCGTTTCATGGTGTGCTGTTCTGCTTAAGGATGCAAAGAAACTGGGCATTAAGACCACGTTCTTCCTCGGCAACTACGGAATGACAGAAGCGCTGCCCGCCCTTGCCAAAGAAGCTGCTGAAGGTGTGTACGGTATGGCTACCCACGCTGCTTATGGTGAGAATGTAAAAGGGATGAAAGTAATAACTGACTGGAACAAACAACACCCGTCACAGGAAGCACGAGACACCGTGTATGTTCGCGGTTGGGCTTATGGACTTACCTGGGCTGAAGGTCTCAGAATAGCAGACAAGAACAAGAAGTTGACAGGTGAAGGTGTTAAAAATGCTCTTGAAACTCTCAAAAATTTTGATACCGGCGGCCTGACTCCATTAGTCACCTACACAGCGACAGACCACCGCCCAACTACGAAATCAACGATATATGTTATCAAAGGCGGTAAGATGACAAAAGTAGAAGAAGTTGAAACACCACGCAGAAAAGAGTGGCTGGGATTATAATCTATCTGTTCGTTTTAGCAGGGGGAATAGTGCCCCCTGCTAAAAATAAATGAGGCACGCAACCATGCTCACCATTAGCAACGCAGAAGTAATTTATAGCCGTGTCATACTTGTCCTCAAGGGGCTGTCACTTCATGTACCGGAAGGCAAGATTGTGGCGTTGCTGGGTGCAAACGGCGCCGGAAAAAGTACGACGCTCAAGGCTATTTCCGGTTTGTTGAAGTCAGAGGAGGGAGAAGTCTCATCCGGCTCAATAGAATTTATGGGTGAAAAGATTAACAATCTCGACCCGGAAGAAATTGTGAGAAGAGGCATTTTTCAGGTTATGGAGGGACGTCGGGTATTTGAAGACCTTACGATTGACGAGAACCTGACCGTTGGCGGACACACCCGCAAAGATGCCGCCGGATTTAAACGTGATAAAGATCTCGTATATGACTATTTCCCCCGTCTTCGTGAGCGGCGTAATCAATTATCAGGCTTCCTGAGCGGTGGCGAGCAACAGATGCTCGCCATCGGCAGAGCTCTTATGGCGAGACCAAAATTGATGCTGCTTGACGAACCGTCTCTCGGTATCGCCCCTCTTCTCGTTCAAGAAATTTTCCAGTTGATAAAAAAGATCAATGCAGAGGAAAAAACCACCATACTTCTGGTTGAACAGAATGCAAACGTAGCCTTCAGCATATGTGACCACGCGTATATTATGGAGGGGGGGCGGGTCGCTATGAGCGGCACAACCGAACAGTTAAAATCAAATGATGATGTAAAAGAGTTTTATCTGGGAATGGGCGAAGGGCATGACAAAAAAAGCTACCGTGATCTAAAAAGTTACAAAAGACGCAAGCGGTGGCTGTAACGTAGGCTGTAGTATCTTCAAAACAAGGAGCCATTATGGGAATCAAAGATATCCTGGTCCATCTCGACAATTCAGCCGCATCTGTAGACAGGCTTGAGTTGGCTATTGCCTATGCAAGTAAGCATTCTGCTTGCCTTCGCGGACTGTATTTGATAACCCATAACTTCTACAGACCTCAGATTAGCGGTGAAATAGTTGATAGTGAAAAAGTTGAACAGATTTTCAAAGATAAGACTGCTGCGGCAGGGATAACTGCTGAGTGGGTTCTTCATGACTCCAATGTGGTTGGTTCAAATTTCAGTGATTTGATAGCAACTCATGCGTACTACACTGACTTGCTCGTAGTTGGACAGGAAGACCCCATGTCACCCGTTGCAAACGTACCGGCAGACCTTGTAGAGCGTGTGGCTCTTATCTGTGGTAGACCTGTACTGGTTGCTCCCTATGCAGGAACATTTAAAAACGCCGGCAGTAGAGTCATGATTGCATGGAAAACCGGTCGGGAATCAGTGAGATCACTTAATGACGCGCTTCCTCACCTGCAAAAAGCTCAGAATATTACTGTAACTGAGATTCAGACTTCAGAAACCGGTAAAACTCATTCACTGGACAATGTTCAGAATTTTCTACGGAAACATGCCATTCAATCATCAACGGAAACAATAAATTCAGGCAATTTTCCAATCGGTGATATGCTGCTGAATAATGTTTGTGAGAAACAAATAGATCTGTTGATTATGGGCGGATTTGCTCCGAATCGAAGGGGAACACTTGAACTGAGTGCCGTTGCCCGACACATACTCAAACATCTGACCGTACCGCTCTTAATATCTCACTAACTGTACATGGAGTAGAAGAGGGTCACTATGGATGATACAGCTGAACATGAAGAATTGATTTCAATAGGTGACTTGGCGAAAAGCTTAGGTCTTACGACAAGGACGCTTCGCTATTGGGAAGAGGCGGGAATTATTGAGGCAGCTCCGCGATCAGAGGGAAGTAACCGATTCTACACAGACGATATTGCGAAAAGAATCCGTTTTATAATTAAACTGAAAGAGCTTGGACTGACTATTCAGGAATTGCAGGACTTATATAAAGCGTATGGAGAAGTAAAGCGAACAGATCGAATGATACCAGCACTTATTCAAGTATTGGATAAACATATAAATCTTGTAGATGAAAAGATGGCACGCATGGCCTCATTACGTAAAGATATTGTAGAGTATCGATTGCGTATGACAACAAAACTTGAGTCGATTGATAGCAATGTAGCCGTTTCCTAAACTTACGTCAAAAAAATGCTTTCATACTCAGTGCAAAAAAGCGGCGTGGATTTCTCCACGCCGCTTTTTTGTCAGATTTAAGATACTAAAGCTATTCAGCAGGGGGAGCAACTACAGGAGCATTCTGCTTCACTGGACTGAGTTTAGCTTTCGACGGTTTGATCTCTTCCTCTACAAGCTCAATCAAAGATACAGGTGCTGCATCGCCCTGACGAATACCAAGTTTAATAATCCTTGTGTACCCACCGAGACGTTCCTTGTATCGAGGCGCAATAGTTGAAAATAGTTTAGAAACCACCGTTTTCTCACGAATAACTGAAGCAGCCATACGCATTGAATGAAGATCACCACGCTTACCAAGAGTGATCATACGTTCAGCTACAATACGAATTTCTTTAGCCTTAGCATCAGTCGTTGTGATTTTCCCATGATCAAGAAGAGATGTTACCATATTCCTGAACATCGCTTCGCGGTGACTAGTTTTTCTGCCTAGTCTTCTACCTGCTTTATTGTGACGCATATATACCCTTTCTAAACAAGCACGAAATAGATAACAACTACTCTTCTTCTTTTTGCTCTCCACGAAGGCGAATCATAAGTTCAGGATCAGGAAAACCATCGATTTTCATACCAAAGGTTAGCCCCATATCTGAAAGAATATCTTTGATCTCATTGAGAGACTTACGACCAAAGTTTTGAGTTTTGAGCATTTCAGACTCGGATTTTGTTACCAACTCTCCGATTAGCTTAATTCCAGCATTTTTAAGACAATTGGCAGATCGAACTGATAATTCAAGCTCTTCAACAGTACGATAAAGATTCTCATTCACCTTATCTTTATCTTCCTGGGACTCTTCATCAACCTGAGGCTCAAATTCCTCGTCAAAGTTGATGAATATTGAAAGTTGCTCTTTCAGAATTTTTGCAGAATACGCAACAGCATCCTCAGGCTTTACACTACCATCAGTCCAAACTTCAAGATTCAATTTATCATAGTCGGTCATCTGACCAACTCGAGCATTAGTAACTGAGAAGTTTACTTTTTTTATGGGTGTATAAATTGAGTCAATTGGAATAGTGCCAACGGGAGCCTTCTCGTCACGATTACGGTCGGCGGAAACATAACCTTTACCCATTTTTACGGTGAATTCAACTTCAAGATTAGCGTCTTTACCACAAGTTGCAATATAATGTTCAGGATTCATAACTTCAACATTATGCCCGGAGATCATATCTCCAGCAGTAAGTACACCTACGCCTTTATGTTTAAAGTGAATAGTCGCCTGTTCAGATGAATGCAATTTCAGTCTGACACCCTTAAGGTTAAGGATAATATCAGTTACGTCTTCGGTAACACCCTGAATTGCAGAAAACTCGTGCAAAACACCTTTTATTCTAAGTGAAGTAATAGCAGCACCTTGAAGAGAAGAAAGCAGAATGCGTCTAAGTGAGTTACCTAAAGTAGTACCAAAGCCGCGCTCAAATGGCTCAGCATAAAATTTACCGTACGTAGATGTTAAAGTTTCACGATCAACTTGAAGCTGTTTTGGCTTTATAAGATCACGCCAGTTTTTATACATTGCTACCTCCTCCGGAAATAAAAAACCGGTTGTCGTTCGAAACTAGATTCAACTGGATCCAGAAATTACTTTGAATAAAGCTCAACAATGAGCTGTTCCTGGATAGGAGTAGTGATATCCTCACGCGCAGGAACACCTTTAAGTGTACCTTTAAAGGAATCACGATCTAGCTCTAACCACTGCGGTATCCCGCGACGTACAACCGCTTCCAGAGCGTCATTTATTGCAGCAACTTTACGGCTTTTTTCACGTAATTCAACTACATCTCCAGCTTTAAGCAGAACTGAAGGAATATCAACTTTACGACCATTTACTGTAAAATGACCATGACGTACAAGTTGGCGTGATTCAGAGCGTGAAGTCGCAAAACCAAGACGATATACAGCATTGTCTAAACGGCGCTCAAGTAAAAAGAGTAGATTCTCACCTGTAACACCCTTCATCCGGTCAGCTAACTGAAAGTAGCTGCGAAACTGTTTTTCAAGAATACAGTAAATACGACGAACTTTTTGCTTCTCACGGAGCTGAGTCCCGTACGCTGAAACTTTAGTTCTACCCTGACCATGCTGACCAGGAGCGTAATTACGACGTTTAATTGCACACTTGTCAGTGTAGCAACGATCACCTTTTAAGAATAATTCCGTGTTTTCTCTTCTGCACAAACGGCATGAAGGTCCTGTATAACGAGCCAATGAAAACCCCCTTGAAAGTTGTAACGATTAAAATCAGACTCTTCTTCTCTTTGGCGGCCTACAGCCGTTATGAGGAATTGGAGTAACATCTTTAATGAAGCTGATAGTAAAGCCAGCAGCCTGAAGAGCGCGAAGTGCAGATTCACGACCAGAGCCGGGACCTTTCACGTAAACCTCAACAGTGCGCATGCCATGTTCTTGTGCTTTTTTTGCACAATCTTCAGCAGCAATCTGGGCTGCAAAAGGAGTACTCTTACGTGAACCTTTAAAACCCTTAGCCCCTGCAGTAGACCAGGCAATAACATTACCAACAGGGTCCGTAATAGTAATAATGGTGTTGTTAAATGTAGCTTGAATATGAGCAACACCATTTGAAATATTTTTGCGTTCTTTTTTCTTACGAACAACCTTTTTTGATGGGCTTGCCATTCGGTTTCTCCAGAGCTAGTTAAATTATTTCTTCTTACCGGCAACAGTACGTGCTGGCCCTTTGCGTGTGCGAGCATTCGTTTTTGTGCGTTGGCCATTACATGGGAGACCTTTACGATGCCGAAGACCACGGTAGCAGCCAAGGTCCATAAGACGCTTGATATTCATCGAAATCTCACGACGCAAATCACCTTCAACCTTGCAATTACGGTCAATTTCTTCGCGAAGTCGAGCTACTTCAGCCTCTGTAAGTTTATCAGTACGTGTATCAGGATTAATCTGACTTGCAGCAAGAATTCTCTCAGCGGAAGAATTGCCTATACCGTAAATATACGTAAGTGCAATAACAATTCGTTTGTTTTTTGGTAAATCAATACCTGAAATACGTGCCAATGGAAATACCCCCTTTAATAACTCATCCCTGCCGTTGTGAATGTTTCGGGATGTCGCAGATCACGCGAACAACACCCTTACGTTTGACGATTTTACATTTGTCACATATTTTCTTTACTGAAGCGCGTACTTTCATAAACTCCCCTTCACGGATTACATATTATAACCGCGTTAATATCTCAGGTCCGTTATCGGTTATTGCTATTGTGTGTTCAAAATGAGCTGACAAACCGCCATCAGACGTAATAACAGTCCATTTATCATCTAATACTTCAACTTCATGAGATTTTTCGTTAACCATCGGTTCTATTGCCAGAACCATCCCTGGTCTTAACTTAACGCCTTTACCAGTATGGCCATAATTTGGAACCTGCGGATCTTCGTGCAGATTTTTTCCTATACCATGACCTACAAAATCCCTAACTACCGAAAAGCCTTTGTTTTCAACATAGTTTTGAACCGCAAAAGATATATCACCAATTCTATTTCCAGGAACTGCTGCATCAATTGCTGCGTATAAAGAATTTTCAGTCGCGCTTATTAGAGCAGCAGCTGATTCAGTAATGGCGCCTACGGGAACCGTTATTGCGGCATCACCAAAATAACCATCAAAAAAAATCCCGAAATCTAAACTAAGAATATCCCCGGGTTTGAGGGGGACCTTACTAGGAAACCCGTGTACAACCTGATTATTTGGCGAACAACATAATGAGCTCGGATAATTGTGATAACCTTTAAAAGCGCACTTAGCCTTTCGTTTGCTGGCTTCTGACGCTGCGAACTGATCAAGCTCAAAAGTGGAGATTCCCGGGCATACTAAATCTCGGATACCTTGAAGAATTTCAGCCACAAAACGAGAAGCTGGTCTCATCCTCTCAATCTCACGAGGAGATTTAAGTACGATCACTACTACCACCAACATCTAGGATTTTAGAAATCCTACCTTGTATTTCAGAAATAGTACCACTTCCTGAAATACTGTAAAGGACACCTAGTTTTACAAAATATGATTTAAGCGCCGAAGTTTGCTCGTTATAAACTTTTAGGCGGTTTATTACTGTAGACTCTGCATCATCATTACGCTGAATGAGTTGTGATTTACAAACATCACAAAAACCTTCTACGGAAGGCTGCTCATAGAGGAGATGATAACCTTTGGAACAAGACGGGCAAGCTCTGCGACCAGAAAGCCTGTTTATGAGTTCAGCATCTTCAACTTCCAAAGAGATCACTATATCAATCTTTTTACCTAATCTATCTAGCAATACATTTAGAGAATCTGCCTGACTAATTGTACGAGGGAAACCATCTAAAATAAAACCTGAGTCACAATCTTTCTGAGATATCCTCTCATTTACCAAACCGAGAACTATATCGTCAGAAACTAAACCACCAGAGTCCATAATAGATTTAGCCAAAACACCCAGGGGAGTTTGAGCTTTTACAGCTGAACGCAACATATCTCCCGTTGAAATATGTGGTAGGCTATATCGATCAATAATGAACTGGGCCTGAGTTCCTTTTCCAGAACCTGGAGGCCCAAAAAGCACAACATTCACAACTAACGTCTCCCTTTAATTCGGACTCCCTTTAGGAAACCCTCATAATTGCGAGTAATCAGATGAGATTCAATCTGCGATACGGTGTCCATACCAACACCAACTGCAATAAGAAGCGCAGTGCCACCAAAATAAAAAGGCAGATTAAACTTTCCGATCAATATTGAAGGCAACACACAGACAATTGAAATATACACAGCACCGGCAAATGTAAGACGAGTAAGAACTGTATCAATAAAATCAGATGTCTCTTTCCCTGGACGTATCCCCGGAATATAGCCACCCTGTTTTTTAATGTTTTCCGCAACATCAATTGGATTAAAAGTCACAGCCGTATAGAAATAACAAAAGAATACGATAAAAGCAACGAAAAAGATATTGTAAACAAGGTTACCAGGAGACAAGCTCTTCGCTGCCGTTTGAACCCATGGGATATTTATAAAGTTAGCAATTGTAGCCGGGAACATTATAATTGATGAAGCGAAAATTGGAGGTATTACACCGG
>Ga0007794_10000222_pt1 | contig 18139 bp, 21 predicted proteins | sample CryBogmetaGMA5M_FD_60365 | JGI IMG/M metagenome (GOLD analysis project Ga0007794, IMG submission 60365) | Freshwater microbial communities from Crystal Bog, Wisconsin, USA - MA5M | ecosystem: Environmental > Aquatic > Freshwater > Lake | place: Crystal Bog, Wisconsin, USA | collected 2009-07-06
CAAGGTCTGTTCCCGGTTTGGGTAAGGTCACAATCTCACAACCGGAAAAATGCCGAAATTGATCAGGTTGATCGTCCCAGTCAATGGATTCGGGGCCTTTGGCATAGCGCTCCGTCCGGTGTTTGGTGCGATTGTGGTAGTTTAAAACAGTTTCAGTTTGCTGGGTCATAATGCGTTAAGTTTAAGTAGGATCAGCTATTGTCTATGATTTTATTCTTCAATAGATTTCAAAACGTGAAGATTGAATACCATAACCCCCGTAGCCGGAATAAGACTACGCGCTACGCTTGGGTGGTCTTATTCCGACCTACGACTGAAATACATCGAGTAAGATCCAGAAAATCATATTTTTTTCTTCGAGTCCTTCGTGTCTTCGTGGTGAATATTTTTAACAATCACCAACAAGCATCGGCTCCATAACCAAATCCTCAACCCAGCAGCCAACCGGATTACCCAGATTCATGTCTTTGTCTTCAAAGCGTACCAGAAAAACACTGCGATTGGGCTCCTCTTCTACATGTCCAATCATCGTAATAACGCCACGGGTTCCGGCTTCGGCTAATATTTCGCCTTCGAGGCCATCGGGAATGGAACCATCATCAGTAATAGTCGTGGCGGCATAGACGACATCACCTAAATCTAAATCTTCTATCTTCATTTCAAATCCCCTTGGTTTTTGTAGCAAAGCTTACATTGTTAGCTGATTGTATGATTAAAACCTGCCTTACAATCGTTTCATATTTTACTAAGGCTTTATTAAAACTTTATTAAACAAGCTTTTAGCCTGTAAAAAATAAAATGGCATACAGGTTGCTATAAGTATTAACAAGAACGATGCCACACTTTCAGGAGCGCTTAAAAATGATTACATTAACAGAAAAAGCCATTACCGCTGTCGGCCGGTTTATTGCCGGTTCGGAAACGCCTTTGGCCGGTTTACGAATAGAAGTGACTGACGGTGGTTGTTCCGGTTATCAATACGGATTAAAACTCGAAGGTAGCCACACGCTGGAAGATACGGTTATTGATTGCGGCGAGGTAAAAGTGTTTATTGATCCGGTGAGTCTGCCGATGCTTGACGGCATGTCTATCGACTTTCTTGACAGTATCGAAGGCTCGGGATTTAAATTTACCAACCCTAATGCCGCTAAAAGTTGTGCTTGTGGAACTTCTTTTAATACCAGTACCGAAGGTGCCGGAAAACCCTGTTCTTAATTTAAGTCGGTTGGGTCACCTAAAGCGCCTGCTTTTGGTAGCGTTAGCGTAACCCAACATTTACCGATCTAATCAGTTGGGTTAGGCCTGCCGCCTAACCCAACCTACAACCAAACTCCGAGGATAAAGCCATGTGGGACTATTCAGACAAAGTAAAAGAGCATTTTTTTAATCCAAAAAATGCAGGTGCCGTTGTTGATGCCAATGCAACCGGCGAAGTCGGTTCAATCAGTTGCGGCGATGCCTTGCGACTGACCTTGAAGGTTGATGATGACAGTGAAATTATCCTGGAAGCCGGTTTTCAAACGTTTGGTTGCGGGTCAGCGATTGCCTCATCTTCGGTGCTGACTGAAATTATTAAAGGCATGACACTGGATGAAGCGGCAAAGGTGACCAATCAGGATATAGCCGATCAACTTGAAGGCTTGCCGCCTGAAAAAATGCACTGTTCCGTGATGGGGCGTGAAGCGCTGCAAGCGGCGATAGCGAATTATCGCGGTGAAGTGTGGAAAGATGATCATGAAGAAGGCGCATTAATCTGCAAATGTTTTGCGATTGATGCGGTGATGATTGAGGAAATGGTCTGGGCCAATAAATTGCGCACGGTTGAAGACGTGACCAATTTTACCAAAGCTGGCGGTGGTTGCGCGGCTTGTCACGAAGACATTGAAGCCATTTTGGAAAAAGTGTTGGCCGAAAAAGGCGAAAAATTTGACCCAACGGCGGCTCCTGTGGAAGCGCCTGCAAAAATTGCTGCCGTTAAAGTGCCGCTAACCAACTTGCAACGCATCAAAAAAATCGAGATGGTTTTAGACTCGTTAAGACCTGCACTGATGGCGGATGGCGGTGATGTAGAGCTGGTTGAAGTGATTGGCAATACCGCTTATGTCAATATGACCGGTGCCTGTAACGGTTGCCAAATGGCGGCGATGACTATTGCCGGTATTCAACAACGTTTGATGGAAGTGATGGGTGAGTTTATTAAAGTCGTACCCGCCTCCGAAATGAAAAAGTTAGTCAATATTGAGGTGGCATGATGAAAGATATTTACCTGGATAATAATGCCACCACCAAGGTTGATCACGCGGTTGTTGACGTGATGATTCCTTATTTTCTGGAGCAATATGGCAATCCTTCATCTATCCATAAATTTGCCGATGGTGTGGCAAAAGGGCTTAAACATGCCCGCCAACAAGTTCAGGCGCTGATCGGTTGTGAGCATGATTCTGAAATTATCTTTACCTCCTGCGGGACAGAATCCAATTCAACGGCTATTCTTTCTGCAATTAAAGCCCAGCCGAACAAGAAAGAAATCATCACCACCACCGTGGAACATCCGGCCATTTTAAGCGTGTGTGACATGCTTGAAAAAGAGGGTTACACCATTCACAGAATGCCGGTTGACAAAGCCGGTCGCTTGAACCTGGCGGCCTATCAAAAATTATTATCCGATCAAGTCGCGCTAGTCACGGTGATGTGGGCGAACAATGAAACCGGCACTATTTTTCCGGTAGCAGAAATGGCGGACATGGCTAACGCAGCAGGTGTGATGTTTCATACTGATGCGGTGCAGGCGGTCGGCAAGATTCCGATGATGCTGCAAGACACCAAAATCGATATGTTATCAATATCCGGGCACAAACTTCACGCACCCAAAGGCATTGGTGTTTTGTACTTGCGTCGCGGTACCCGTTATCGTCCGTTGTTACGCGGCGGCCATCAAGAACGTGGCAGACGGGCAGGTACAGAAAACAGCGCATCCATTGTCGGTTTGGGAAAAGCTTGTGAGCTGGCGTTAGAGTACATCGAGTATGAAAATACCATTGTTAAAGCCATGCGTGATCGTCTTGAGAAAGGCCTTACTGAACAGATTCCGCATTGTTTTGTCACCGGCGATATGTACAACCGTTTGCCCAATACCACCGACATTGCCTTTGAATATATTGAAGGCGAATCAATTTTGATGTTGTTAAACAAGGCCGGTATTGCTGCTTCCAGCGGATCAGCATGTACCTCAGGATCATTGGAACCTTCGCATGTGATGCGAGCCATGGACATTCCTTACACCGCCGCACACGGCACCATTCGTTTTTCATTTTCGCGCTACAACTCTATGTCGGAAGTCGATGAAGTGTTAAAAGTGATGCCTGATATCGTAGCCAAGTTACGTAAATTATCACCGTATTGGGAAGGTGATGCGCCGGTGGCTGATCCTGAAAAAGCGTTTGCACCGACTTATGCGTAAGGAATGTGCATGAATAACTTGACCATTTATATCCCCTCACCCCAGCCCTCTCCCGGAGGGAGAGGGAGCAAGATGCCGGAGTTATTTCATGCGCACTCCTAATGCACACTTTACGAGTTGTTTTAAATCGAACCCATAAACCCTGCTCAGCATACCCAACGGTGAGTTATGAAATCTCAAAACCGCACCATTATCATTGACGACACGACCCTTCGGGATGGTGAGCAATCCGCTGGCGTTGCCTTTTCGCTAACCGAAAAACTGGCGATTGCAACCCAACTGGCGGGGTTGGGTGTGCAGGAATTGGAGATAGGCATTCCGGCAATGGGCGCCATTGAACGGGATGAAATCAAAGCCATTGCCGCTTTAAGATTGCCGGCAACCTTGCTGGTCTGGTCAAGAATGCGCCGTGATGATTTACAGGCCTCTTTGGGGTTGAATGTACATAAAATCGATTTATCGATTTCCGCCTCCGACCAGCATATTCAACACAAGCTTAAACAAAGTCGGCAATGGGTATTAAACACGATTAACAGCTGTGTGCAGGAAGCACGAAGCTTGGGGTTGGAGGTGTGCGTAGGCATGGAAGATGCTTCGCGGGCGGACGTGGATTTTTTGCTACGCATGACTGAAACGGCGCAACAAGCCGGTGCAAGCAGAGTTCGTTTCGCTGATACCGTGGGTATTATGGAGCCGTTTGGGGTGTTTGAAACCATCAAAAAATTACGGGCAGCGACGAATCTGGAAATTGAAATGCACGCCCATGATGACTTGGGACTGGCTACAGCCAATACACTGGCGGCGGCTTTGGCCGGTGCAACGCATGTTAATACGACCGTTAATGGATTGGGTGAACGCGCAGGTAATGCCGCCTTGGAAGAAGTGGTGGTCGGTTTAAAACAATTATATGGCTTTGAAACCGGTATTTCGTTACAGAATTTTCCTTTGCTGTCCGAGCAAGTTGCCCGTGCCTCCGGTGATGCCATTGGCAGTCGAAAAAGCTTGATTGGTAAAAATGTATTTAGCCATGAAGCGGGAATACATGTCGATGGCCTGCTAAAAGACCCGAATAATTATCAAGGGGTTGATCCTGCAATTGTCGGGCGTTGTCATCAACTGGTGCTGGGCAAACATTCAGGTACTCAAGGTGTGATTCATGCTTATAAACAAATAGGCATAGCGGTTACCCGCTTACAGGCACAAAAATTATTGACTCAAGTTCGGCTGTTTGTCAGTGACACAAAACGGACACCAAAAACTGAAGACTTGGCGCTTTTTCATCAAAACCTTTAACAGGACAATTCAACATGAACGAACAGACCGAACTAGAGTCATGCCAACCGGAAGTCAAAGAATTGATGGAAATACCGGATCAAGACGATCGCTTTCCGGGGTCTTTTTTTAGAATACCCGGCCCACCGACACTGGGCAACGCAGGTTGGAGCTTAAGTTAACTTTGCAAACCAAAACACCCGCACGCTTAACGGGAGCATAAAAATGGTTATGGTCATGTCAGATAAGGTAAAAAACCAGACAGAAGCGCGGCAAAGTTTTTTAGCCCAATGGCATGAAGATGTCTACTGTGTTTTTGGTCGTGATCCCGCTGCACACAATGTCTGGGAAATATTACTGACCTATTCGGGTGTCCATGCGGTACTGATGCATCGAATCAGTCACCGGTTATGGAAAGCAAACTGGAAATTGACCGCCAGAATTTTAGCTGCGTTTACCCGACTATTGACGAATGTTGAAATTCATCCCGGCGCTACCATTGGCAGACGTTTGTTTATTGACCACGCACTGGGCGTGGTCATTGGCGAGACCACCGAGATTGGTAATGACGTGACTTTATATCATGGCGTAACCTTGGGCGGCACCACCTGGAACAAAGAAAAACGCCATCCAACACTGGGTAATAATGTGCTGGTGGGATCGGGTGCCAAAGTGCTTGGGGCAATTACCTTGGGTAACAACGTGCGGGTAGGCGCTAACTCAGTGGTGGTTAAAGATGTACCGCCCTGCTGTACGGTGGTGGGTATTCCTGGACGTGTTGTGCAAAGTAAAGGGACGCAAATACAAAACCCGAAAGGCATTGACCTCAATCACCATTTAATTTCTGACCCCGTTGGCAAGGCCATTTCTTGTCTGATTGAACGGATTGATGAACTGGAAGCCCGGCAAAATCAGCTCAATAAAACACCGATTGATGAAAGCTGTGATCATTGTGAAGCGGAAAGTGTGTGTACTCCCCGAACTGAAAGTCCGGTAAAACTGGCAATGAGGATTTAAATGGATCTCTTGGATTTTGAAGCGCAAGGTTTGTATTTTGATGAACCGGATACCGCTGGCGTTAAAGAAATGATAGCTACTGCCGCAGAAAATTATGCGACGGGCGAAGCCGAACTACCGTTACTAAAAGCGTATTTTCTTGCCCCTGAATCGTTAAACGTATTGGTTGCCTTAAACCGTTTTTACTATTACCAACATCGCTTGGAAGAAGCGTTGTGTGCAACCCTTAAAGCCCTGGCAGTCATCAGGCCATTGATAGCATTTCCCGAGGATTGGCGGGAATTGCAACAAAGCCATATTACCAATGCTCCGGCTGATTTATTAACGCAAGTCAGGTTGTATTTGTTTACCTTGAAAGCTGTCGGTTTTTTAAACATGCGTTTGAATAACCTGGATGTGAGTCAGCACATTTTTGAAAAACTGGTGGGCTTGGACAGTAAAGATCGGATCGGTGCAAAGGGCTTGCTGGAATTGGTTGTTAAGCGAAAGTCTGAATAATAAAGCTTGGGAGCAAGATCATGTTGAAAGATAAAAACGCGTCAATACTGGGTATGGTGAGCTTGGCCTTATTTATCATGCTGGTAATCTACCTGTTAACTCAGGATGTCTCTTTAGTTGGTCCCCTTTAAATATAACCGGAGAAAACCCATGAATTTTGAAGACGAGATGGAAGAACTGGAGTCCGCAGAAGACTTTTTGCAGTATTTTGAACTGGACTATGAACCCAGTGTCGTGCATGTCAACCGCTTGCATATCCTGCAACGTTTTCATGATTATTTACAAAAAGCCGCTGCTGACATGCCCGAAAATGAACCGGCAAAACGAACGGTTTACAGCAAACTGCTACAACGTGCCTATCAGGATTTTGTCGAATCCAATGCGCAAACAGAAAAAGTGTTTAAAGTATTTTCCATGGGCGAACCGCAAACGGCGTTCGTTTCTTTGGGCGATATAAAAACATGAAACCAGATCGTTTCGACGAGGGCCGGTTTGACTATGGTGAATCGGTTCGGGTCACCCGAAACATCCGTAATGATGGCACTTATCCCGGCATGGATGTGGGCACCCTGCTAATTCGCCGGGGCAGTGTGGGCAATGTTGTTGAGGTAGGCACTTTTCTACAGGATCAGGTTATTTTTACCGTGCATTTTTTAAATCACGGCCGCATGGTCGGCTGTCGACTGGAAGAGTTGATCGGTGAAGATGAACCCTGGAATCCCAGTCGTTTTGAGTTTAGGGATCGGGTTGTTTGTACTATTAATTTAGGGATAAAGGGCACCGTTCTGTTTGAAAAAGGCACTGAAGGCGAAGTTTTTAAAGTGCTCAGAGACAATGAACAGATTCAATACCATGTTGCTTTTCAGGGTAGAACGTTGCAGATACCTGAATCAGCACTGGCACCTGCACACCCTGAATCGTTTAATGAACCGGAGGCGTAAGATGAATTCGTCTACCCATCCGGCACAAGCTGATCCGTATACGTTATTAAGAACAGCTCTGGCGCTATTCAAAAAAAAACCTGATGAGTTGCAAACCACTGAATTAAAGCAAGCAGAAATTCAGGCCGTTAATGAGTTTACTATTGAAACCCGCATCCTGAATGCGCAGGAAGCCGGAGCCGTGATTATTTCCGACCGGGAATTACAGTCCGCTTACCAGGAAATACGCGATAGATACGAAGATGATGAGTCATTTTTGAGTGATCTGGAAAAAAATCATCTGGACAAAGTCAGCCTGGAAGCGGCGCTTTATCGTCAATGCCGGGTCAATGTGGTGATGGAACTGATAGCCTCGCGCTCACCCGACATCAACGAGGTAGAGATAGGCATTTATTACCATTTACATAAAGAACAATTTAATCGACCTGAACTGCGGGAAGCCTGCCATATTTACATGAGTATAAATCCGGATTATCCGGAAAATACCCGTGAAGCCGCCTTTTTAAGAATGCAGGAAGTCAGGGAAAAACTGCAAAAAAAACCCTATAAATTTGCCGATTTGGCCTTGCAACATTCTGAATGTCCGACTGCCCTGCAAGGCGGTGTTTTGGGTTGGGTGCCGCGCGGCAAACTTTATCCGGAAATCGATGCGGTGCTTTTTAGCATTAAAGTAGGCGAAGTGAGCAAGATTGTCGAATCGGAAATAGGTTTTCACCTGGTTTTGTGCAAGCAAATACAAAAAGCGGAAACCTTATCATTGCAAAAAGCGACACCCAAAATACGCCAGATAATGAGTGACCGTTCGCGGCGAACGTGCCAGCGTGCCTGGTTGGCGAGTTTATCTGACTGACGCACGCTCATTGGGCCGATAATCCACGGAAAGAATATTGTCCACGAAAAGCACGAAAGACACGAAAGTAAGAAAAATAAAGGTATAAGTTATATCGTTACAGGAAGCCGCTTATGGGTATAGATACCTTAGTAGATTAAGCATAGATTATGCCCCATAGACATCAACTTAAGACATTTCACCACGAAGAACACGAAGATTTTTCTTTGGTTTTTCTTCGTGAACTTCGTGTCTTCGTGGTCTGTAATATCTTTAAGTTTATGCGTATGGACTAAGCATACATTATGCCCTGCATACTTATTTTAATTCGAGGTTCTATAACAATCTACAACATGACTGCTCTTTTGAATTTTTTCGTGCTTTTCGTGTTTTTCGTGGACAAAAAAGTTTTTTCACAAGGCATAACATCAGTTATCCCTGCAACCTTAAGGAGTTATCCATGAGCGATAAAGAAATCAAACACTGTTCCTTTTGCGGTATAGCTCAATCCCCTGCCGTACCTTTGATTGCGGGTAGTGATGGTTACATTTGTGGCGAGTGCGTGTTGTTGGCCAATCAGGTTGTCAGTAATTGGAGCCGGAAAAAAGAACTCTCTGAAATGCAGGGGCCGTTGCCTATTCCGGCAAAAATAAAAGAGTATCTTGATCAATACATTATTGGTCAGGATTTGGCGAAAGAAATCCTGGCTGTTGCTGTTTATAATCATTACAAACGACTCAAACATGAAAGCGGTGATGCCGGACTGGGCGTGTTTGATAAAGATGTGGAAATCGGTAAATCCAACATTCTGTTGATTGGCCCGTCAGGTACCGGCAAGACCTTATTAGCCAGTACCTTGGCCAAAATCGTTGGCGTTCCTTTTGTCATTGCTGATGCAACGACCCTGACTCAGGCGGGTTATGTGGGTGATGATGTAGAAAATATTCTGGTCAGATTACTGGATGTTGCCGAAGGCAATTTAGCCAATGCCGAATGGGGTATTGTGTATTTGGATGAAGTGGACAAAATTGCCCGCAGTCCGGAACAACAAACCGGCACGCGTGATGTGTCCGGCGAAGGCGTCCAACAAGCATTATTGCGATTAGTCGAAGGTTCCCACGTTAAAGTGTCCGGAAAAGGTCAACGCAACAAGGAGGGCGAAACGACTATCGACACCCGCAATATTCTGTTTATTGCCGGTGGTTCATTTCCAGGGCTGGAAAAATACGTTGAAAAACGCTTGGTGCCGACCAATTCTGCTATCGGTTTCCATGCCGAAGTCAATGATCCGGCTGATAAACCCGCACTGGAAGCCTTGCTTAACGCCACACAACCCAGCGACTTACGTAAATTTGGCTTGATTCCCGAGTTTATTGGCCGCTTTCCGGTGTTGGCTCCGCTGGAACCTCTGGATATAGAATCGTTGATTAAAGTGTTAACCGAACCCAAAAATGCCTTGGTTCGCCAATACCAACAATTGTTTGCCTACGAAGGTGTAGAGCTAACATTTGAACCCGATGCCCTGGTTGAAATCGCCAAAAAAGCCATCGAACGTGAAACCGGAGCACGCGGATTGCGGAGCATTATGGAACAAATACTCAGAAGAACCATGTTTGATATTCCTTCCTGTAATGATATTGAGCAATGCATTGTCGATGCGGCGGTTATCACCGGAGAAGGTGACGTCAGACTGATTAAAAAAGACGCCATAAAACTCAGGCAACAGGCAGGGTAGAGCTGAAACGAACCTCATAGTGACGACTCGATTTACTATAGGGAACACGGATGACACTGATAAGACGGATTGACGCAGATTTTAAAAGAGTAAACCGGATTTAAAGAACCCGATTTTGATGTGCAATCATTAGTAGGTTAAAAATTTTTACGGGTGATTTCTTCATAAAAGAAGCTTTCTTTTATCGGTGATTATCAGTTAAATCCGTGTCATCCGTGTTCTATTTTTCCAATGTGATTATTTAACTTCTTACATTTTTAGATTAACAAAAAACGGAAACCTTATGAAAACCGAAGATAAAATTCATCATCAACTGGCAACCAACCCCATCATACTTTATATGAAAGGCATACCGACTAATCCGCAATGTGGATTTTCAGCCAAAACGGTAGGCATTCTAAACGCGACCAACATTCCTTATGCTTATATCAATGTGCTGGAAGCGCCCTTTATTCGGGAAAAGTTGCCGAGCATTTCACACTGGCCGACTTATCCACAACTGTTTGTTAACGGTGAACTGGTCGGTGGTTGTGACATCATCGAAGAACTGTCAAACAACGGCAGTTTGCTGTCCCTGTTAACAACGGCTGTACCCAAAAAAGAAGAAGCCGGAAAAGAGACCTTATCCATCCGGGAGATTGAACAACTGGTGCAACAAGGTATGCCTGATTCAATAGTGCTGGTCGACGGTGAAGGCTGTGATTTATTGATTAGTGTTGTCAGCAAACAATTTATTGATTTGGCTTTGGTTAAAAAACAGCAATTGGTTATGGCAACGTTAAAAGAGCCGCTGGCATCAGGAAAACTCCATGCCGTCAGCGTAAAAGCTTATACGCCGAACGAATGGCAGGCGTTACAGACCAACAAAGAAACCGGACTACTGCAAATAAAACTTTAACAACGACTATTACGCAAAACTTAAAAGCAATCACCACGAAGAACACAAAGATTTAAAAAATAAAACGCTGTCGATGATGCACGCTTGCAGTTAGCTGCTTTTGTGCTTACCGTTAAACGAAAACAGGAATGCTTGGAAATATAGAGTCCTGAATTAATTAAATATGTAGGGCGTGCCGTGCGCGCCTTAATTTTCAAGGCGTGCACGGCACGCCCTACATACAATAATGTCGCTTAATCAAAAGAATGTCTCTATAAGAGCCAGCTATCAGGAACAGATCAATGTCTTCGTGCCTTCGTGGTGATGATGTGCTTGAAAGGCTAACAACCAATTAACCTGCCCTGAAATTAAAACGTCAGGCATTTATCTTATTATGCGAGGAAGTCATGGCCAAAGTAGGTGTTTTTTTTGGGACTGATACCGGTAATACCCGACGTATTGCCAAAGATATTACCACGATATTGGGTTCGGAGATTGCCGCTAAACCGGTGAATATACGCAATGCCAGCGTGACCGATTTACTGGCGTATGACACCCTGATTTTAGGCACGCCCACTTATGGCGAAGGTTTGTTACCGGGTTTATCAACCGGCAACGCCACAGAAAGTTGGGAGGAATTTTTACCTACGCTGGCAGGACAGAATTTTAACGGCAAAAAAGTCGCTATTTATGGGCTGGGCAATCAAAAAAGCTATCCTGCCGAATTCGTTGATGCGGTCTTTTATTTATACGAACAATTTAAACAATGTGGTGCCACCATCATTGGTGAATGGGCTACAGAGGGTTATAAATTCCAGTCCTCCAAGGCGGTCATTGATGGTCACTTTATCGGCTTGGCCTTGGATCAGGAAAATCAAAAAGACCTGACACCGGATCGATTGGATACCTGGTTAAAAATGCTGGTAAAGGCTTGGGATTAGATTTCGTAGGTTGGGTTAGGCGGTAGCCGTAACCCAACAGATCGAAACTGCTAATGATTAAATCAGGATAAATATGGCAATCGACAACAAAAAACCAGCCTGCACGCGTCATGAATTACAACAAGCACGTTTTTTAATTCGTCATGTTGATTATAAAAAACAGCCTGTTTCAGTCATTATTTTCGCTTTTGAAGAGTCGGTTTATGCCTACATCAATTAAATCAAGCACCAATACACGCGAAATGATATTATAGGCTTTATTCATAATTTTCATAGAGTTATCTGATGACTATTTTTTACAGCTACCTGCGTTGGAGTTCAAACCCTCAGCAATTCGGGGACAGTGAAGACAAACTTCACTTGCTGAGAGTTTTGCAAAACAGCACAATTACATATTAGATACATCATACGAAGAAACACAAGCTTATTCTGCATTCAGTGGAAAAAACATCACACATGGTAATTTAGGCAAATTCATTGCTGATTGTCAAGCTGGGATAATTCCAGAGGGTAGCATTATCGGTGCTGAATTTCTGGATAGATTTTCAAGAAAGACTCCATTAGATTCTATCAATCAACTAAATACCATCCTACAATCAGGTGTAAATGTTGCAATTTTATCAACAGGGCAAATCTATTCAAAAGATAGCTTATCAAATATCAGTGAGTTGCTGGGTGGTATCATTGCAGCAGCCACAGCCTTTGATGAATCAAATAAGAAAAAAATAAGGAATCTATCAAACTGGGAGGCAATGCGAATTAAAGCAGCCGAAGGGGAGAAATTTACAGCCAATTGCCGCGAATGGTTAAAGCTGGATAAACAAAATAATGTTTTTATAGTTAATGAATCTATTGCCGAAACAATCAAGGCTATTTTTCAAATGTCAATTGACGGGATGGGCGTAAAGCGAATTGCCGATTATTTAAACATCAATATTAGCAGTTATCCACCTTTAAGGAAAAATAAAGGCTGGGTTCATTCTTATGTACAGAAAATATTGAAGTCCAGAAGTGTTTGTGGTGAATTACAACTTCACAAGTATGTTGATGGTAAAAGGGTTGCGGTTGGAGAACCTATTTTAAATTATTAACCTTTGGTGCTAGTTTTAAATCATAAATTGAATTCAGCTATAGATATTGGCACAAAGCCATTTTCTTCAGGAAGAAGACCGAACCATTCAATCAAGGTATTAAATGCAGCCACCATAAAACCAAGATGCGCTTGAAAATAGTCGGCGGCTTGGTGTCGCATTTTTTTGGTGTGACAAACCACGGTCAACATCGAATTGACAGTTTCTATCAACATTCTACAATTCCATGTACCGCGTCGACATACCTTCATGTTTTCAGGATCACCTTCTTTGGCATGAAATCCGGTATCCGCCAATATAACGGAAGTATCTTTAAAGGCTTCAATAATGGGATGAAACCAAGAATCATGGGCATTTGCAGGCGCCCATGCCCAGCCAATAATCTGCCCCAGATGATTGATGGTTAAACAGAGCTTGCAACCCACAATCCAGCGATGATTGGAAATGCCTGATGCAATCCATGTCTTAGGTGTTCGTCCCTTACGTATTGGGTGAATCAGCTCAATACCATACGTGTCAATAATGCCTAGCAAACTCGGTTTGGCAAGGAAAGTTTGTGCCCATTTCCAATGCGTTTTCAAGCGACGAAATAAACGAGTGCGTTCTGGCAAATCCGGAAACCAATCGGCATAATCACGCTTTATCCAACGGTAAAAAGCGCGTTGTCCTACGCCTTTAATGGAAAAAAGCATGCCCATCGTAACTAATTCACTCGGCAAAAAAGCGGATTGGCTATGATTAGGCATATTTTTCATTTTGTCGTCTATTCGGCAAAACAAATCAATGATAAAGTCATCTGTGGTCATGAGCTGAGTCTCCGTAATAAAAGCATTTTAGTCAAATACTTATTACTATAGCTTTTGCTCATGACCTCCGCAAATCAACTAGCACCAATGGTTATTACCCACAGATAATAGATACTGATGTATTTAATCTTGCCAGAATTAGAGCAGCCACTAGAAAGAAGTCTGGAGGTAGAAAAGGAAAGGATGGTTCAATTTCAAATATATTTTCAAGGGTAATTAGATGTAAACATTGCAACGGGACAGTTATTTTAAGGAGGTCTGGAGCAACCAAAGCCAATATAAACGGGGGTAAATACTTAATTTGTGAAACAACATACTCAAAAAAGGGTTGCAATACTGGTAAATATTGGCGTTATGATGATTTTACAAACAGCTTCATTAATTTCATAACTGAATTAGATTTTTCAGAGGTGTTAGAAAATTCAGAAAGTAAAGCAACAAGGAATAATCTAATAGACCAAATAACCTTAAAAGAAGAACATTCAAAGCAACTAGAGCAAGAATATAAACAATTCAGAAAGGGAATTATTCAACTAAAAGAAGAAGATAGAGCAGATTTTCAAGCTGATTTAGATGAAATAAAGGAACAAATTGCAGCTAATAAAGAAATATTAAAAGATTTAAATATTAGATTGTTAAATTATCAGGTGGATGATGGAGGGTTGAAGCAATCCATTTTAGATTACAACGCATTAGATATGATTCAATTGAGCAGAATAGCCCAGCTAATAAAGAGCCAAATTGATGTAATCTATTTCAATGATGTTACTGATTGGGTTGCTGGTGATTCGGTTGAAGAAATCTTGGATATTGACCTTAAACTTTTACATGATATGGGCTATGAAACTATAGTAGCCATTGAAGAATTCCTATGCAGCAAAAAGGGTGGCATTGCATGGCAGAATATCGGTAAATCTTACACAGTTAAATTCAAAAATGGAGTGTTAAAAACGGTTTTTCCGTCGAGACAAATAAGCTTTAAATCAGTGGCAAATATGAAGCTGGGTAAATAATTTTTGGCTGGAAATTTTTTGCTGGAAAAAAATGGGGATGACTTTTAAATAAAAGGTTTTTGCTGGGTAATTATTTTTTAGAAAAAAAATTGAAGTTGGGATGATAAGAAGAGGCAAAAGGTGTGCTAATAAAATCCAGCTAACCCCTTTTAAAACAGCCCTGATACTGTTATTTTGGCTTATTTACTGCTTGTCAAGACTTTTAATATTCATTTGAAATATTTATTTCTTGACTTGTTTAGTTTTATATGATTTTTTAAATTATCATTAAAATATGCTTGCAATAGTGCTTAAATTATGCCTATCATTGAAAGTCAAACAGCCCAGCCAAGGGAAGCATCAAAAAACCTTGTACCATCAACAGCCTAGTTTTATCCAGCCGCAAGTATTTTGTAAATTAATGGAACACTAATTCCAAATTGAATTGCAATGGCTTTTTTATCATGCTTCTTTACTTTGCATAATTCTATAATTTTTTCTCTTTGTTCTTCATTTACCTTTATTGGAGCACCTAATTTAACACCCCTTGCTTTAGCATTGGCTATACCTTCAGCTTGCAATATATACATTCTTTTTTTGTTTACAAGTGAATAAAAATTAATATCTAACCCATGAATGATAGCATGGCAACAGCCACACAATGTAATAAGGTTTGTTTCATCGTAACTACTCAGCCCAGCAGTAAACCCAAAAAAGTGTTTTTTAAAATTGAAGGGACGGAATGAAGGGGTCACCAGCAAAAGCATTATTGATGGCTGTGAAAATACTCACTGAATTTTTACGCGCAGTGGAGATATAGCCGCGAATGGAAGCAAACTGTTGCGCACCAGAAAAAGTCCGAAATCCCCCGGAAACTTTCTGTTTCACTTTCACCATGCGGATATCACGCTCGGCAAGATTATTGTCAAACGGCACAGAAAAATCATACATGAAGGCCAAGACCCCGCCTTTATAGTCCCTTAAACGAGCCAGAAGATTATAGGCGGTGGTCTGCTTGGGTTTGCCACGTTTTTTCGTCCCACCCTCTGGCGTTTTTGCTTCTGTGTAAGGATTTTCTGCCAAGCCCTTTTTTATCAGTCCATCATATTGCTGTTCAAATAAAATGAGTTGTCCAGGGCTTAAAGAGTCTTGTTCCGACGGCAAGCCGGCCAGGGTGTTTTTGATGTTGACCAATAAAGTCGCCATCTCGCCCGCCCAGGTTTGTTGGAATTGCTTTTCCAGATAATCCAGTTCCCTTAGGTGATGGGCATTGCAGGCAACGTGTTCGCAACCGTCGTAGCTGAAATAAACTTTCCAATGGTCATGCACCAACTTGCCATGAAAGTTTTCCAGAATCCCGGCGGCATCCATGGCTTCTCTACCCCGTTTGGCGTGGACTTCATAATCGGTGAGTTTGTCGGTTGAGGCTGAGTGCAACCAATGCAGCTTGCCCACGACTCGCAAACCTGTTTCATCAACATGCAAGATTTCCGCTTGTTGCAGTTGCTCTTTGATTGCGGCTCTGGCAGGTTCAATTTTTTGCTCCAATTGTTTGCCCGCATTCAGGATGAAGGCTTCGGAAGGGGATTGCCCAAACAAATCCTTAAAAATTTGCGCAGTGCGTTCAACCGGAATGAAATGCCCGGTAGTGAAATAAGTGGCGACCGTTTTAACCCCATCGCCATATTGCACGGGCTGGCTGACATTTTCCGGAAAATCGCCTTTATTTTCGGTTTGGCATTCAGGGCAGACTTTAAGGGTGGCCTGATGTGCAGTGACGGTGATTTTCATTGCAGGGATATCAAAAACCTGCCGCTCCTCGACCTTGGACACCGGAACATCTGCCAAAGAAACGGCGCAGTTTCCGCAACAGTCTTTGTCATGGACTTCGACTTCATCCGGGATTTCAACTTGGTTCAAAGTCGCGCCCTTATGTCCGGGTTGTCCACCGTTCGGTTTCTGGCCCTTTTCGCGCTGGCTGGCGGTACGCTTTTTTTTGCCGTAACCATCGCTTGACGGTGGTTTTGAGCTGTTGCTGCTATTTTTAGCCGCCTTTGCTTGAAGTTCTTTTATTGCAGCAGCCTGTATTTCTAACTGTTCGGCCAGTACCTTGACTTGTGCTTCGAATTTGTCAAATAACGCCAAAATAGCCTCTTCGCCTTCGGCGAATGCTTTTTGTATTTCTTCATGGCTAGATATTTGAATATTCATGGGAATGTATTAGACTCGGGAACCGATTTTTTGGCAAGTTTGAATTAGGCTGAGTAGTTACCATTTCAATTTATAAAAAAGTAACACGAACTTCTCCATTTTTAAAGTCACAAAGAACTATGTTTCTCTTGTCGTTAGGATAATTTTTTAATTTATAGAGCATTAATATTTTAGTCATTTCTGCTGCGTTCTCTGAAATAAGTTCATTATTTGCTGAACCCATTCGTTCCTGAACTTCTTTAACGCTAACCATATATCCAGGCTCATCTTTATATTTCTCATGCGCAAAATTCCAGGCAATATGTACCATATTAACGGCAACATCAATAGCTGCTGGAGAAGGATTATTTTTACCAAGTATTTGTTTCGCCATTTCGATGACTATATTGCTCAAGTTTTTTTCTTTCATATCGGTATGGATTAATAAAGTAACATTTAGCTGACTATATTAACAGGTAATCAAATAACGCACTCAACTCGTGGCTTTGCTACTGTTTAGCTCAGTAGGGTGCGCATCGCGCACCACAACCATGCCAGAGAAAGAAACCCAATAAGCTACCGATAGAAAACAATAATAGATTTTGGTGCAAATAAAACCGTTTAGTGGATGCCATTTTAGGTGCGCGATGCGCACCACTTTTACGGTTTTTTGTGGAATCACTTTTTAATTAATAACAAGTTACGGCTCATATCCGGTTAGAATAGGGAACCTTTTAGTAAAAAGATGGTTTATGAGATTACGTAAGCAGTCGGGAGTCGTTTTAAGCGGACTTTTCGATAAGCGGGATAAAATATTTCAGGTGTAACGCTTTAGGTGATACCCAAGAATAAATATACCCAAATGACGCAGGATTTTTGTTTATTTACAACGACTGCAAGGATGCAGGAGGTAGGGCAACGCAGGAGCAGTTGCCGAGGCGGAAAAATAGGCGCGTAGCTGGCTACGTAACTATTTTGACAACGAAGGAAATAAATAAAAAGACCAGCAAGTGGGGTGTATTTTTCGTAGGGAATCGCCTTGGTACTATGGATTAACAAATAACTATTATCATGTCAGAACTTAACAGCAAAACAAAAATGACTAAAGACACTACTCAAGCCCTGTTAATCAAGTTAAAAAATTATATTAATCAGGAAATTATTGGCCAGGATGTCCTTGTTGAAAGGATGCTTATCGGCTTGTTGGCCGATGGTCATATTCTGGTTGAAGGCGCACCTGGACTGGCCAAAACCAGAGCCATCAACGTCTTAAGCAAAGGTATCCACTGCGATTTTCATCGCGTGCAGTTTACCCCCGATTTATTACCCGCAGATTTAACAGGCACCGAAATTTATCGTCCCCAGCAAGGCACATTTGAATTTCAAAAAGGCCCGCTGTTTCATAATCTGATATTGGCTGACGAGATTAACCGTTCGCCCGCAAAAGTGCAGGCGGCGTTACTGGAAGCCATGGGGGAGCGCCAAATAAC
>Ga0007794_10000226_pt1 | contig 17952 bp, 13 predicted proteins | sample CryBogmetaGMA5M_FD_60365 | JGI IMG/M metagenome (GOLD analysis project Ga0007794, IMG submission 60365) | Freshwater microbial communities from Crystal Bog, Wisconsin, USA - MA5M | ecosystem: Environmental > Aquatic > Freshwater > Lake | place: Crystal Bog, Wisconsin, USA | collected 2009-07-06
CGAGCTGCTTTATTTTATCCTGTTTTCTGTCCAGCGAATACGCCATGTACATGATCAGGGCGATCTTGGCGATTTCCGACGGCTGGAGATTGAAGCCGGGGAGGCGTATCCAGCGGGATGCACCGCCGGCACTGCCGCCTATGCCTGGAATCAGCACCAGCACCAGCAGTGCGATGCACGCTAGCAGGATCGGAGCGGCCAGCTTGCGCCAGAACTGATAATTTATCCGCATGGTGATCAGCATCAGCCCAAAGCCGAGCAGGGCAAACAACCCCTGGCGTTTGAGAAAGAAAAAACCGTCGTGAAAACGTTTGGCAGCCATAACGGAAGACGCCGAATAGACCATGACAACCCCGAAACAGGTCAGGGCGATGGCCATCAGCATGATCACCAGATCATATTCTTCCAGTTTTTTGAACATTTATAGCGCCTTTACCGCTGCAATAAACCGCTGCGCCCGCTCTTCGTAATCTCGAAACATATCAAAACTTGAACAGGCGGGTGACATGAGCACCGTTCCGCCCGGATCAGTAATCTGTGACGCCAGCAGAACCGCTTCCTCCAGCGATGCCGCCCGGCGGGTGTCGGTGAGCTGCCCCAATTCCTGTGCCATCCGCTCCGCAGCTTCACCGATCAGGATCAGATGCCTGACCCGCTCCTGTACCAGCGGCACCAGCGGGGCGTACGCCCCCCCCTTGTCCTTGCCGCCGGCGATGAGGGTAATGTCGGTAAAGCTTTCCAGCGCCTTCTCCACGCTTCCCACGTTAGTCGCTTTGCTGTCTTCGTACCAGCTGACGCCGTTCACCGTACGCACAAACTCCATGCGGTGGTGCAGCGACTCGAAGCAGAGAATCGTTTCAAAGGTTTCGTCCGGCCTGCAGCCGAGCAGCAGGGCACACGCCGTTGCCGCCATGATGTTTTCCAGGTTGTGTACCCCCTGCAACCGGATGGCGGCGGTGGGGAAACACTCCTCATGGCCGTTATGGCGGTAGGTGATAACCCCGTCCCGGTAAAAAATCCCTTCATCCAGTTCCTGCTTCCGGCTGAAGGGGAACAGAGCGGCTGTGAGCCCCTGTGCATAGTGCCAGACCAGGGCATCATCCCGGTTGACCACGGCGAAATCATCGCAGGTCTGGTTTTCAAAAATACGGAGCTTGGCATTAATATACGCCTGATAATCGGGGTAGCGGTCGAGATGGTCCTCGCTCAGATTCAGCAACGCAGCCACGGTCGGCCGGAAGGAGCTGATCCATTCCAGCTGGAACGAGCTGATCTCCGCCACCGCCTGATCCCATATCTGGTGTGACTCCGCCATTTCGATCAGCGGGGTGCCGATATTGCCGCCGACAAAGGTGTGGTAGCCGTTATGTTTGAAAATATCGCCCAGAATTGTGGTGGTCGTGGTCTTGCCGTTGGTGCCGGTAATCGCCGCCAGCGGTGCGTCGATACAGCGTGATGCCAGTTCGATTTCGCTGACGATTTCGCGTCCCGCCCGCTGTGCGGCAACCAGCGGCGGCAGGTCCATGGGTACGCCGGGGGAAACCACGATCAGATCACTGGCCAGGAACGTCGCTTCATCATGCCGCTCCAGTTCCCGCACTATATCAAAACCTGCCAGTTCGGCCAGTTGCCCCTGAAGAGCCGCTTCGCTCCGCATATCCGTGACGGTCACCCGCGCCCCCCTGGAGGCGAGGAAGCGGGCGCAAGACACGCCGGTTTTTGCCAGACCGACAACGAGGACCTGTAGATCTTTTATCTGCATATTACCTCATCTTCAGCGTCGAAATGGCCACCAGCGCCAGGATGATGCTGATGATCCAGAAGCGGACGATGATTTTCGGCTCCGCCACTCCCTTTAGCTCAAAATGGTGGTGAATCGGCGCCATGCGGAAGATCCGCTTGCCCCGGTATTTGTAGGAACCGACCTGGAAGATGACCGACAGCGCCTCGACGACAAAAATGCCCCCGACGATCACCAGCAGAATTTCCTGCTTGGTCAGCACGGCGATGACCCCCAGGGTACCGCCCAGCGAAAGCGATCCCACATCCCCCATAAATACTTCGGCAGGATAGGAGTTGAACCAGAGAAAGCCGAGTCCCGCTCCGACCATGGCACCGCACAGCACCGCCAGTTCACCGGCACCCACTACGCGGGGAATCTGGAGATAGGCGGCCAGGGTGGCGTGGCCGGCGATGTAGGAAAAGAGCATATACGTTGCCGCATTGATCGCCACCGGTCCGATGGCGAGGCCGTCAAGTCCGTCGGTCAGGTTGACGGCGTTGCTTGCTCCCACAATGACCAGCGTGGCAAACGGGATGAACCAGATCCAGAGGTCGGGGTGAAAATTTTTGAACAGCGGGAAGAAGAGCTCTTCGCTGAAGCCCGGTTTGAGGAACAGATACACACCCACTGCGCTTGCCAGCAGGATCTGCCAGAACATCTTCTGGCGGGCGGAAAGACCCTTGGTGTCCTTTTTGACCACCTTCTTGTAGTCATCGACAAAGCCGATTACGCCATAGCCGATGGTAATGAACAGGGTGATCCAGATGTACTGGTTGGTAAGATCGGCCCAGAGCAGGGTCGGCAGTACAATGGCCGCCAGGATTATCACTCCCCCCATGGTGGGGGTACCCTGTTTCTGCAGGTGCGATTCCGGGCCGTCGGTACGGATGACCTGGCGGGCCTGGAGGGATTCCAGTTTGCGGATGATCCAGGGGCCGAGTACGAAGCAGACCACCAGTGCGGTGATCATGGCGTAAATGGTGCGGAAGGTCAGGTATTTGAATATGTTGAACAGCTTGATGTTGTACGCAAGCGGATAAAAGATGTGGTAGAGCATGGGTTTATTCCCCTTTTGCGTGCTGTATCATGCTTCTCAGTTCGGCGGCTACTTTTTCCATGGTCATGCCGCGTGACCCCTTGATCAGAATCACATCTCCATCAGCCAGAGCCTGGTGCAGGTGGCCGGCAATTTCGCCATGGCTTGCACAGCAGATTACGGCATCGGCCGGCATTTCGGCAAGCACTGCACCTTCGGCGGTGTGTTGTGTCATCAGCTCGCCCAGCAGGTACAGGCGGTCCACATTCCGGCCGGCCACGGCACCGACGCAGCGATGCGCCTCACTTTCCCGCTCTCCCAGTTCCAGCATATCGCCAAGCACGGCGATACGGTGCCCTTCGGCCGCTATCTGATGCAGGGTTTCCAGTGCGGCCTTTGTGGATGCGGGGTTGGCGTTGTAACTGTCGTCAATGAGTGTGATGCCGCCCAAGCGCTCGATGCGGAAGCGCCCCTGATACGGGGTGAACGCTTCCAGGCCGTCAACGATGGTCGGCAGGGGGACTTTTTCCAGAAGCGCAGAGGCGGCGGCCAGGGCATTATACACGTTGTGGCGGCCGCAGGCCTGCAGGTGAACGGTTGCTTCGCCGTGCGGGGTAACAAGGCGGAAACGCTGACCATCCAGCCCGAGCGGCTCGATGTCCCGGGCGCGTACTTCTCCCCGGTCGATACCGAAACTGATACGGCGGGCGGACGGGTTTTGGGAAAGCGAGGCGACACGAGAATCGTCGGCGTTGACAACCGCCAGACCGCCGTCGCTGATGCGATGCAGCAGTTCCCCTTTGGCGGCGGCCACCGCCTCCACCGTCCCCATGCTTTGCAGATGGGCCGGCAGTGCGTTCAGCACGATCCCCACGGAGGGTTTGGCGATTGCTGCAAGGCGGTCGATCTCGCCCGGTTCGCTCATGCCCATTTCCAGTACCGCCCAGCGGTGCTCCTGGCGGAGTTGGAACAGCATCTGGGGCAGACCGATAAGATTGTTGAGGTTGCCTGACGTTTTAAGCCCGGGGCCGGTCAGGTCAAGAATCGTCCCGAGCATTTCCTTGACGGTCGTTTTGCCGTTACTGCCGGTCACGCCGATCATCGGGAGCTCAAAGCGTTGCCGCCAGACGGCGGCCAGATCCCCCAGCGCATGCAGCGTGTTTTTGACCGCGATGCAGGTGGTGGACTGGTGGATGGGATTCTGTTTGAGCCACCGCTCTTCAGCCAGGATGGTGGTTACGCCGCGTTCGGCAACATCCTGAATGAAGGAGTGGCCGTCGAACCGTTCACCGCGCAGCGGCACGAAAAGCTGTCCCGGAGCGGCGCTCCGCGAATCGGTGGAGATGCTGTCAATTTCGCCGTCGGCAAGGCCGATGATCCGCCCCCCGGTGGCGATGGCTATTTCGTTGACCGTGAACATCATAGTAAGCCCTCTGCAAGTGCTGCCGCCGCTTCTTCGCGGTCGTCAAAATGGTGCTTGGTGGTGCCGATGATCTGATAATCTTCATGCCCCTTACCGGCCAGCAGGAGGATGTCGCCGGGGCGGGCCAACCGGGCTGCCAACCGGATCGCTTCACGGCGGTTTTCCACAAGCGTAAAGCCTTTTTCCGTAAAACCTCCGGTTAGTTCGGCCGTCCCGTATTCACGAAGGCCCAGCGGAACAATACCACTTTTGATCTGCTCCAGAATGGGGAGCGGCTCTTCCGTGCGGGGGTTGTCGGAGGTGACGATTGCCAGATCGCTCATGCCGGCGGCGATTTTCCCCATGATCGGACGTTTGCCGTTGTCACGGTCGCCTCCGCAGCCGAACAGGGTAATAATTCTTCCGACGGAAATTTCCTTCAGTGTAGCAAGGACATTCTCCAGGGCGTCCCCCGTGTGGGCGTAATCCACGAGGCAGGTGACTCCCCGCCGGTTTTCCACCCGCTCCATGCGTCCCGGGACGGTGGTGTGGTTCTCAATGCCGTGTTTGATCGCCTCCAGCGGGAGATCAAGAGCTACACCGGCCGCAACTGCAGCCAAAATATTGGCCAGGTTGAAGCGTCCCAAAAGCCGCGAAGTAATGTCAATATTTCCTGCTGGTGTCACCAGAGTGGCGGAGATGCCGCTGACTGAAGAGACTACGCTGATCGGGCGGACAGCACACTCGCCACGGATTCCGAAGGTGACCACCGGACAGGCGCTGCGCCGGGCGATTTCAGCTCCGTACGGATCATCCATGTTTACCGCCGCCCGTCGTCGCGGTTTTTCGGGGGTAGGGCGGAGCAGTTCGGAGAAGAGCCGCGCCTTGGCATCCAGGTACTGTTCCATGGTGACGTGATAGTCCAGGTGGTCCCGGGTAAGATTGCTGAAAATTCCGACATCAAAGTGGCAGCCGTCGACCCGTTTCTGCTCCAGGGCGTGAGAGGATACCTCCATCACGAACGCCCGGGCCCCGGCATCCGCCAACTGCCGGAAGGCACTCTGCAGTTCGGTCGACTCCGGGGTGGTGTGGGATGCCCCGATGGTTGTTGTGCCGAAACGGTAACTGATGGTGCCGAGCACCGCCGCCTGACGGCCGGCTGCTGCCAGAATCGCTTCAATCAGGTAGGTGGTGGTAGTTTTACCGTTGGTGCCGGTAATGCCGACCAGCGGCAGCGTTGCGGTCGGGTCGCCGTTGAAGCGTGCCGCCATGTGCCCCATGGCGGTTCGTCCGTCCGGGACCTTCACCCAGGGGATTCCGGCCGGAGCGAACGCCGCATCCTCCAGGACTACCGCCGCTGCACCGGCCGCAACGGCCTGATCAACATACCGGTGCCCGTCGGTCTGCACGCCGCGCAGGGCAAAAAAGAGAACCCCCGGCCGGACCATGCGCGAATCACAGGTCAGGGCGCTGATGGAAACAGCCGTGCTGCCGTGAATCTCGGAATCGGTCAGCGTTATGAGCAGTTCGTCCAGCGTCATGGCTCTCCTCAAAAAACGGTAAAACCTGCCGGGTGCCCGGCAGGCGGTTTCAGCGTTACGCTGAGGGGGTAAACTTTATCCAGACTTCTCCGGTGCCCCGGATTCGCTGCCCCGGGCTGGGGCTTTGTTCCACGGCGCGCCCGCTGCCAATCAGTCTGATGTTGATGCCCCGCTTTTCCATCACCTGCAGGACCCGGCGAATGCTCATCCCCTTGAAATTCGGCATTGCCTCACCCAGGGCGGCACTTTCCTGGTCATCGTTATCCAGAGTGTCTTCATCCTCCAGTAACCTTGCCGGCGTCACGGCGGCAGCTTTAGCCGCAGCTGCTTTCGCCGATGCAACCGTCGGCTGGTTCGGCTGGATTTTCAAATATGCCAGCGAGTTCTGCGCAATGCCCCGGAATGCGGGAGCGGCGACAATGCCGCCGTATTTTATCCCTTGCGGCTCGTCGATAATAACGACGATGGTCAGTTTCGGCTTGTCGGAGGGGACAAAACCAACGAAAGAGCCGATACGTTTTGAGGGGGAGTAGGCGTGGGTGACCTGATCGACCTTCTGGGCTGTCCCTGTTTTTCCCGCCACCCGGTATCCTTCCAGTGCCGCTTTTGTACCGGTGCCGCCGTCCACGGTGACCGTTTCCATCATCCGTGTGACCTTCTGGGCCGTATCCGGGGAGATAACCCGTCGTACAAGTTGCGGCTCAAACCTCTGCACCAGCTTGCCGTTATCGTCGAGAATCTGCTCAACCAGATACGGCCTCATGAGATTGCCTCCGTTGGCGATGGACGAAAGTGCTGATGCCAACTGGATCGTGGAAAGTGACACACCCTGGCCGAAGGAAATCGTCGCAAGGTCGATCCCGTACAGATGCTTTTTTACGCTGCCGGACGATTCTCCCGGCAGATCAATGCCGGTGCGCGCGCCGAAACCGAAATTACGCAGATAGGAGGAAAGTGTTCCTTCTCCCATTTTGAAACCGATTTTTGCCGAAGCGATATTGCTGGAATATTTTATAACTTCCGAAACGGTCAGGCGCGAATGCGGATGATCGTCATGGATGGTCCGGCCGGCGACCCGGTACACGCCGTTTTCGCAGTTGTACACATCGGTGGGATTGATAACGCCCGCATCAATGGCGGCGGCGATGGTAAAAACCTTGAAGGTCGAACCGGGTTCGAAACTGTCTGTCACCACATGGTTGCGCAGCTGGTTCAGCGAGTAGCGCGAATAGGCATTGGGGTTGAACGTCGGGTAGTTGGCCATGGCCAGGATTTTGCCGGTATCCGATTCCATCACCAGCGCCATGCCCCCCTTGGCGTTACTGTCCGCCACGGCCTTGGCCAATTCTTTTTCCGTAATGAACTGGATGGTTTTGTCAAGGGTCAGAACGATGCTCTTGCCGGGTGAAGAATCCTTGATGACCGTATTCATGACCGAGATGTTTCTGCCGAGGGCGTCCCGCTCCGTTATCATGTAGCCGGTATTGCCCAGGATGGTACTGTCGTATTTGAGCTCGATCCCCTCAAGGCCGTTCGGGTCACGCCCCGTAAAGCCGACCACATGGGCGGCAATTTCCATGTTGGGGTAAAAGCGCTTGGATTCCGGGGCAAAGCCTATCCCGGGCAGCTCCATGTTTTTGACCCGCGTTGCCACTTCCGGCGCCAGCCAGCGCTCAAGCCAGGTGAATGATTTATTAACGGAAAGCTTGGCGACCAGTTCGGCTTTCGGCACGCCCAGAATCGGGGCCAGTACCGCAGCGGTGCCATCAACGTCCTTGATGCGGCGTGGTTCGGCATAACAGGAATCCATGTGGATGGATTCAGCCAGCGTGGTGCCGTTTCGGTCAAGGATACTGCCCCGGGCGGGGGTAAGGTCAACCTTGTGCTGATGCTGTTTGTCTGCTTTTTTTACGAGGGTTTCGTGCTGGAGGATTTGCAGATAAAATGAGCGTGCGACCACACCCAGAAACATCAGACCGAAAATAGAGCCGATCGTGATGATGCGGATCCGTGCCCATTTTTCGCGATCATCCCTCATTTTACGTGGATAATCTGCTGCTCGGTCGGCAGTGCCATCCCCAGTTCATTTTTGGCAATGGCCTCAACGCGGGCCGGCGCTCTCAGCGAGGCCGCTTCAAGCTTCAGCCGTTTCTGCTCCTGTCCCGCTTCGGTGACCTGTTTGCCTATTTCAGAAATCTGCAGGTTGAGGTCAACCAGCTTGAAGCGTGACCAGACATGAAAGACGGAAACAATCGTGAACACGACCATGCAGATCATAAGGTACTTGAAAATGTCGATCCGGTGCGTTGCCGCTTCGGATCCGCCAAACGCCCGTGGTGACGCAACTTTTGAATAATCGACTCGTGCCTGTGCCATAACGTGCTCCTGTTACAATTTTTCCACAGCCCGCAGTTTGGCACTGCGCGCCCGGGGGTTGTGCCCCGTTTCCTCTTCTGTTGCCGTTACCGGTCGCCCGGTCAGAACCTTCACCCGGGGTTGCCTGCCACACACACAAATCGGCAGTTGGCGCGGGCAGGTGCACCCTTCGGCGAATTCCCGGAAGACATGTTTGACGATCCGGTCTTCCAAAGAATGAAAAGAGATGATCACCCCTCGTCCCCCCGGCTTCAGCAGGTCAAGGGCTGCCCGCATCCCCCGTTCCAGGCTTTCCAGTTCGCTGTTCACCGCAATGCGGAGTGCCTGAAACGTGCGGGTGGCGGGATGAATCCGCTCGTCCCATTTGGCCTTGGGAACCGCCCCCTTGATGATATCCACCAGCCGGAAGGTGGTTGATATCGGGGCCTCTGCCCGTTCCCTGACGATGAAAGCCGCGATCCGTTTGGCCCAGCGCTCTTCGCCATACTCGGCAATAATCCGTTCCAGTTCCGGTTCCGGCAGGTCGTTGACCAGGTCAGCGGCGGTTTCGCCACCACTCGTGTCCATGCGCATATCCAGGGGAGCATCCTGCTGAAAGCTGAAGCCGCGCTCCCTCGTATCCAACTGGTGCGATGAAACGCCCAAGTCGAGTATGAAACCGTCCAGCGCCGTTACGCCGATGCTGTTCAGCAGTCCGGTGAGATCGGCGAAGTCGCCATGCAGCAGCCGTACCTGTTCACCGTATGTTGCCAACCGCTCTCCCGCCGCAGCCAGTGCGGAGCGGTCCCGGTCGATGCCGACCAGCAGCGCGCGCGGTGCTTTTTCAAGGATCAGGGCGGCATGGCCTCCCCCTCCCAGCGTACCATCCAGATAACTCTTGCCGTCCGCCGGTTGCAGAAAAGCGATAACCTCATCCGGCAGAACGGAAAGGTGCTGGAACGCGGTCATTAGAGGCCGAGCTCTGCAGCCGCTTCAGTGCCGCTCGGGAAGTTTTTCACATCCTGGGCGCGGACCTTGTCCCACTCGCTCATGCTCCAGATTTCTATCTTGTCCATGGTGCCGACGAACTGGATTTCCCGGTCGAGGGCGGCACTTTTGCGAAAGGTCGGCGGGATCAGAAACCGTCCCAGCTTGTCGGCGCAGCACTCCTGGGCCGGAGAAATAATCGTCCGGAGGATGCTTTTGCGCTGCTCGGAGGTAAATCCTTTGCTGACGCGGAAGTTTTCTTCAAAAACGAACCATTCGTTGTAGGGGAAGATCAGCAGGCCGGAGCTGTGCACGCCGCCGCCCAGATCAACCGGAACCGAATTGGTCAGGAAAAAGCGTTCGTCACCATGGGTGCCGGCGAGAATTTCCCGGAATCTGGCGGGCAGACTGGTGCGCCCCTTGGCATCTACGGTTGTCTCGAAAATTCCCCTGAACATGGTCGCCTTTTTGGTATTTTTTTCCACATTGTTCCACTTTTTTCCACGGTAATGGAACTTATACCGTCGGTCAAGGCTTGTGTCAATATAAAATATGAATTTTGTGGGGGAAAATTGTGCGTGCGGGGCGGTGTAATTCTGGTATATTTGCGGACGAAATCCATCTGTCTGCAGGAGAGCTGAAATGAGTATGTTGCTGTCGCCGCTTATTGCCAACGTCCACTTCCCCCCCATTTCCGAGGTAAAGCGCTGGTTGGCAGACCGTCCGGACGATGGTCGCGAGCTGATCGACCTGTGTCAGGCGGTGCCGGACTATCCCCCCGCCCCGGAAATGACGGCGTATCTGGCCACCCTGCCGGCCGATCCACTCATGTCAAAATATTCTCCGGACGAGGGGTTGCCGGAAGTGCGCACGGCCCTGTGCGGCTATTACGCCAGAAAATACGGCGCGGCGCTGTCGCCTGACAATGTCTGTCTCACCATTGGCGCCAGTCAGGCGTTCTGGCTGGCACTGGTCACCCTCTGCCGGGCCGGTGACGAAATTGTGGTGCAGACCCCCTATTATTTTGACCATGCCATGGCGCTGGATATCCTGGGCATTCAGGGGCGCTACGCGCCGTTTGTCGAATCCCGGGGCGGACTTCCCGACCCGGCCCAGATTGAACGTCTGATCACTGACAAAACCCGGGCGATCCTGGTGGTCACCCCCAGCAACCCGACCGGAGCCATCGTTCCGCCGGATACGGTGCGGGAGCTGTTTGATATCGCCCGGCGTCACGGCATCGCCCTCCTTCTCGATGAAACCTACAACGAATTCATTCCGGGGGGGCTCCGTCCCCACGGATTATTTACCGACCCGGCGTGGGGTGACCATTTTGTACAGCTCGCCTCGTTCGGCAAAACCTACGCGCTGACCGGTTACCGGGCCGGAATGCTTGTCGCTTCCGCTGATTTCATTCATCAGGCGCTCAAGGCGCAGGACAGCATGGCGGTCTGTCAGCCGCGCATCACCCAGCACGCCGTCAGATTCGGCGTGGAGCATCTCGACCGGTGGGTTGCGGACAACCGGGAGATGATGAGCCGTCGCCACGATCTGTTCCGGGCCGAGTTCACCCGGCCGGGCAACCGCTTTCACCTGGCGGCCAGCGGAGCCTTCTTCGCCTGGGTGCGTCATCCGTTCACCGGCTGCAGCGGGCGGCAGGCGGCAAAGCGGCTGGTGGATGAAGCCGCCATCCTTTCCCTGCCGGGGGAGGTATTCGGCCCCGGCCTTGAAGGATATCTGCGGCTGGCCTTCGGCAACATCCGGGAGGAAACCATTCCTGAAGCGGTACAACGCTTCCGGGAAATGAAGATCTGAGGACGGCCCCAGCAATCAAATTTGCCTTCTGGGGCAAAACCGTGTAGCCTGTCCGCCACTGCGTCATCAATACTCTACTCATCCGCACCGCTGCGGGTGCTGCAAGAAAGGGAACACCCATGCTCCAAAAGAAAAAACGCTCCATTTACTCCCCCGGCTTAACCGAGATCCCGCCGCTGTCCCTTGATGCCCCGGCGCTGATTGAGGATTACCGCCGCTATTTCACCTATACCCTCGGCCAGAACAAATACAGCCGCTCAATCAACTACTATTACAAAGCGCTGGCCCTGACCGTGCGCGACCGCCTTATGGAGCGATGGAAGAAGACCCGCTACACCTATGTTGAATCCCAGTGCAAACGGGGCTATTACCTGTCGCTGGAGTTTCTCATGGGACGTACCCTCGGCAATGCCATGCTCAACCTCGGCATCACCGACACGGCTGACCAGGCGATGCATGAACTGGGTATCAACCTGGAGGATTTGTCCGGCGCTGAAATTGATGCCGGACTCGGCAACGGCGGCCTTGGCCGACTGGCCGCCTGCTTTCTGGACAGCTGCGCCACCCTGCAGCTGCCGGTCATGGGGTATGGCATCCGCTATGAATACGGTATGTTCCGTCAGCGGATCGTGGCCGGTAACCAGATAGAGGAGCCGGATCACTGGCTGCGGGACGGCAACCCCTGGGAACAGGAGCGCCCGGAATTCACCCAGCGGGTCCGCTTCGGCGGACGGAGCGAACACTACCGCACCGACAACGGGGAGCCACGTGCCCGTTGGGTTGACAGCCGTGATGTCCTGGCGGTCCCCTATGACATTCCGATCCCCGGCTATCGCAACGGTACTGTCAACACCCTGCGGCTCTGGAAAGCGGCCGCCACCGACGCCTTTGACCTGGGCGAATTCAACGCCGGCGGCTATGCCGAATCGGTGGCTACAAAAAATGAAGCTGAAAACATCACCATGGTGCTCTACCCCAACGACGCCAGTGAAAACGGCAAGGTGCTCCGTCTGCGCCAGCAGTACTTCCTCGCTTCGGCCAGTCTTCAGGATGTGGTCGAGCGGTGGGTTATGGTCCACAAAGGGGACTTTACCCGCTTTGCCGCCGATAACTGCTTCCAGCTGAACGATACCCATCCGAGCTGCGCCGTACCTGAACTGATGCGGATTCTCATGGATGACCAGGGGATGGGATGGGAAGAGGCCTGGGGGGTCACCTGCCGCACTATGGCCTACACCAACCACACCCTGCTTCCGGAAGCGCTGGAAAAATGGCCGCTGCCGCTTTTCGGCCAGCTCCTCCCCCGGATTCTTGAAATAATTCTGGAAATCAATGCCCGCTTTATGGCGGAAGTGTCCCTCCGCTGGCCGGGCGACAACGAGCGGATGAGACGTATGTCCATCGTGGAGGAAGGGGCGGTGCCCCAGGTGCGCATGGCGTTCCTGGCGATTGTCGGGAGTTTCTCCGTCAACGGCGTTGCCGCACTGCATTCGCAGCTTCTTGCCCAGGGGCTGTTCCGCGACTTTTATGAACTCTGGCCGCACAAGTTCAACAACAAAACCAACGGGGTAACCCCGCGCCGCTGGATTGCCCATGCTAATCCGGGACTGAGCCGTCTGGTCAGCGACAAGATCGGCACCGACTGGGTGGCCGACCTGCAGCAGATCAACCAGATTACCCGGTGTGTGGAAGATGCTGAATTCCGGCGTGACTGGTATGACGTGAAACAGTCAAACAAGGCGCGTCTTGCGGCTCTCGTCCAGGCGAAGTGCGGCGTCACGTTTCCTGTCACTTCGATCTTCGACGTTCAGGTCAAGCGTATTCATGAATACAAACGCCAGCTCCTCAACATACTGCACGTTATCCATCTGTACGACCGGATCAAGCGGGGTGATACGGCGGGCTGGACCGGCCGCTGCGTCCTCATCGGCGGCAAGGCTGCGCCCGGTTATGCCATGGCAAAACTGATCATCAAGCTGGTCAATAACGTGGCTGATGTAGTCAATGCCGACCCGCACGTCGGCGACCGCCTCAAGGTGGCATTTCTTCCCAACTACAGCGTCACCGCCATGGAGATCATCTGCCCCGGCACCGACCTTTCGGAACAGCTGTCAACGGCCGGTAAAGAAGCTTCCGGAACCGGAAACATGAAATTCATGATGAACGGTGCGGTAACCATCGGCACGCTGGACGGGGCAAACATCGAAATTCGCGAAGAGGTAGGTGAAGACAACTTCTTTATGTTCGGTCTGACCAGTGAAGAGGTTGATGATCTGCGCTGGAACTACGATCCGCACGCGATCATCAGTCACGATGACGACCTGCAGCGGGTCATGACCCTGCTCCGTTCCGGCCACTTCAACCTGTTCGAATCCGGACTCTTTGACCCGATAATCAACGCGATCTGCTCGCCCCATGACCCCTGGATGGTGGCCGCCGATTTCCGTAGTTTCGTTGACGCCCAGCAGCGTGTGGCGGCGGCGTACCAGGATCGCGAACGCTGGACCCGCATGAGCATCATGAACAGTGCCTGCAGCGGCAAGTTTTCCACCGACCGGACCATCAGCAACTACAACGAGGAAATCTGGCGCTTGCCGGCGATGCCGATCGGTGACGTGAAATAATCGGGAGCACCCGCTAACCGTGGACGTCATCACCACCCACACAAATGCTGACTTCGACTGCCTGGGCGCCATGACGGCGGCGCTCAGGCTTTACCCCGGTGCGCTGCCGGCCTTTTCCGGATCACAGGAAAAGGGGGTGCGCGATTTCGTCGAACGGCACCCGGAATATCTGCCGAACTTCATCCGCGCCAAAGATATCGACCTCCTGTCAATCACCCGCCTGATCATTGTCGATTGCCAACAGGCCGCCCGTATCGGGCGGTTCGCTGAAATTCTCGGAAATCCCTCCCTTGAAATCCACATCTATGACCATCATCCGGTGACGGAGGAGAGCATCGTCCCGACCGGCGGCCTTCTCGGCGTCTGCGGCTCCGCCTCGACACTGCTGGTATCCCGGTTGATGGCGGAGGGGGTCTCCCTCGCTCCCGAAGAGGCGACCCTGATCCTGCTCGGCATCCATGAAGACACCGGCCGCCTGCTGTTCAACTCCACAACGCCGGATGATTACCGGGCGGCGGCGTGGCTGCTGGAGCAGGGGGCACGGCTTGCGGTGGTCAATGAAGCCCTGACGCCGGAGTTGACCAGAGCGCAGATGGGGCTGCTGAAACAGCTGCTGACAACCCTCAAGACCAGCAGGGTCAACGGCGTGCTGGTCTCCATAGCGCACGCCTCCAGCGACCAGTACATCGGGGATATCGCCTCTCTGGCGCACATGATGCGGGACATGGAAAATATGGATGCCCTGTTTGTGGCGGTGGCCATGGAGGACCATGTGTATCTGGTGGCCCGCAGTCATACCCCCGGGGTTGACGCCGGTGAAATCATGAAGGAGTTTCAGGGGGGAGGCCATGCCACTGCGGCATCGGCGGTTGTGCACAGCCAGACGCTGAAGCAGGTTCTGGGGCGGCTTGACACAGTGCTGCGGCAATCGCTCCGGGGAGGGGCGACCGCCGGAAGCATCATGTCGTCCCCGGTCAAGACCATGCCGGATTCACTCAGCATTGCCGGGGCCCGTGAACAGTTGACCCGCTACAACTGCAACGCCATGCCGGTCATGTCCGGTGCACAAATGGTCGGCGTCATCTCGCGCAGGACCGTGGAAAAAGCGCTGCATCACGGACTCGCCTCATCGCCGGTGACAGACTTCATGCATACCGAATACCTCATGGCGACGCCTGATACCCCCCTTACGGAAATCCAGACTTACATGGTAACCGGCAACCGGCGTTTTGTGCCGGTGTTCAGCGGCACGCAGCTGACCGGGGCGGTCACGCGCACAGACCTGATGCGGCACAGCCATGGTGGTCGGCGCGGCGAGACCGGCGCCCTGTATGACCTTGATGCCCTCAATCTGCCAACCCGGATCCGTTCGGTTGCCGGACTGCTCGGCAAACGGCTCGCTGCCGGGACGCGCGACATTCTACAGCAGCTCGGTACGGCCGGCGATGCTCTGGGGCTGTCGGTATATGCGGTCGGCGGCTTCGTGCGGGATCTGCTGCTCGGCATCGACAACCTGGATATTGATGTCACCGTGGAGGGGGATGGGGTGTTCTTCGCCGAATGGTTTGCCGGACGGTACGGCGGCCGGGTGCGAAGCCACCGGAAATTCGGCACGGCGGTGCTGGTTCTGGCGAATGGAAGTAAAGTGGATGTGGCCAGCACCCGTCTGGAATATTACGAATCACCCGGTGCCCTGCCGACGGTGGAGCGGGCCTCGCTCCGTCAGGATCTGTACCGGCGTGACTTCACGGTCAACACCCTGGCACTCTGCATCAACAGCGACCGGTTCGGCCAGTTGACCGATCATTTCGCCGGGCAGCAGGACATCCAGGAGCGGGTGGTCAGGGTGCTGCACAACCTGTCGTTCGTCGAAGACCCGACGCGGCTGTTCCGGGCGGTACGTTTCGAACAGCGCCTCGGCTTTCACATCGCTCCCCATACGGAAAACCTGATCCGCAGCGCAGTGCGGATGCAGCTCCTGGACACCCTCGGGGGGGAGCGTCTGCTGAACGAACTGGTGCAGATCATGCGGGAAAAAGAGCCGGTGGCGGCCATCGGGCGCATCTCCTCCCTGGGGCTTCTCCCGTTCATTCACTCATCGCTCAAACTCACACCGGCTACGGAGCGGGTACTGCAGGAAGCGGGGCAGGTGATGGCGTGGTTCCGGCTGCTGTATCTGGAGGATCGGTGCGAGCCGTGGCAGGTCTACCTCCTGGCTCTGTGTGATGGGCTGACGGCTGAAGAGTTCCACGCAGCCTGTCGCCGCCTGGCTGTCCCGGGACGCCTTGCCGCACGTCTGGGCGACCAGCGCCGCCGGGTGTTCTCGACGCTCACCGCCATCAAGCGGCAGATCAAACAGGGATCGGGGGTGCGCAACAGCCGACTGTTCGCCTGGTTCAGCCCCCTTGGCCCGGAAATGCTTCTCTACCTTGCCGCACGGGCCAGCAGCGAGCAGGTCAGACGCTTTGTCTCGCTCTATCTCACCCGGTTGCGGGGCGTTACCCCACTGCTGGATGGAGATGATCTGTGTCGCCTCGGCCTTGAGCCGGGCCCGCTGTTCGGGCGGATCAAGGAGCGATTGCTGCAGGCGCGTCTCGATGGTGAAGTGAACAACCGGGCGGAGGAGGAAGCGCTGGTGCTCTCCCTGCTCCGGTCAGGGGAAGTGGTAAAAGTGGCTTGACGGACGGCCCGGATGTGTGGTAAAAAAGCTGCACACTATATTTGAACTGTAATGGAGATACCGCTTTATGAAACAGATACGAAAAATAATCGCGCTACTGATGCTGGTTTCGCTTTTTGCCACCCCGACTGTTTCTTTTGCGGCAGATGACACCCTCCGGGAAGTATTTACCGACGCAGCCTACGGCGCCGCCATTGGCGCGCTTGTCGGCGGTGCCTTCATGATTTTCCAGAAAAAACCGTTGGACAACTTCAGCTTTATGGCCTACGGCGCCGGCGCCGGCATCATGGCCGGTACCGCCTACGGGATGGCCAAGTCAGCCCGTGCCTTTGCCCAGGTTGAAAACGGCAATTTCAGGGTTGCGTTCCCGACAATCATTCCCGATCTGGTTGTCTCCCCCTCAACCCGCCAGACGACCGTCGCCTGGAAAGCCGACCTTTTCCGGGGCACCTTCAACTGATTCCATACCAGTAAATTACCAGATTTATAAAACCCGCCGGAGCGATCCTGCGGGTTTTTCTTATGTTGCACATCACAACCACCCTGGGAGGAACCATGTCAGAATTGAACAACGTCACCGTCATCAAGAAGGCCAACATCTATTTCGGCGGCCAGGTCGTCAGCCACACCGTTCTGTGCCCCGACGGCAGCAAGAAAACCCTCGGAGTCATGCAGATCGGCGAGTATGAATTTTCCACCGGTGCTGCAGAGATTATGGAAATCCTGTCAGGAGAGCTGGAGTGGCAGCTTAAAGGGGAGTCCAACTGGAAGAAAATCAGCGGCGGACAGGCGTTCGACGTGCCGTCCAATTCAGTTTTTCTGATGAAAGTCCCGGTTGTCACCGATTACTGCTGCTGCTTCGCTGCCTGACGGCCCAGCTCCGTGGGCACTACTTCCAACCAACCGGTAGTCGGCCGCTTCGCTCCGTCACCCACCGGACCGCTCCATATCGGATCGCTGGTAACGGCGGTCGGAAGCTGGCTGATGGCGAAACAGGGAGGCGGCAGCTGGCTGCTGCGCCTTGATGATCTGGACAGCCGGCGCCAACAGCCCGGCATGGCGGACGATATCATGCGGACGCTGGAATCGTTTGGACTGCTGTGGGATGGCGCGGTGGCCCGGCAGAGTCAGCATCTGGAGGAGTATGAAGCGGCCTTCGCCGCGCTGCAGCGTGGGGGAGTCGTGTATCCCTGCAGCTGCTCCCGCAGGGAAATTGCCGGAAGCGCCTCGGCTCCACACCCGGGTGATGACGGTCCGCCGTATGCGGGAAGTTGTCGGGAGGGGATGAAAGCTCCTTCGCCGGTACGCTCCTGGCGGGTGCGTGTGCCGGAAGGGGAAATCTGCTTCATCGACCGCCGCAGGGGGGAGTACTGTCAACTACTCCCTACAGTCTGCGGCGATTTTGTCCTGAAACGGGGTGACGGGGAGTTTGCCTATCAACTGGCGGTGGTGGTGGATGATGTCCTGGCAGGCGTCAACCAGGTGGTGCGGGGTGATGATCTGCTCGCTTCAACGCCGCGCCAGATCTATCTGCAGCGCCTGCTCGGTTTTCCCCAACCGGAGTATTGCCACCTGCCGCTGGTAACCGGCGAGGCCGGTGTCAAGCTGAGCAAACGGGACAACCTCATTTCAAAGCAACTGGGGAGTGTGGCCGGGCGGGAAGGGGAACTGCTTGTTGCGGCGCTTCGTTTTCTCGGTCAGAATCCGCCACCGGAACTTGCCGGAGAAC